>ENA-UOTZ01001637-UOTZ01001637.1-compost-metagenome-genome-assembly--contig:-NODE-1637-length-14486-cov-13.148865_pt1 | contig 14486 bp, 5 predicted proteins | sample MGYA00238144_ERZ746983 | MGnify/ENA primary metagenome ERZ746983 (study PRJEB28759, sample SAMN06268863) | compost metagenome | isolation source: single cell | place: USA: California, Emeryville, Joint...
TTCATCGGAAAATTAGTAGTTAAAAGAAAATTAAATCAAAATTATTAATGTATGCACCCTCCGACGCTCAGTAATCCTGTTTAAGATTCTTAAAATAACTAAACTTAACATTTTACATCCTTTAATTGAATATCATTTCGTTAATACCATTCAAATACTTCCTTTCGGACTCAAAAAATTTAGATCTAATCAAATTTCATAATTGTCTCAACGATGGCTTTACAAAAGAAATCTTTACCAATTTTGTTAGGAATCAGTCTATGGCATGAAAAAATGTGAATGAAAAATAGTAGAATTAATATAAGAGAATTCCAAAGCTACAAGCTAGAGTAGGTACTTCTCTTCTGTTTCGATTTATCATGTAACTTGTTTGAAATAATGTTAAATTCAATGCTGAAGACTCCAGCATATAGATTTCTCTTTGCATTTCACATTTATAGAGGCTTGAAGGATATTTATGTGAACGATTGAGTAAAGTGGTTTTGATAAAACCTATGCAAACCAAAAATGCACAGTCCCATTGACATTCCTATCCAAGTAGTTTTAAGAAAAAATTTAGTCAAAGTTACCCGTAAACACTGCATAAATTAGAGATTTCCTTATGTGAGGTTGGTCAAGGTCTCATTTGAGGGTATATAGTCATTAATTCTTCTTTCAATCGGTCAAAATTTATCGGCTTCTGAATAACACATGTAACTCCGCCCTCTCCCACATTCACTTTCACATCTCCAGATATGCACATAATTGGAATATTTGGCTTCCTGGCCTCTTTCAGAAAGGCTTTTATCTCAACAGCGGCCTCAATTCCTGTTTTCTTGGGCATGAAGTTATCTATGATCACAAAGCAGATATCCTCATAATGTCGCTTGAATAGTGAAATAGCTTCTTCGCCATCATAAGCACAAATATAACCAATTGCAAATTTGTTAAGATAATTCTTCATGAGTTCAACATTGAAATTATCATCATCAGCAATGAGAATCTTCTTGGTATTGGGCTTTTTGCGTTTCTGAAGAGGTAATTCTGGGGAGCAGTCACTGTTTTGACTCAAGGCGGAGAGAGTGTAGGGTTTTTCTATAGCCGGTGAAACCGTTGTGTGGACTATCAATTCGAAAGTTGAACCAACTCCAACCACAGAGCGTACTTTGATATCTCCATCAAGACCTTTCGCAAGCTCTTTGCAGATCCAGAGCCCAAGTCCAGTTCCTACCTTTCTCTGCCCTGCAATTTTATTTGTCTGGGAGAATTTTTGAAAGAGTTTTGCTTGATCTTCAGGGCTCATTCCACAACCGGTGTCCAAAACTTGTACCTTGAGGATGCCTTTCGTGTCCGTTACGAGATTAGATGGCAAAACTTCTTCACGGTTCCAATTCCACTTTGAGGGAGTCAACTGATAAACTTGAGAGTCAGTAATAAATTTCTTCTGGAGTCCAGTCACCAGGTGAAGCTGTTCTCTGTTCAAGAGGCAATCTTGAGAGGTGTCTCTAAATTCCCTCATATCGCCAAACTCCTCAGTTTCTTTTTTAATCATATATTCTTCATTATCTTGATGAATGAGTTGCGTCTTCGAGCTAGATGTTGTCTGCCAACTTATATGAATTCTCACGTATCCTTTCTCAGTAAACTTGCAAGCATTGGATGCCAAATTCAATATGATCTGTATCATTCTTTGCTCATCCAGCTCCAGGTACCTTGGTACATTCTTTTCTACCTCCAAGAATCCTTGAAGCCTCTTATTTTCAATGATTCTTCCACAGACAGCCCATACCTTCTCCATAAAACCCATCACATCTTTCCTCTCAGGAGACACTTCAAGGTTCCCATTCTCGAGTTTTCCAGAATCGAGGATATTATGCACGAAATTCTTGAGAACCTCTCCACACACTCTCGCTGATGATAGAAACTGGATTAATTGAGTGTCCCTCGCAGTATCATAGGCCAAGGTGAGATTTCCTAACAGTCCATTGAGCGCATTTTTGAGCTCATGCGAGAAAGTGTAAATGAATATATCTTTCATCTCGAGGTTATTTTGAAGTTTAAGGTTCTGCTCGTTGAGTTGATTATTCGCCCGGGATAGATTATCCCGAAGCGCGCCTATTTTCCTCAACAAATTTGACACATGCGCGTAAAATCTCTGCACCGTAATCAAATTAACCCATGCGGCCCCAATACACACATATATCGCGGCTTGTGTGATTTTTACAATCTCCTCAGGAGTCATCGCCTGGATCCTTTGGGTAATCTTTTCAACGCCGTAGAAATACATTATCAGAGTTTGAAGAGTCAAATGCATTAACGTGTAGAACTCAGACTGACTTATGATCAGCATTTGGACGTTGCAATACAAGATTGCTGCTGGAACTGCCAAGATCAAATCACTGTGCAAATCTCTCAAAGGGATTACCGTCATTGTGATAAAAACCATCATACGTGGGACACTGTAACATTTAAATCTGAATCCAATCAAGACGCAGGCGAGAGCTGGAAATGGAGCGGGTAGAAACTCGCGGTGCAGAATCAGCAGGGAAATAGATAACAGCATTGCAAGCACACAAAGCGTAAATATCATCCGAAATTGATATTTAAGTTTTATATAATTCTCTTTTTCTCCATGCTTGTCCACCCTGAATATCGTCCTCTCTATCGCCTTATATTTCACGAATAATGTCTTAGAAACAGCTTTGAATGGCATATAAAGCAATACTCCTTGAGTTTTTTGAGTTTGTTAGATAAATTTATTAAATGAATTGCTCCCAATCTTATTGGCTTATTTTATCACTGCTAAATTTGCCAAAATTAAACAGTTTAATGAAATGAAAAACATCCCGAAATATTCGATATATCCAGCTCTAAGGACAATTGCACATTTCTCCTGCAGAATGGTGTTCTTCCTCCAGGTCCCAAAGGATATAGAGACTTTATAAAATTATTTTTGATGTCGTTTTAATGGGAGTATGACTAATAGCTAATGATTCAAGATAAAGTTTTCGACCATTGAATATAGTTGGATGTCAGGATTAGTAGGGTTTCTACTTATTTAATGAGAAAAATAGAGAGAAAGATCTTGTTGAGAAGTCAAGGTATGACTTAAGCAAATTGATTGAGAAAATACATGTAAATGGTTTCAATGGAAACTTTGTAATATCTTCATATATCACAGCAAACTTTGGAATTTATTAGCAGAAATTACTATCTAGTTGAGGATAAATGATCATTAACTCTTCCCTCAAACGATCAAAATTAATAGGTTTTTGAATGACGCTTGTTATTCCCGTCTCTCCTACATTCACTTTCACATCTCCAGATATACACATAATTGGGATTTTCGGCTTTTTCATCTGCTTCAGAAATTGTGTGATTTCGAGGGCAGCTTCCGTGCCGGTCATCTTTGGCATGAAGTTATCTGTAATCACATAACAAATATCCTGATAATGCTTTTTGAATAACAACACCGCCTCTTCACCATCGTAGGCACAGAAATGACTAATTCCAAATTTGTTGAGATAGTTCTTCATGAGTTCAACGTTGAAACAGTCATCATCGGCGATGAGAATCTTTTTCGTGTTGGGCTTTTTTCGTTTTTGAAGAGGTAGCCATGGTGAAATGTCACTACTATGGCTCAGAGCAGAGAGAGAGAATGGTTTTTCTGAAACGGGTGAAACTGTAGTGTGAACTGTCAGTTCGAATACAGATCCGACCCCTACTACAGAGCGTGCTTTGATATCTCCATCAAGACCTTTCACGAGCTCTTTACAGATCCAAAGCCCAAGGCCGGTTCCTACCTTTCTCTGTCCTGCGGTTTTATTCGTTTGAGAGAACTTCCGAAATAGCATGGCTTGGTCTTCTTCAGTCATGCCACATCCAGTGTCCAAAACTTGAATCTTGAGGACTCCTTTATTTCCAATTGTGAATTCGGATGGTAAACTCTCTTCGCGATTCCATTGCCATTTCGAGAGTGTTAACTGATAAAATTGAGGGTCATTGATAAATTTCTTTTGGCGCGCACTCACTAAATGAAGTCTTTCTTTATTCAGCAAGCAATTTTCTGATGTATCCCGATATTCTCGCATACTTTCAAAGAAATTGGGTTCTTCTTCTTGTTCTACTATTATATTTTGATTAGAACTTTTAACAGGAGTAGCCAGGCCTTCTCGAGAGCCAGTTTGCGCACCCGAGGTTGAGATTTTTTCCCAACTTACTTGAATTCTTACATGTCCTCTCTCGGTAAATTTGCAAGCATTGGACACCAAATTCAGTATAATCTGTATCATCCTTTGCTCATCAAGTTCTAAATATCTCGGTACATTCTTCGCTATTTCCAAGTAGCCTTGTAATCTCTTGTTTTCAATGATTCTCCCACAGATCATCCATACATTTTCCATGAAACTCATCACGTCTCTTCTCTCAGGAGCTACCTCTAGATTTCCATTCTCAAGTTTTCCTGAGTCGAGAATATTATGAACGAAATTCTTTAGAACTTCTCCACAGACTTTCGCAGATGTCAAAAACTCGACCAACTGAGGTTCCTTTGCGATATCATAGGCGAGGTGGAGGTTTCCTAACAATCCATTGAGTGCGTTTTTGAGTTCGTGCGAGAAAGTATAGATAAACACATCTTTCATCTCGAGATTATTTTGGAGTTTGGCATTCTGGTCGTTTAGTTGGCTATTCGCCTTTGAGATGTCATCCCAAAGAGCACCAATTTTCCTCAGTAGGTTCGATACGTGAGCATAAAACCTTCCCATTGCAAGCCAATTGACCCACGTTGACATTAGCGACAGATATATCGTAGCTTGTGCAATTTTAACGATCTCATCAGTACTCATACCTTGGAGCCTTTGAGTAATCTTTTCAACGCCGTAGAAATACATGATCAGGGTTTGAACGATTAGGTGGAAAAATGTGTAGGACTCAGATTGGGTTAGGACCAACAGTATAGTGTTCGTAAACAAAATTCCTGATGGAACAGCTAGGACCAGATCACCGTTCATATCACTTAGCGGAATCATTGACATTACGATCAATACCATAGTCTTTGGCAGATGATACCATTTAAATCGAAATCCTAGCAAAACGGACATCAGTAGCGGGTATGGGCCAGCCATAACAATCCTGTGCACAACGAACAATGAAATAGAGATGAGAGTTGTGAGCACTGAGAATGTCAAGATCATCCGGAACTGGTATTTCAGTTTGATATAGTCTGTTTTTTCTTCTTGTTTGTCTGCCCTGAAAAACACTCTCTCAATTGCCTTGTACTTGGCGGAGAGTTTCCGAAGTTCATCACGTCTGAAGACCATCGAGTAGCAGATTGTTGGTAAGTTAATTAATTCTTTGAAAATAAAATCTCAGAACTTAGAACAGAGAAATTGTTTAACTGGTGTAAAATAGCTATTATCACTTTGTCACTCCAAAGGCAGTTGATTCGCCAAAAGACCATCAATTTTAATGAAAACTGTTTCAATGTACAAATGGCTGCATGCTATGTATAGAAAAAGAGTCATTCTAAGATTTCTAAATTTGCATGTATATGATTGAATTCCAATCAGCATTCCCTTATTTCGCTGTTAGTAGTCGAAAACTGCAAAAAATATAAAAAATCAAGGAGAACTTTCGAGCCTAAGCTCACTCCGATGTTTAGTAGAGGTAGCTTTACCTCAACATTGTAATTATCGAGAGGATTGTACGAGATAAAATAGAGTTTCGCTTTAATTTTGCAATTCAGCGCAATTTGCAAAATTGCAATCTGATTTGAAGAACGCTATTTTGCACCCAGTTTTAGATGATAAATTATTAAATGAGCCTCTTTCGAAGCTTATTGATTTATTTTATAAAGAGTAATTTGCTAACATCACATATTTTAAGTACTTTTAAGAAATGAAAACACCCAGAAATATTCGATATCATCAGGCTCTAAGGCAACTGCGTATTTCCCTCATAGTTCACTTGTTCTCTCTCATGGAAGTATAAAGTCTTGATGACTGGTTTGTTTTTTGTATAGTTTTGCTGAAAGCGAGGGATTGCTACTGAATCAAAGGATATTCATTCAAACGTTGAGCACGTGGTTATCATTTCCATTGCTACTTAGCTAATGAAGAAAGTATAAAGAAAATTTTCTCGAGCCAACAAATTGAAAAAGTAAATTAATCAAATTAATTGAGAATTGTATGCAATGGCTTAATGAAAACTTTGCAATATCTCAATTAAGAGCATATGTATAGATATATATCATAGCAATGTTGTTACTTTATTATTTTCGAGTTGGGGATAATAGATCATTAATTCTTCCTTCAATCGGTCAAAGTTAATAGGTTTTTGAATGACGCTTGTTATTCCTGCCTCACCTACATGCACCTTCACATCCCCAGATATACACATGATTGGAATCTTCGGCTTTTTCATCTGCTTCAGAAATTGTGTGATTTCCCCGGCAGCTTCTGTGCCGGTTTTCTTTGGCATGAAGTTATCAGTAATCACATAACAAATATCCTGATAGTGTTTTTTGAATAACGATACTGTCTCTTCACCGTCATAAGCACAGATATATCCGATTCCAAATTTGTTGAGGTAGTTTTTCATGAGTTCAACGTTGAAACAGTCATCATCAGCGATGAGAATCTTTTTCGTGTTGGGCTGCTTTCGTCTTAGCATATGCCTTAGTGGACAAATATCACTTTCCAGACTACTGGTAGGGCGATGATAAGGTATCTCAGCGAAATATGATACAGTAGTGGTTATAGCCAGTTCAAATACAGATCCAACCCCTACCAACGAACGAATCTTGATGTCTCCGTCGAGTCTGTGTGAAAGTTCTTTACAGATCCAAAGACCAAGACCGGTTCCTACCTTCCTCTGACCTGCAATTCTATTCGTTTGAGAGAACTTCCGAAAGAGCATGGCTTGGTCTTCTTCAGTCATGCCACATCCAGTGTCTAACACTTGAATCTTGAGAATACCTTTGGTTTCTCTGACAAAATCGGACTGTAAGACTTCATCGCGATTCCAATTCCATTTCGAGAGTGTTAATTGATAACATTGAGAGTCATTGATAAATTTCTTTTGGCGCGCACTCACTAGATGGAGTCTTTCTTTATTCAGCAAGCAATCTTCTGATGTATCACGATATTCTCTCATACTTTCAAAGAAATTGGGTTCTTCTTCTTGTTCTACGACTATATTTTGAATAGAACTTCTAGCAGGAGTAACCGGGCCTTCTCGAGCGCCAATTTGCGTACCCGAGGTTGAGGTTCTCTCCCAGCTTACCTGAATTCTTACATGCCCTTTCTCAGTAAACTTACAAGCATTGGACACCAAATTCAGTATAATCTGTATCATTCTTTGTTCGTCTAGATCCAAATATCTCGGTACGTTCTTCGCTATTTCAAGGTAACCTTGCAACCGCTTATTCTCAATGATTCTCCCACAGATTTGCCACACATTCTCCATAAAACTCATCACATCTCTTCTCTCAGGAGCGACCTCTAGATTCCCATTCTCCAGTTTTCCTGTATCGAGAATATTATGAACGAAATTCTTGAGTACTTCTCCACAGACTTTTGCAGATGACAAAAACTGGATCGTTTGAGGATCCTTTGTGATATCGTAAGCTAGGTAGAGGTTTCCTAACAATCCATTAAGCGCGTTTTTTAATTCATGTGAGAATGTATAGATAAACACGTCTTTCATCTCGAGATTGTTTTGGAGTTTGGCATTCTGGTCGTTTAGTTGCTTGTTCGCTTTTGATATATCATCCGATAGAGCTTTTATTTTCCGTAATAAATTCGAAACATGCGCGTAAAATCTCTGCATCATTACCAAACCGGCCCAACAACCCAGAAGACAGAGATAAACAGCGGCTTGCGCAAGTTTAGCAATCTCTTCAGGAGTTAGACTTTTAATTCTTTGAGTAATCTCTTCGACGCCGTAGAAATACATGAATAGAGTTTGGATGACCAGATGGGCCAGAGTGTAGAGTTCGGATTGAGTTAAGATCAACATGAGGACATTCGTGTACAGAATCCCCGTGGGGACAGATAAGAACACATCAGTGTCGAGATCGCTCACTGGAATCATTGACATTATGATCAATACCATCGTTCTTGGCAGATGATACCATTTAAATCTAAATCCAATCATGATTGACATCAGCAGCGGATATGGACCAAGCATAACAACTCCATGAAGCAGAAGCTGCGAAAGAGAGATACCAAGTGAGAGCAGCGCGAATGCCAAGGTCATTCGAAACTGATATTTCAAATTAATATAGCCTGTCCTGTCTTCTTTTTTGTCAGCTCTGAAAAACACTCTCTCAATAGCCTTGTATTTGGCAAAGAGTTTTCGTAGTACACCGCTCAGAACCATCGAATAGGGAAAAATTTGCTGCGTTAATTAATAAATTATCCGAAAAAATAAACCTCAGTTCTCAGAACTCACTCGTTTGTGTCGTTAAATTAAACAAACATCCACTTTTAGCATCCCAAAAGAAATCGAATTGCCAACAATTTTAAGAAATTTGAATAATTGTCCTTAATGTTGATCTGAATTCAAGCTGCATCATCTTTGTAGTTAGACATTAAAGCCATATTTGGTATTGATAATTGAAAACGAACAATATCGAAATAATTTAGTCGAACATTCGAGTCTAAGCTCACTTCGATGATTTCTCGAGATAGCTGTCCTCAAAAACATAGCTAGCATGCTTTTTACAGAGATAAGTTCGAGTGGTGCTTTGATTTGTAAGATAATTCACATGCATTCAGACTCATATGTCAAATGTAGGAAATTCACAGGACGAATTTCTTAAGTTGTTTACACTCTGATCGAAATTACTATGACTTTGATGAGAATCCATGCAAGATTTTGACGAATGAATTTGCATGGAAAATAAAAAAAAAAATACATTAAAAACAAAAAAATACTGGAATTTGTAAATTTTCTTATAGCATCCTGCGATCAAATTCTCGATTCTGGCACGATGTAGAGTTCGTTTCACCATACATCGTTTTTTTTTTTGAAACCAGCAAATGCAAAGTTTATTTTCCCTCCTATGATGAGCTATTTCATAGGATTCGTATTTTATTCTATAAATCAAATTTATTATTTACTTGAGGGTAAATAATCATTATTTCTTCTCTCAAACGGTCAAAGTTTATTGGCTTCTGAATCAGACTCGAGATGCCTGTTCCTCCGATATTCACTTTCGTGTCTCCAGAGATACACATGATTGGAATGTGAGGCTTTTTCAACTCTTTCAAAAAGGCTGAAATTTCGAGAGCCGCTTCCGTACCGGTCTTCTTAGGCATAAAATTATCAGTAATAACAAAACAAATTTCCTCATAATGCTTCTTGAAGAGAGCGACAGCTTCTTCACCATCGTAAGCACAAAAGTAATTGATCCCAAATTTAGCGAGAAAGTGTTTCATGAGTTCAACATTGAAACTATCATCATCAGCAATGAGAATCTTTTTCGTATTTGGCCGTCTTGTTCTACGAGCTGGTTTCGTTAGTGAACGGTCACTGCAGATACTGAGAGTGGCCTGGCTGGGAGTTTTCTCTATTAACGGTGCTACTGTGGTTTGAATGTAAAGCTCAAAGGTTGAGCCAATTTCTACATCCGAGCGTACTTTTATGTCTCCATCAAGACCGTTCGCAAGCTCTTTGCAGATCCAAAGTCCAAGTCCAGTTCCAACTTTTCTTTGACCTGGAATGATACTCGTTTGAGAGAATCTTCGGAAGAGTCGAGATTGCTCTTCTGGAGTCATTCCACAACCAGTATCAATAACTTGAACTTTGAGGACTCCTTTAGTCTCTTTTTCGAGCTTAGATGGTGACAAAACCTCTTCGCAGTTCCAATGCCACTTGGTCAGAGACAACTGATAAAATTGGGAATCTGCAATAAATTTCTTTTGGCGAGCGGTGACTAAATGAAGCTTTTCTTTATTAAACGAGCAAGCTTCAGACGTATATAGAAACTCTCGTATATCTCTATCAAACTCAGCCTCTCTTTCTATGACTTGATCAAGCGAAGTTTGATTCTTACTCATAGTCTGGCTGGCTTGGATTTCTTGAAGAGTATGCAGTTGTTGGGAGGCATCCGAAGGAGAGGTTGGCTGCCAACTGACATGGATTCTTACATGTCCTTTCTCAGTGAACTTACACGCATTGGACACTAAATTCAGGATGATCTGGATCATTCTTTGCTCATCCAGTTTCAGATATTTTGGCACATTCTTTGCTATCTCAAGGCATCCTTGTAGTCTCTTATTTTCAATGATTCTCCCACAGATCGTCCATACGTTCTCCATAAAACTCATCACATCTGTTTTCTCAGGAGCAACTTCTAGATTTCCATTCTCAAGCTTTCCAGAATCCAAAATATTATGTATGAAATTCTTGAGAACCTCTCCACACACTTTCGCTGATGATAGAAGCTGAACAAGTTCAGAATCCTTTGTCATGCCATAAGCGAGGTACAGATTACCTAGCAGTCCATTGAGCGCATTTTTCAGTTCGTGTGAGAAAGTGTAAATGAACACATCTTTCATTTCAAGGTTATTTTGAAGCTTATGGTTCTGATCATTAAGTTGGTCGTTAACTTTTGTCAGATTGTCTCTAAGAGCACCAATTTTCCGAAGCAAATTATTTACATGTGCATAAAATCTGTTCATCCCAATCAAATTGATCCAGATCAGCACAATGCAGAAATAAATCGTGTCCCTCACAAGTTTCCCGATCTCTTCCGCAGTCATACCTTGAATTTGCTGTGTCATCTTTTCGATGCCGTAGAAATAAAAGGTCAATGTTTGGATAATCAGCTCTAGATAGGTAAAAAACCTAGATTGGGTTAGGACCATCAATTGGATGTTAGTAAACATAATTGCGGTCGGAACTGTAAAAAAGAGGTCACTGCTCATGTATTTTATTGGAATCCATGTTGCCAATGCCCATAATATAATCTTGGGTAGATTATACCATTTAAATCGAAATCCAATCAGGACTGAAGCCAGAATTGGATAAGGACCAGGCAGAAACTCTTGCTTTACAACCAATATCACAAGTGATAAAAGCAAGGTGAGTAGCGAGAACGTCAGCATCATTCGAAATTGATATTTAAGCTTGATATAATTCTCTTTTTCTCCATTTTTATCAGCTCTGAAGAATATCTTTTCCACTCGCTTATAGTTTGCAAAAAGTCTCTTGACAACTCCGGAAGATGGCATGAGAAGTCGTTAATTGAACCCAGATTAATTTTATATGAATTACTAAACGCTGACTCTGAATTCATGTCAAATTGATAAACTTGATAACTCATAAAAAGGTCTTTTAAATCGTCTATACACCTCTTGTTAATTTACCTAAACACCTCCTTTTAAATAATACCTCGAATATCTCACCGGATTAAAAGTGCATCGAATAAACTGAGTATCGATTATACTAATTTAAAAGAATGCACCCTCATATAAACTCTGAGTCTCCAATAATTAAAACATGAAACCCAGCAAAGGAGAACTGAGTGAGAGGCGAAATAGGTGACATTATTGCGGTCTTTTCTCAATGGATATTTTTCGATTTTACAGCGATCAATGCGATTAGATGGTATTAGCATGGATGGCTCGACACTATAGTCCCAACAAAAGAGTTCTAAAATACCATCAAGCGCCTATGCTCCAAAAGGCTTTGTTAGTCAGCAACCTCCTCGACTATAATCAGAAGTAACACGAGGATGAAACCTCGGAAACAATGAAAGATTTAATTACGATTATGAATTTACTTATTCGCTAAATTGAAGCCAAAGCCCAAGTCCTCGCTTAATAGACTTTGAGAGCGCTGCTTTGGTGTTAGATTCGTAGTAAAGGGGTTTCTTTTCCAAAGAGAGAAACTTAATTAAATGAGAGAGTTTTATTTGATTGATTCGATCAAAAATAATGTTTTGGTGCGTTTGTTGAAATCTATTTTAGTTTTCGATAAAAACAAAACAGTTATTCAGGTGTGATTTACCTTTTTTAAGTATTTTGAAATAAATCAAGACCAGACGCAATGTCACAGATCAGATTTATTGACAGGAGTAGCATGAATTCAAAACTGAGAAATACATAACCCATAGAGGGGTTTATATGATCATTCTTGGAGATGCCGCACTTGACGAATTTAATAATACTCTGATGTAGACATGAGAACTTGCATGTATAAGTTGCGTGACAATTTCATTATTTTAAGATGATACATTAAAAACTGGATCTATATATCTATATATGAAATTCGTGAATTTATTGCTACTATTCCTATATATCATACAGTACCACTATTCATGAGAATACATAAATAATAGAAAATTGAGTGATCAGCTTTTCCATTTGTCAAGTAAATATCTGAAAATAAGTTGCATTTTGGGTTTTCTCAAAGTTTTGGAAATTGGTGAGGATGTTCAGTGAGTTTGTACCTCATTCGAGATATCTGTTGTTTATTTGGGGATAAATGATCATTAGCTCTTCTCTCAAACGGTCAAAGTTTATTGGTTTCTGAATCACGCTCGTGATACCTGTTTCACCAACAGTCACCTTCGCATCTCCAGATATACACATAATCGGAATCTTAGGCTTTTTCAACTCTTTCAAGAAGACTGCAATTTCGAGAGCTGCTTCTGTACCCGTCTTCTTTGGCATGAAGTTATCAGTAATAACCAAGCAGATCTCTTCGTAGTGCTTCTTAAATAGTGAAATAGCTTCTTCACCATCGTAAGCGCAGAAATAACTGATAGCAAACTTGTTAAGAAAGTGTTTCATTAGTTCAACATTGAAGCTATCATCATCAGCAATGAGGATTTTTCTCGTATTTGGTGGTCGTTTACTTCTAATCGGTTTCATCGGTGAACTGTCGCTAGAAACAGGAAGGACAGGCCCACTAAAACTTTTCTCAATTAATGACGCGGCAGTAGTTCTAATGGCAAGATCAAAAACTGAACCAATTCCTACTTCCGAGCGTACTTTTATGTCTCCATCAAGACCGTTCGCAAGCTCTTTGCAGATCCAAAGGCCAAGTCCAGTTCCAACTTTTCTTTGACCTGGAATGATACTCGTTTGAGAGAATCTTCGGAAGAGTCGAGATTGCTCCTCTTGAGTCATTCCACAACCAGTATCAATAACTTGAACTTTGAGGACTCCTTCAGGCTCTCCTTGGAGTTTGGATGGTGACAAAACATCTTCACAGTTCCAATGCCATTTGGACAGAGACAGTTGATAAAATTGGGAATCTGCAATAAATTTCTTGGGGCGATCAGTCATTAAATGCAGTTTTTCTTTGTTAAACGAGCAAGCCTCAGAAGCATAAAGATATTCTTCTATATCCCCATCAGCATCAGCATCAGACTCAATTTTCATTACTTGATTGGACAAAGTTTGGTTATTACTAATATTTGGATCAGCTTGAGTTTCTAGTGGAATCGGTTGTCGCTGTGTTGCATGTTCCCAACCTACATAAATTCTAACTTGGCCTTTCTCCGTGAACTTACAAGCATTGGACACCAAATTCAGGATGATCTGGATCATTCTTTGTTCATCCAGCTTCAGATATCTTGGAACCTGATTAGAAATCTCAAGAAAGCCTTGCAATCTCTTATTTTCTATGATTCTTCCACAAATCGTCCACACATTCTCCAGAAAATTCATCACATCTGTTCTCTCAGGAGCAACTTCTAGATTACCATTCTCTAGTTTTCCACTATCCAAAATATTATGAACGAAATTCTTGAGAACTTCTCCACACACTTTGGCTGATGATAGAAGCTGGATTAGCTGAGAATCCTTTGTCATGTCATAAGCGAGGTACAAATTACCTAGCAGTCCATTGAGGGCATTTTTCAGTTCGTGTGAGAAAGTGTAGATAAACACATCTTTCATCTCAAGATTATTTTGAAGCTTATGGTTCTGCTCGTTGAGTTGGCTGTTAACCTTAGTTACATTATCTTTGAGAGCACCGATTTTTCGCAGCAAACCATTCACATGTGCATAAAATCTGCTCATCCCAATCAAATTGATCCAGAACACCACAATGCTGAAATAAATAGCAGCTTGCACAAGTTTAACAATCTCCTCCACAGTCATACCTTGAATTTGCTGTGTTATCTTTTCGATGCCATAGAGATATAACATCAAAGTTTGGTTCTCACACGAACTCAAAAACGCGTTGAATGGTCTGCTCGGAAATCTCACATTGGCTTATGACTCTGCGAAGGATTCTCAGCAAGTAGTTCATTTTCTCTCATCGGCTAAGGTCTGTGGAGAAGTTATCAAGAATTTCGTTCATAACATCCTTGATTCAGGAAAACTTGAAAATGGAAATCTTGAAGTATCTCAAGAAAGGAAAGATGTGATGAGTTTCATGCAAAATATATGGGCTGTATGTGGGAGAATAATTCAAAATAAAAGACTTGGAGGGTTCTTGGAAATCGAAAAGGACGTACCCAGATATTTGGAGCTCGATGAACAGAG
>ENA-UOTZ01001638-UOTZ01001638.1-compost-metagenome-genome-assembly--contig:-NODE-1638-length-14478-cov-7.659260_pt1 | contig 14478 bp, 11 predicted proteins | sample MGYA00238144_ERZ746983 | MGnify/ENA primary metagenome ERZ746983 (study PRJEB28759, sample SAMN06268863) | compost metagenome | isolation source: single cell | place: USA: California, Emeryville, Joint...
TTGCAAATTTATCCTGGAGTTTAAGAGCAAAGTCTACCCTACTTTTGCTACGACAATTTGTTTCCCTACAATTACTCAAAGCTTCAATTAGCACTTCATCACTGAGAAAATATCTTTCAAAAGAGATGTTGTGCTACATTCACAATTACGCCACTAAATCGTAATTAATAGCGTCAAAGAATTAAGAACAGTTTCCATTTTTTATAATTCCTACCTGTGGAGCTAAACTCGCAACAGTTTCATGGAAAAATAACTTCTTCGTTTCTTTTTTTATTTTAAATTCGTACGACAGATATAACACATTAGAAATGACAACAGACACTAAATGGGAATATTTGAGAGAACGAGTAGAAGTCCAAGCGTCTCAAACGCAGTACACACCCTTCACCTTAGACCTCTCGCCGAAGGCAGTAACTACTCAATTTTCCCAAATTTGTATCACATACTTTCAATTCAAAAGATTGCAAGGATAAAAGAAGAAGAACTATTCAATGAGCAGGTTGTTCACAACTCCTCAGAACTTATCACTTACACCTTACCAGAATAAGGAAGAGAAAATCTATGAGAATCCGTTTGATAGACTCCATAATACTGGAAGAAGGGCTAACAACTATGGATATCTTGCCAAAATCGACGAGCAAGGTTAATACTACACGCAATTTGCCAGAAATCTAATATAATGGAACACTATAGCGAAGCAGATTGCTAAAGAGAGAAATCTGATGTTTATAAATGATCAGAAGACGCAGGTGTTGGCAGGATTAATTCCTAATAAGAAACTCGGGAGGGTTGATCCCAACCTTACACCTCAAGAGTCAAGCAGATTACCTCCGCTGTCTGCAGGCGACAAGCCAAGAATAAAGTGAACATTAAATGGAGATTTGAACTTACAAAAAATTAACCAAGGAACCTGTTTTCAAAAAAGAAAGAAGGATTACGTGATTTCGTCGCAAAAAAGAGAGAAATTCTTCTTTCTCGCATGAATATTATGATGAAAATGGATGAAACTAATCGATTAACGGATTTTATCATGAATCAAGAGGAGTCATTGAACGTTCAAGAGGCTGTAATACTCGCTCTTTTATGTTGTAAAGTTGACACTGAGTTATTCAGGATTTTAACAGTGATAATACTTTCACCAAAAAATGGATCAGTGACCTCGCCAGAGAAGCCGAAGAAGCTACCAAAGTAATCAGCTTATTAACAACAGGATGCATAAAAAAAATATATGGTGTTTAGAAAGCTGAGGAAGAAGCTAAAGAAAAACAGAAAAAGCAAGAGGAGATCAATAGACTTAAAATCGAAGAAGACGCACTAAACAAAAAAATTGCTGAAATCAAACAAGAGCTAGAGAATCTGAAGGAATACAAACAATTATTTGAGGAACTGAAACCTATAGTAACTAACTAAGCTTATTTGAGTAATTTGAGAATTAACATTCGAATGTATAGAAAAAGAACACAGATCCAAAGAAACCAGGACAAGCTAAAGGCAGGAACAACGTCGACTCGTTTTTGATAACGCAGCAAAAGGAAGAACCAGAAAACCTGGCAGAAGAAAAAAAGAAAGAAGAGGGATTGGCTGAAATAGCTGATGAAGATGATGAGGATGGAGAACTAGCTGCAGAGAGAGAGCTGAAAAAAATCCATGCGAAATTCAGAGATCCAGAGGAAGTCCTTGAGCTGTTAAATGATCTCGAAGATCGATATTTCTTCATGACGCAGCATCTGCAAACTCTCGAAGATGATTATGAGAAGGACAAGAGGATGAAGGAAGCTAGGGAAAAAGAACTTGAAAGGATTGACAAGGAGAACCAAGAAATCCTTGAGAATAGAATGGCTCTGCTTCAAGTACCGAAAACATATTATCATTTCCCCTCAATAATCTGGATTGAATAATTAGCAAGAAACGACAAAGCAAGAGAAATTGATAAGACTTAAAGGAATAGACCATATTCAAGCCCTCCAGCTCTCTGACACAGGGAATATTAACATGAAAGTTATCAGAAATAGAGTCAATGAAGCATACAAGAGATGTCTCAAGAATGAGAAATTTGATGACAAAATGCTCAAAGAAATTCCTGAACTCTCCGCAGATCTGGATTTTCTGACTGATAATCAATTAAATGCGAACCAGCCAGATGATGTGAGGCTCATGAACGACATGCTGAGAGTAATACATTCACATTTTAGTTGTATTGATAATAAATCCACTTTAAGGTCATCGAAAAAGCATTGATCTACTTCATCAAATTCAAAGCCTCAAAAATCGATTCAGATCCTCTCATCAAGAAACTTGAAGCAGAAATTGAAAAAGATAATAAGACCAGAGCAATTGCGAAGAGAAATGAAGAAGAAGAGCGAAAAAGACAGGAATCGATTAAGAAAAACGCTGAGAGAAGCCTCCAGCCTATTAAAAAAAGGTAAAGCATTTCTGCTTTTTACTGTTCGCTCATAAAACTTATAGAGTGGGAAGAAAGGATATGTATAAGAAACCATTTGATAATGAGAAGAAAGACGACGATGACGCAAATAAAGTGCCAGTAAAGACCGAGGATGACGGAGAGAGGTTTTTACGACCTGACTACAATTTCCAAGATTTCGCTGAGACTGTAAAGAACAAGAATCATCAGCTCAAGGAAGCAGCCACGAAAGCTACATCCAACCCATAAGAAAAGAAAGTGGATAGCTTCTCGAAAAGCTTAAGTGCTGTGCTAATCAATCGTTTGTCCTATTGTTGTTTTATATCCCTGAAAAAAATGACCACAGATCTCAGGCGAAAATAGAACATTTTTTATTTATGTTTTTTGGACTTTGCTTTTCATAACTATTCTTGTTGACTTCTAGATGCCTTTACACATAAGATCTCAATTATTATTGTTGCATCACTGAACACGATTTCTCTTTTGAGTGGCTGTAAGAATTCAATGTTAAGTTTGCTAATACTAGACCTAAATCATCTTAATTTTAGTTCCGTTGTGACTCATATCATTCTCAAAACGGTGGATATCAGAGCTAAATTTGGTATAAATTCTCATATCGCTGTAGATATATCGTATGTGAACTAATTGAATTTTTTTTAGGTTTTAGGATTTTAATAAACACGATTTCTTAGAATATTCATGGAAGACGACAACCAAGATAAAATCTTTGAAGATGCAAAAAGAGCTATCAAAGAAAGCGCTTATTTTATGCGCAAAGCTCTTGAAGAAGGAAACCTAAGAGAAGGATTAAAGAATTCAGCCAACATGGTTAACGAGTTGAGAACGTGTGATCTCTCACCAAAGAATTATTATGTCATTTTTATGGAGGTATTTGACGAACTCAGAACCCTTGAGATGTATTTTCGCGAGGAATATCGTCGAGGCCGTAAACTCTCTGAGTTATATGAATCTGTGCAGCATGCTTCCTTTGTGTTAACACGTATATACCTGCTCATCACAATTGGATCTGTGTATATCGCCAGCAAAGAAGTCCCAGCAAAAGCGATACTTAACGACCTACTTGAGATGCTAAAAGGAGTACAACATCCAGTAAAAGGTCTATTTGTCAGGTATTACCTCCTAAAGATGTGCAAAGACAAACTTCCTGATCAAGACAGTCAGTACGAAAGGTATGGCTATTTCCTAACATGCCATTAATATGTTAATTGTAATCATTAGTGAGGGAGGAGACTTAACAGATGCAATGAATTTTATCCTCACCAATCTGACCGAAATGAATAAACTCTGGATTAGAATGCAGGCTGTGACCTCAAAAGATCGGGCTAAGAGAGATAAGCAGAGGAATGATCTCAAAATGACGATTGGAGAGAACATCGTGCGACTCTCATCGCTGAATGGCTGCACTATCGAAGTGTACAAGAATTTCGTGATTGATAAGCTCGTTGAAATTGTATGTTTTGCCAAGCTTTCTTCAACTTAACCAGCCAATGCTAGATAACAAGCAGCAATGACGCTATGTCCCAGCAGTACTTGATAGATTGCATCATTCAGGCCTTCCCTGACGACTATCATCTTGAAACACTCGAAAAGCTCTTACAGACATGCGGAAGCATGATGCAGAACGGTGTTGATGTCAAAACAATCTTCATCAGACTTATGGACAGGTAATTTTTTGCGAATCAACTCTGATCTCATTTATTTTTTCCATCTTTCAAGGCTGTCTGACTTCGCGACAAGTGGAGACAATTCTCTCGAACAAATTGGACAAAAAATCGATATTTTCTCAATGTTTAAAAAGAATATCGATCTTATCATCAGCGAGCAAGGATATTCGGTTGATCTCACCAAAATCTTGGAGTTAGAAGTCGCTTTCTTAAGATTTGTTGGAAGATGCTACCCTGGAAAAATAGAGTATGTAAATCAGATTATGGACTCTTGCTGCACGCTTTGCAAGAACAAAAATCCTGCAGATATCGATGAAGAGGCCCAGAAGAATATTGTGAGCATTCTCACTATCCCTCTCGAAAGGCTTTCCATCGCTATCTTTTCTTTGGATGAGTTCCCCAATCTCATGAAGTATCTACCCTTCAAAAAGCGAAAGACTGTAGCTTTGAAGTTAGCACAGGTAAACGTTAGTGTAGTCTTCAAATAGTTGAATGATTACTTAGTCTGTTGCCAGGAGCAACCGTGTTATCAATAGCATAGAGACAATTAAGCAGCTTTTGTATTTCCTCAGGCCCATTCTTCAAGATGATACGGATATTCCATTCCAAAAGTCATCCGCGACGAGTGAAGATCTAGCTGATTTAGAAGATGAACAGTTCCAAGTCGCTCGAATTGTCCATTTAGCTGTGCATGATGATCCCAACCAGTATTTTGAGATGCTAGAGCTGTTCAAGGATCAGTTCTATGCTGGTGGAGAACACCGGATGAAATATACACTTCCAGCCCTTATCTTCTGCTACATTAAACTCGTTCGCTATATCAAACAATGCCATGAGCATTCTCAAGAACCAGAAAGTAACGTGGTGACAGATGATATTGATGCCGCTCCGTTAGTCAGCAGCAAGAAGAGGTTCTACAAAGGCCAAATCCATGTCAGCTACACAAAAATCTTCCAGATACTCAAGGGGGCAGCTGAAAAATTAGTCAAAATCCATCCTCAGAGTGCACTTCGTTTGAATTTAGCAATCGTGAACAGCATCAGCGAAGTTGATGACCACAAAGAAGTAAAACATATTCAGAAACATGTTTGTTTAGTGATCACTCATGCTTAGCTTGATGAATTTACTTATGAAATCTGCTCAAACAGTTTGCTTCTGTATCAAGATCGTATCTCTGATCGCGAAGCAAAGGTAATATCATTTTTTTTCAGAGAGATTCTCAAAGTTACTTTGGATTAGATAACCATTCTTGCTCTTATCACAGGAGCTTTCCAAAGGATCAGGACTCTTGGAGAGGAAAATTACGATATTTTGATGAGCAATACTTTGCAGTACTCAGCAAAATTACAGAACAAACCAGATCAGTGTTTAGCGATATTGCAATGCTCTCATCTTTTCTTCACCGAAACATTGGTTATTGAATTTATTGCAATTCCAATCTGCTAACACTCATTTCATAGATGTCAGAACAAAGAGTTATGGACTGCTTTAAGAAGGTGTTGAAAATCGCCGATGCATTTGTCGCGTTTCAGCCTGATGCGAAAAGTTTGAAAATTTATGTGGCGATTTTGAATAAGTTCATATATTTCCTCGAGAACCCGAACTTTACCATTGTAAATCAGCAAATTCTCTCTCTCTTTGCTAATCGATTAATAATAACAGATCCATGAGGATGATGTTCAAAGGTGCATTAATCTGATATCGCAAAGATTCCAAGAGGTGACGCTAAAACCAAATGAGAGCTATGTTACTACATATTTTAAGAACACGCTCGAAGCTATCAAATATAAGAAACAATCAAATCCTAAGTTTCCAAGCTTGTGAACAGATATGAGGTGGAACCTCGGCATATAAATGTATATGAATGCATTTGCTGGTAAAAATAGGATTAGCAAAGTCGTTATTTTGCATCTCTGATTGGAAAATCTGAGCTTTGTCTAATAACTTCATACAACTGAAAAAAATTTAACGTAGCGCTCAAATTTGCTTGACGTTAAATAACGCAAATATGTATTAGCCGGTCTAAGGATACGAGGTTAAGGCAACTGCTTTGACGAGGAATAGTCCAAAATACAGGCTAAGAGAGTTTGAATTGAGAGCACTGGTTAATAGGAGTAAGATAAGAAATGAATGGAAAATGAAAAGCCTGCAATGGATTCTAACAGTCATTAATCATTAATGTATATTGAACTTGTATAGTATCATTGGGATTTAAGATCCCATGTTGTGTTGAAAGCGACACAATTAGCCGAGCAATAATTCAGGTACCAGTCCTTGGTATACAATCAGTTGGCGAGAATTATTCTTTTGGTCTTATTGCTCTAAAGACACTGAGAAAATAAGGCACCTCAGTGCAGTGTTGATCGCAAAGCTGGAATCTGAAAATGAATTGTCACTGTGTTGTTTTCATGGTGCAGGTGTGATATAAAAGAGAGTATAGATAGACTTTCTGGAAACTAATAAGCGAACATTTTTCACTGAATTGAAGATATTAGCTCTTTGTAGTTATGTAAAAGGAGACGAATTGTTGTTCAGGGGGAATGAAAAGCCAAAACGTTATGAAAAACTGCAGAGATTCTCATAATTTTTTTTTTCAAAAACCCTGCATCAATGATTTCTTACTTTGATATCAGATACTGCATAGATGTATGCACCATCTATTAACACACACTCTTCAGTAATGGAATTTGCTCAAATGAAAAATAATATTTGCCTCGCCATAAATTATCAAATATTCCTACGTTGGGTGACGAGAAGAAACCCTTTATCGGTCATCAATGTGGCGGGACTCAATAAATAGTCTCTAACACACTCCTAATCCTTCTATTTCTTGAGTAGAAACCTCTAAAGGGCATTTGCCTTTTAAATTATTTTGAAGACTTGGTGGCATTAGCGAATAACGGATATCCACCCTCAAAATTCAAAGTCTCTTTGGAGTTGGCTCCGTTGAAAACGCTTTATATTCAAATGTAATGTTTCATACGTTGATATATAGGGACCGCACTGAGCAAGATCCGGGATATCGGGAGTTCAAGACTTAGCATTTAAGATCATCAGAACTGTTTGACTGATTTGGATTCAATTAGAAATGCCATTTTGGCATTTTTGATAGGAAAGCTAATAAGAATACGAAAAATTGAATTGATTTGTATAATTAAAAAGATTTACAGAGAAAATCGCAAGCGAAGAGAACTGCCTTACTGGCTAGGTGGACTCAGATGCCTCTGGTACTAGCTTCCTAGCAGCAGGGCAGCAAGTTGGTGAGCGATCAAAGACATAGTTGAAGGTAACTTTTCTCTCAAACTCATGATTTTCTCCTCTTGTATACACTTTTTCCTTTGCGAGTGGATTCAAATGCCGTCTACCCGCTTATAAAAAGTGTTAGAATAAAAGCCCTGAATCGCACTTTTTTGCTTTGTCATAAGCATCTTAGTTGAACATGGTGCTAATAATCAACAATTTTCTTCTTTTTTCCTTATCTCTCAGAAGAGGTTATTAATTTCTCTATTAGAAATTAAAGAAAGAGCCGTCAGAACGGATACCTTCCAGAATTCTTGGATGCTATTTCTTGAAAAGAAAGCATATGCTTCTACAATAAGAACGCATAGAATGGTAACACAGAAGGAATGTGGGTAGGAAGGTTATTACGATGAGATGATAATGATGATACGATCAAATTCATATGAGAAGCAAAGGCCTTCCATGATAATTTATTTATATTAATAGTCACCATTTTTCAAATACTTAAAGAACTTTGCATGAATATACATTACTTCATTACACACGTCTTAACTATAGCAAACTAATATTACTTTTTTAATTTCTTCTAAGTGGGTTATCAGATCAAGAAACCTTAAGTGAGTAACATTCGTACTCGCAAATCGTACGACAGGGTAGACGTCAATTACTTATATGGGTAGTGACTTTTTCAAATAAACCAGAAATATTGCCTCATTGCATCATTTACTTGAGTATTAAGAGTTCTTTCTTTGCGAAAATTTGAGAAAGATGATGATTACAACCGAGTAAATGGGCAAATGAGTAGCAGATCAGCAGGATGTTCCCGTGACATTTGGACATAGAAAGGACGACTTATGTCTGAAACAAACGAGCTAAATTAACCAGATTGGAGTTAGTTGCTACTCAAGAGCTTCTTTCTTGGATTCTTGAAAATCAAAACTTTGGTAGTAGCAGTTTTTTTTTTTCAGTTATTTGAAAAAATTATTCTGATAACAAATTCGTCACATTGCTCTTTTCTTCACTCCTCTTTGTATAGAATTCCTTTCAAGAATAATTCTCCTTTCTTGTAACAAAGAATTCAGTTCAAAATCAGTTGTTAAGGTAGTGAGGCACCATTGATTATTAAAATTGTATTAAGACTGCTTTGTTTCTTCATCAATGATACAGAAATGAGATTTTGCACTAAAAATATATATATTCTTCTGTTGGAGATGTTGTGCTGCTGTTTTTCAAACGAAGTAAAAATTGAACTAGTCCGCCTCCGACTCGCATATATCTGCCTCATTAGATTTTCACTCAAGTACCATATAAGCAGCCAATCCAATATTTATCATCTAAATAACGTGCTATCTGGTGAAACTATTCATTAAAGGTAGCATGCTCCCAACTTATAAGATTGTTACAGTGAAATGATGAATATATCATTATTCATATATCTTCTGTCTAACCTTGAAAAGAGGCACATTTAACCAAATAGTCTTCTTTTTGAGGAGGTTTTATGCAAGGAGAATGTGGTTAAGTCTAAAACTGGCATTTATGGAAAAGACTTTCGGTAACTCGGCCAATTTGTGGGCTATAGTTATTTGCTCAGATTGCAATTACGTACGTTAAATTTAACCGTTTATCAACTTTTGAGTTAATTCGTTAAGCTTTCAACGGAAAATCTTACATTAATTAAATTCGGCTGACGTCTATCTTTTACATGTTGGTTTGTTAAAAACGAGTACCGTTTCAGCGATAGACTGTTTATTTGATGAGTTTTGAGTTGTCTTAGCGTTATGTCTTGTAGCGTCCATTAAACGAATTCCAAAAAGCGATAACTTTTAAAGCGCTGCGATTGATTTTTGTATATAATCAATTTCCTCGTTCTCACAAAAATGATGCAAACTACCGAAACTTGGTCTCCTTCCTCTTGGAGAAACTTCCCTATTGCTCAGCAACCAGAATACACCAATAAAGAAGAGTTGGAAGCTGTCCTCAACAAGGTGATCCCAATTCTAAGTTTGATAATTGAGACTAACCTCTTTGCAGATTCGGGAATTGCCTCCACTTGTTTCAAGAGAAGACGTTGATGAATTGCAAGAGAAGTTGAAATTGGTATGACCACTTGAAAATATACCCCTCTAATACCTATACGATAGGTTCAAGAAGGCAAAGCCTTTGTTATCCAATGTGGAGACTGCGCTGAAGCCTTCGACGGTTGCAACGGCGACCTCATCGAAAGAAAGGCCACTCAATATGAAATCGTAAAGCTTGTATTTTTTACAATTCTAACTTTTGATTAGTTGGGCAAAATCGTTGAGGAGATCCTTCGCGTCCCTGTTGTGGTCATTGGTAGAATTGCTGGGCAATACGCCAAGCCAAGAAGCGACAACTTCGAAATGGTCAATGGAGGTTACACACTAGCTCCCCTTGAAAAAAAAGGCTCTAACGACTTTCTACAGAAAAAGTTCCAGTTTTCAGAGGAGAGATCGTCAATTCTATTGACGCTACCAAGAGAAACCCTGACCCTAACAGATTACTCGAAGCCTACTTCAGATCCGCTGCGACCATGTAAATAACGGCTAGTCGTTTTAACGCACTCATCATCTCTCTTTAGGAACCAATTGAAACAGAAGCCTGACCTCAGTGTCACAAGCAAGACCGTCATCAGAGACTTGGTTGAGGCCGGCATCAAGGAGGTTTGTTTGAATCCTGATGGTATTATCTAAATTGTTCGCTAGAACGAGGCAACCGCCGAAAAATTCATGAAGTTCGAGCCTGCCATCTCCAGAGCCAAGTTCGAGAACTTCTTCACATCCCACGAAGCTCTTCTCTTAAACTACGAAGAGTGCTTTACTCGCAGATTCGAAGACAACCAATACTACGCTCTCAGCGCTCCATTTTTATGGATCGGTAATCTTTTGTCAATGAACCTCAGATACTAAAGTTAACCAGGAGAGAGAACTAGAAACGTTAAGGATGCTCATTTAGATTTTGCTAGCGGAATCACCAACCCTATTGGTATTAAAATTTCCGACAAGATCACCCCTGAAGACCTTGTCACTGTCATCCGCAAACTCAACCCAAATAACATCCCTGGAAAGTTGACCCTTATCACCAGATTCGGAGCTTCAAAGGTTGAAAAGGGCCTTCCTCCTCTTGCCGAAGCCGTTAAGAACAACAGTAACAACTGAACTTAGAATTCCTTGTAATAACTATTACTGCTAATAGAATTGAACGTCCTCTGGTTCGCTGATGCTGTCCACGGAAACACCGTCAAAGTTGACGGTATCAAGACCAGAATGTACGATGACTTGAAAAAGGAAATCTTGGCTGTTTCCGCTGTCCTTAAGGAACAAGGCCTCAGATTGCACGGTATCCATCTCGAAGTCACCCCTGACAACGTCACCGAATGCATGGGTGGCTACTGCAAGAAGATCGAGAAAGAAGACCTTTCTAAGAACTACACCAGCTTGTGCGACCCTCGTCTTAACATGATTCAAGTAAGAATTAATGCATAAAGTGTTTGTTCTAATGATTTACAAATAGAGTGTTGAATTGTTGATGGAAGTCGCTCCTTCCTTGTAAAGCCAGACCAATATTATAGTGAAGGCTTAGTTTATTTGAGATTGAGATACATATGGTTTATTCGTGAGCTTTATTCATAGAGAGGCTTTCATTCGTTGATTATATAGCTTACAAAAGCAAAAAAAAAAAAAGTATTGCATGTTCCTTGAATCAATGAGAATGGCTCGAGTCCATATTACTCATTATTTTATTTACAATTTTAGTTGAGTAATAAGGCTATATATATCTCGGCGAGTTCATATGAAGGGAATTCTCAAAAAACGAGCTTTCTTTATTCTTGCTTAGAGAGCTATTTGGACATGCGAATAGGATAGAGAGTCATGAGACAGTTGTATTGAATAGGAAAATAGATAGGATATTAAGGTCAAATATAAAATTTAGCTATTCGTTTTGAGAGGAATGAGTTCCAAAAAAGATAAGGTCCTCTGGATGAAGAGAGGTACGTGTAAAGAAATCTCAGAAATAATAAAGTCAAAGGGCGATCGTGAAGAGTTGCTTCCAACAAATTTTCATCCATTCAATGAAACTTGCAACTTTCCGCATTACGATAATGCACATCATTATAGAACGAAAGTAATGTTATGTTACTTAGTCAGCACCAAATAAACAAAGAATTCTGTTTTACAATTAGCTTAAATCTGAAGCATATATTTCTCTAAACTCACACCTCTTTCAGGATTCAGAGCAGAAAACTATAATTTATGGATTTTAATTTATATGTGAAATTCAGCCCTCTTTGGTGCGTTTTTCAGGATTTTGAAAACTGTTTTTCGGATTAGATGCATAGCATTCAAGATAATCAGTAACTGATTTCTGAAAATTACACAAAAAATGTTTTAATTGTTTCAATATATTAAGTAGAACTTAAGTAGAGTTTCACAGATTAAACCTCAAAGTTCAAAAAAGCAGCAGAATTGTAGTATTTGGATTAAATTTTCAACTGCTAATGAAATCACATCATAAAAAAATATTGAACACGGACAAAGGAACTATTGTTTTGACGAGCCACAGGTCCGAGCATAGATAGGTTCTAAGAGCAAGCAGTGCATGCGAATCAAAACAATTAAAGCTCTCCTGTCAAATATTGTCAGAAACTTGCTTCAAGGAGCATATGGATAGAGGACTCTCTTTCGAGTCAGGCGAACGCAAATTTCTGAGGAAAAAAATTGAAATTTAGCTATTACTTATGCGCTATTTATTTTATTATTAACCTATCAGAATCTTTCTTTATTGAATCAAAAACTTCTGTATTGTTCAAGAGAAACCATGGACTTTGAATGTATCTCCATCAACAAATTGCTCTCAACTCCAATCAAGCAAAAATCTAATTTCAGTTTGCAAAAATCGACAACGACCACAAATAATCCTCTCGATTTCGTTCTCCATCATTCAAATTCTGTAAATCTGGATGCTTTCTACGCAATGCAAAAGCTCCAGGGTCAGTTAGACAAGATAAAAGCGGAAAAGATTTCTCAGAGTAAATATTCAGCTGAAAATCCTAGAGATACAACAAAAAATCAGTCCAATCTGAACAAAAGCAAATTTTTGAACGAAAATGGAGATTATTTCTCTGACTCACTCAAAGATTCGAAAGGACTGTTCTTCAGAGGTAGCAAAAATAAACCTCAGGGAAAAATAAAGAAAAACACTTCTCTGAAGCTATCAAAAACAGCTGCTTCGCGGCATATCAATCTAACTGACCTTTTTCAAGGCGCTGAGACTTTGAGCGATGACGCTGAAGATGTTCTCGTAGAGACGCAACCAAAAACCAACAATAACTCGTCTAAACCTACCAAGCTTGGAGTTACATCTATGGCGTTTCATCCATCTGAGAAAAATCGTGTAAACGTGACGGGTCGTCAACAGCTCGATCCTGCAGCAGATCACCCAACTCTCAAGAAGGACGCTCCTCTCAATCAAAATCAATCAAGCACTATCTTCTCAGATTACGGGAAACCTGCTACAGATCCCAATCTCATAGAAAACCAATTCAATGGGGATGAGATAGCAAAGAGGAAGGATATTAGAGAGTCAAGTAGCTCTCAGGAAAAAAAAATGAACGGGAATATGCTCGGGATCACTCAGCCGATAAGCTTAAAGCTGGAAAAGATTAAATTAAAAAAAGATCCTAGTGTTCCTGCTCGACATTTCTCCACAAATTACTATTTGACAGACAGCATTTCACCTCGATCGACTAGGATGTCTTTTCATTCTCCTTTGACAGAGAGAAAATCTTTGCGATCGTCAATTACTCCGCGAGCGAAGCTGCAAAACTTGACGCAAACCAATGTAAGTGAAAAGGACAAATCTGATGATTCGTATAATCTCAAGCAAAGGGCGCTCCAAAGGTTCTCTCGTGTTGTTAGTCCCATAGAAAGGGGCCGTGATTTACAGAGCTTTGAAAATACTTGCGAATCTCTACTGCCTTCAAAAGCTGAAAAACCCCACACATCAAAACCTATAAAGCCAGAAGGATCTCGAAGGGTGAAAGTCCAAGTCGACATACATTCGGCTCAGGAACTACAGCAGACAGCAGTTTCACAGCAGACAATAAAAAAATATTTTCCTGGGGCCGAGCAAATTCAAAATACCAATAGCCCTGGGATTAGGAGGCAAACACAGAAAAATACTACATGGAAAGGAATAGTAAATTCTCCAAGTACGGTGTCTCCGAAAAAAACGGTAATTTTACGGCCATCGTTGGAGAAAAGAAAGACAGCAGCATTTGTCAGAGTTGGATCACGTGTTTCTGAATTTGACTCTATCACCAAAAATGAAAAAGAGTTTCCTGAATTCCATCCTCCAGAGAATCCTGTATTCCATCGCAAGTTAGCTCTAAAAGGTGACACTAAGCGGAAACTTGCAACTCTACAAAGTGTTACCAAGCAATTCCACCGAGTTATCGATTTCAAAAGGCTGAGAAAGAAGCTAAGAGATGCCCTGAATTTTTTGCATAAAGTCAAAATACACCCTACAGAAGTAATGATTTTCTTCCGAAGTTTTATATTTTATACGACCTTGTTGATAAGCTTTTGAAGAAACAAGTTTTCAGTGTCCGTCCTTACGAGAAGAAGCACTCTGAGAAATTTTTGCAAGCAGCCAAGGCTGGGAAGATAGAGATTGTGCACACATATTTGATGATGAATCGCTATCTTGTGTTTGACTTCGATCATGTAACAATGCTTTTAGAGATGAAACGATGATGGCATTAATGATACTAATAGATCCATATGACGGCATTGCACTGGGCAGCAAAAAGAGGTGATGCAGAACTCGCGACTTTACTGTTAGATCACGGAGCGGATGTGGATGCAAAAGATATCGTACAAAATAGTCTAGCTCGTATTTGTTACCTTTAACAACATTAGATCGGCAGGACTCCTTTGTACTTTGCGATGAAGGAAGGACATATTAAAGTCTTTAAGGTAAACAGTGATTGAATTTCGGGTTATCCTCATTTCAAAAATGGCAGCTGTTATTATCTGCTCAATGTGATCCTTGGTCAACTGACGACGTGGACTATAAAGAAATCACGAAGGATAAACCCACCTTCCGCTATTT
>ENA-UOTZ01001640-UOTZ01001640.1-compost-metagenome-genome-assembly--contig:-NODE-1640-length-14475-cov-18.189610_pt1 | contig 14475 bp, 5 predicted proteins | sample MGYA00238144_ERZ746983 | MGnify/ENA primary metagenome ERZ746983 (study PRJEB28759, sample SAMN06268863) | compost metagenome | isolation source: single cell | place: USA: California, Emeryville, Joint...
GAGTTCTCCAGCTAATTCTTGAGAGGTCAGAGTATCGTCTCTAAACAATGGTTTAGCAGAATCGAGTCTCAAAGAAGAGTCCTTGGTCTTAGCCTCGATGATTTTCGACCAACCACCTAAAAAGAAACCACCGAATTCATTCATGAAATAAAGATTTTCAGGTCCCAACACATCCATGACCTTATTAATTTGCAAATTCTTCCAGATATATTCAATATCCTGTAAAGTATCACTTATCAGCTGCTGAATTAATTGAGGATCTTTGGGATTGAGCTCATCGAGTTGGTGGCTCAGTGGTATGTATCTTATGGTTGCACAGGCAATTTGTTGGCCATCATCACTGATTTCGAATGTCTCTGTTAAGATTGAGCCGGGATATTTGGACTGGAGATGAAGAAGCTCTTGGACGAAGAGAGTTGCCATCGAATCATATTCTTTCTTAACCATTTCCTTTGAACGATCAAGGACCCGAATGTTATGTTTCTCACCAGTGAGGCAAGACTCAGCTCCGAATACTCTATAGGAAGATGTAGTTGTAACGAGCTCGAAGTTTTTGTATAAGCTTTTGATTTTAGGAGGAATGGGAAATTCTGCATTGACGTTTGGGTCATTTATCCAGTTGTTTGGCTGCATTATGATTAATTTTTATTTGTGATGAGATTATAGGAAAACTTTGGAAATTACAAAGGATTCAGCGATAATTATTTTAAGAATAGGCATCTAAAAATAACCCTGAAATAAGTGTTTTCTTCAAGCTCAGGCACAGATCTTTAAAAATTTTTTTTCTATAAGGGTTCAGCTCAATTGATAAAAAAACTGCCAACAGGAGCAAGTGCAAGGCCCACATTAGGATGCAACGTTGAATACAATAAGAAGGCTGGAAATGAAAATGAGAATTGCCACAATTTGATATGAAACCAGAGCTTTTTCAATTTTTCTCTTCAAAAGAAAACATTCTGGAGAAACCTCCTATCAATATTGAAAGTCTTTAATACCTAATTAGAAAACCTTGAGAGGTTAACCATTTCTGGAAAAGTTGCACGATTTTTTTTTTTGGAGATTTTGTGTTTTCATTTTGCTTTGATAGCGATATTGGAGCGAGTGTATCATAGTTTAATGAAAAATGCTTCAAATTGTATTTTTGATGATTACATCTGGAGACCTTGTCGTTGTATACGAGGAATGAAAGCCTACTTTGAAAAAGGTAAATATTAGATCCGTAATTTCATTGAAAAAACATCTAATCGCGGAGGTGAGGCTTTGAGAATACTTTGATATTCCCTCAAATACACATGTGATTACCACTTTGGAGAAACCTGATTATTTAGATTGAATGAATAAGGACCAGATGGCAAGAAAATTTTGACTCAAATGAGCTTGGCAAAACGCAAGAAATTTAGAAATATTGTCCGTCCTTAAGGTTGTGATTGTGAAAATTTTTGATTTCTTGAGCCTAAAAAAAAAGATAGACTATAAATTGTGGAAAAAAAAAATAAATCATACATTGCTTGTGAAATTTCTCAAAGTTACCAAAAAAAAACAAAAAACAAAAAACAAAAAACAAAAAACAAAAAACAAGTGTTTCTAACATCTCAATTATTTAAAAAAATTAATCAAATCTCGCTTATTCTATTAATTGATGATACCTCAAAGACAAATTACATGTACGTTGACATACTCGATTCCAACTTTGCCAGAAAGCCAACGACTTCAAGTGGGTTAATTTCTTCAAAATTAAACTTGGTTTGGAACTCTTGAGAAGCTTCAATAGCTTTTTTAATCTTCAAAGGAACGAATCCTCCCTTCTTTAACTTCGGACCACAAACTTTACAGGATCCGCAGCACTCAGTTACAAACACTCCTTTTGTATGGTTATAACAATCATATAACTCTGGCACCAAAGCCAGGACCAAATAATTATCAACTTTGCCCAGATTTTCTCGAAAATCTTTCCTCTGAGCGAGATGCAAGTGAAGAAGTGAAACAGTGAGCGCATGGTTCACTAAAAATAAGATTTTCTTGAAGAATAACTCGAAGGCCATCACCGCTTTGGGATCCAAAGCGACAAAGCAGTATCCAATATCCAATTGGTCTTTTGTTTTCTCAATGCAGCTCCAAAAGCCATGATAATCGAATACTATGTCCCACACGTCCTTCGTCACCTTCGAAATCTTCTTATTTCTAGAACAACTCAAAAATCCAGTGAACTCTCTCCAGACATGCTGGATGAGAGACAACATCGTTCGTGCCAGTCGGTCTTCAAATAAGATTTTCACTTCAAAGACGAGGACCTCTGATCGCAGCAACTCGAGACCAGTTTGTAGAAATTTCTGTACCAGCCCCGGTTTACTGGAGTGAAGGAGAGCGTGAATTTCTCGAGACAATCTCCGAGCCAGTTTGAGCGATCCTTTCGAGTAGTTTTGAGTTGCCCAGCTAAGCTGGTCTTCAATTGATTCGATTTCCATGAGCGGTGAACCGCCAAAGCCTGTTTTACTCACGGGTTCGGTTTCAATCCTTTCGAGACAAAGTTCCTCGAGTTCGGGGACCAAATCCTTCGTGGGCATGAGCAAGAAGGAGTCTGGAGAGGCAGTAACTACGTTGTAATTGATATATCCATCGGAAAGTTGAGAAAAGAGGGAGGCAGTTTCCATGTGCAGTTCAAAAAGTTTTTCACTTAGAAAATAGTTTTATTATATTTGTTTCGATATTTAGATCCACAGACTGTTGGAAGCAAGAAATAGAATTTTCGTTGATTTAATATTGAAGCAAATCAGCAATTGCTTATGGAAATTATTTAAATTTTTTGAAAAAAGGTCGCGAATAGAACTCTCAGATTAATTTGCAGAAGTTCTGATACAAATCCAATAAATCAGAACAATTAGATCAATTCTTTATCTGTTACTGGTCCATCTCAGACAGCATATATTTTTCATATCACATGTACTACTATGAATCGCCTTGATTGGAACCCACGAATCCGAAGCTAGTCGTTAATCCTACTTTATAGCTCATTTTGCTAAGGAAACGGTATAACCTTTAAAATCAGAGATACCAAATTCCAATTTATTCTTTTTTATCTTAACTTTGAAGCATTATTGACGAACTGTTCTGGTTTCTGAAAATAAGATCACGGCAATTTTCAGAAACAAACAATAATGAAGTACCTTTTGTTTTAAAAATTTTTTGTTAGTTAGCTTCTGAAACTCTTTTTGAATGAAAATAAGACATTAAAATAAAACTACCTACTCCAAGAGGCTTAATCCATAAAGAGAGCAATCGGCAAAACGCTTACTAGCTTGGTCGGTTATAAAAATCGAGATAGCTGTGTCTATCCCTAGAGTAGAAGCCACTTTATTCGGAAAGGTTGATATAGAAATAAAGAGATAACTTTAGAAAGCTAATACAATCATCAGAATTTGAAATGAGAAGAATTCTTCCTGGAAAAATAGAAATTGGTCCAGATCTTCACTCAAAAGTCAATTTCAGCTCTTAAAATTCTCGAAGCAATATCATCCAAAAATTATTAACCGCCTGAATTCTATAATTCATTCTGAGCGATAAATTTACAGAACTTCTAATTCCAGAAGACAATGTCAAATATAACTCTACTTGTCAGTGGTAAAGCTGAACTGAGAAAATTCCAATGCTGATATTATAAAAAATGGTTATATAAAAATTTGAAGAAGTTATATTCATTAACATTAGGCTCCGCAAGTAGGCAAAGACATCTCAACAATACCGGTAATTGTCATGGAATTGCGTTATTCGGAGGAGTTGAATAATAAAGATTGGCTTTCATTCTGAATTTAGCAGATTGTATGAAATTCCTGGTGCTTCCAAAAATTGTTAAGGCCCAAATCTAATTGTACCGTTTGAGAACCATATTTTAAGAGATATTCTATGAAGTCTTTAAGCTTGTGAATTCACACATTCAATTAGAGTTATGGAATACTTTAGTGTAATGAAGTTTGGATCCAAAGGAAGAAAGCGCTGATATTCTTAGAGCCTGGTATTCTTTTTATTATTCTAAGATGTTTTTGCTTGTTTTGTAAAACTATTTTTCTGCTTTCCTAAAACGCTCCTCTGAAGTCTTCTCGTTTTTTGTTGCTGGGGTTTCGACAACCTTTAAGGTGGATTTCTAACATATAAGAGAGCTTGACCTAAAACATGTTTCGCCAGCATATACATTCGAGCTTGAAATTATTTAGGGCTTTGATCGGATCTTCGATTGTTTGAAATATGAAATTACCGTTTGATCAGGCGCAGACCTTAAGTTCTTAACTAGCCAATTTTCCACTTAAATAAAACCAATTTGATTTAGTAGTACTAACGCTATATGATGAAAAAACATATACGTGATATTCGCTTAAAAATTAACTCTCTTCGAAAGTCGGAGGGATAGAGTTATCATTTTGATGAGGTTGCGATAGCTCCATAAGAATGTCAGGCTCTTTCGGTCGCCATGTATCTCTTCCAGAAAATTCAGATTTAGCAGGTGAATTCATAATGTCAATAATATCTGAATTTTCACCTCCCTTGGCGCTTGGGTTCTCAATAACTTTCTTCGATGGAGGGTCTGTACTGTCAGACGCTTTAGCATCAGGTTCGATCATGATATATGACGTATCTCGCTCTGTTTTATCACCACCTGAATCTAAAGGCCCTGGTATTGTTGGAAAAACGAACCTTTTCATTTCGTCTTGCTCTTTCGCAGCAGGTTTCCCCTCAGTGCTATTCTCATTGACGCCTTCAGAGAAACTGTGTTCTCTCTGTCTGGCTTTTATCGATAAAGCTGGTGGTTCTTGTATAGTTTTGCGTTCGATCAGGTTATCAGTAAATTTACTGATCACCTGTTGGGTACTAGTCGGAGACAGCGTTTTTATGCCTTCATTCAGGAGTTTTTTACGTGTTTCTTGAATTCTTCTCTGAAGCCTTTTTGTAATAATTCCGGCTGCAACGGCTCTGGAAAGATACCGTCGTGGATTTCTCACTTTATGCAGCAATTCTTCAAACACTCTGAATGTGAAATTCATGTAATATTCGTGATAAAACTCATGTTTCCCTTTTCTCATTTCAAGGTCCAAATCATAGAGCGTCTCATGCATCTCTTGATCAAGAAGGTTCAGTATTTTTTCATCAAAGAGAGTCCTATTTTCAACGTTAGCGATTTTCCGGTAGCTATCGAAAAGAGTCATGAATCTATTTAAATCATAGATATTTTCCTGGTCATAAGAAGTCTGAACATGATGATGGCTCCCTCTTTCAACTAGTGCTCTTCTTCGCTGAGACTTGGTTAAGGATCTTCTGAATTTAAGCATTGCCTCAACATTTGGCTTCTGCTTTTTTTTACTCTTCCTTCTCAGTCGTTTTCGCAATTCATCCTCTTCAACATCCTTTTCTTTTATCAACGGTCGTCTCGTGTAGGAAAACACGTTTATTTGATCTTCATTCAAGAGAACGAGCTTTAGTTTTTCCAACTCTTGCAGCCTCCTCACAATCTGTAATATGTCAATATCCTTCTTGACCAATTCAATTCCTTTTTTACAAAGCTTCTCTTTTCTTCTTGGACAACAAAGCCCAAATGTCACGGAATAAATATAATCAAAAAAGTTGTAGTTGAGTTTCATCATTCCTTTCTCCGAGTATTTCACGAAATTTCGCGCGATGTTCTTGCACGGAGTATAACTCGAGGGCAAATCCTGTGGTTCATCTTTTTTTTCGTCAGTTTGAAATTCGTAGAGTCGGTCAGCAATGGCAGTGTAATACATGTGTCTTGTATAGAACATCATGACTATCCCAGCCAAAGTCATTATCAAACTGAATATACCACCAATTGTTGCCATCATCTGCTGTATCTTTGGAAAGACTCGCCTAATTCGGACTATATTGTTACTTTTCCTAAAGTACAACTTGAAAATTTCATAGTTGGTCGAATCAATATAATCGACAGAAGAGAACTGCATTCGTTCCTGAGGAACGTCGACTAAGTGAGTTGTTTGGTTCGTTACACTCCAATTCTCAGACCAAAGTCCATCGTCGGTGCTAATTTGATACTCGTTGAGGAATAGATCAGTTGAAAGCGTGTTGACGCCAGGATTTGTGTCCCAATTGAGAGTATATAGGTACTGCTGCACCGGAGACTCATAATTGTTTTCGTCAACGGTATTTTGTGTGAAAATTAATGCGACTGTGACTTGGTTGTTAATTAACGCATCCTGAACAGCTTGGCTATCTTTGCAGATAATGTCTGGCTGTTTCGTGTCATTCATGCAGGTAACAACACTCAGTTTAATAAACTGAAAAACGTCATTCAAATACCCTCCTTCGATATCATATACGGGAATTGTTGGGCATAGCGCTCTATGAAGACCAACTTTTGAGAATTTGGAGCTGTAATTTGCCATGTAATCCAAATCACATATCTTAAGCGGCACTGGTGTGATTATTTTCTGGATAGTCCCATTACTCTGTCTCACATACTTCCGCATTTCCATTTGAAAATTTACATATGCAGAAGAAAAATCGAAATCGGTGTTTTGGACTGTGATAGCGAAAAGGAAATTCGATGAGTTGAGATGCAGTAAGCCAGGTTCATCTGTGCTTTGTTGTATACTGTCGAGGTTTGGATACTCGTGGTTAAGAACCTTGTGAATGGCTGATAATGATTGAAGAATGGTCAAGATAACGACTAAGAGACTGATGATGCTTCCAAATTTGGTCCTGTAGGTGTCAGAGTGGTTCATCGTCAGCTTGATTGGCTGACGGAAAACGTCCATATTGTCAAAAATTCGGGAAAAGTCCATTTATTCAGGCCTCTTTAAATTTTTAATCTTAAAGCTTAACTCAGGAAATTGAACGACTATTTCCCAGGCAGTGCTCCAAAAAGATGGAGCACTGGTCACCAAGCATTAATTATACAAAACGCTTGTAGGGAAATGAAGATGTTCCTTGGGATCTACGTTTACCCCTTTTTTTTTTTTAGTTTTACTTAAAATACAAAGTACAATACAGAGACCATCACGATTGATTGTATCTATCAGTGAGAAAAAAATTGAATTTTTGTCATGAGATTAAGGCAACTAGTCTCAAGAGTTTAATGAAAGCAAATATTCTGTGGACAATTTGAATCAAAACCACTCAAAGAATTTATCAATTTTTCAAATGCATTTCTATGTCCATCAGAGACAACCATCGGGTATACAATAAGACTATTCAATCAAAGTAAAAGGCTTTTTTCAAAGATTCATACCATAAGGAGAATCATTTGTCGCGCTTTTACAGTTGAGATTTGATTTTTTGGTATTACAGATTAATTTTAGTGCCGTTAAAGCTAAAAGATTTTATTTCACTTGAAAAATTGCTAACTATGACCACACGGCAATATCAATCAACCACCAGCCAAACTCTGTCCAACAATTCATCAGTCTATGCGTCCCAATCTTCTGAGAACTCTCAATCAAAATTACCTGCCCTACTTGAAACGTTGAGCTCCGAAAGCATACTTCGCTTGGAGGATCAATTTCTCGGCGATCGAGGAGCATCCGTCCTCGCTGATTTTCTAACAAAGCACACTCATTTCGTTTCAATCGAGTTGAGAGGTAACAACCTCACCTCGAGTAGTTTCGTGGTTATTTGCAAAGCTCTCAAAACATCTCAAAATCTAAAGAATTTGAAAGCTGAATGGAACTTAATTGGCGACGGGGGAGATACCTCTGCAATGGAAGCGCTCAGCGAGCTTGCAAGCGCTTTGCCTTCTCTTCAAACAATTGATTTGAGAAACAATAAGATCGGAAAAGGGTGCGGACCAGCTCTTTCATCAATAATAAGAGACGCGTGGTCATTACAGAAATTGGATCTTCGCTGGAACGAGCTAACGGACTCCGAAGCGAAATATATTCTCGAGGCGCTTAGAGCAAGTCGGAGAACTGTCCAAGTTAGTCTCGCAGGAAACAAGAGTAGCGGACAAAGAATCAGCGAGACCTTAGTCAATGAGATCAGCAAGTATGGTGGAGATCTCGATTCAAGTTTCCAAGAGCAGAGTAGCTTTTCTTCGTCTAAAAAGTTATCTCCGCCTTCAAGTACTCCTTCAAGACCCTACATTGGAGGACAGAGCACACAGTACCAATCGACTACAACAACTACTGCGGTTTCAAGAAACCATAGCAGAACCAACAGTCGAGGCAGTCCTACAAGAGATACCAATTATTTTGTACAAGGAGGAGTCGGAGTAAATCTCAAAAATCAACGTTCTGAATCGAAAGAGAATAGACAAGTAACTGATGTGCAAAAACGGCTTGAATTCTCTGGAGATCAACCACAAGCGAAACCGCTACAGACCAGAAATTCATCAATTGAGCGAAGGAATGATCAGTCATATGTTCCTACTAATTCTTACAAAACCACTGCACATAGGAGAGTTAGACTCGGTTCGAAGCCTTCATTATTAAGCAGCCAGAATTTTGGTGATATATTAGAAGAGAAATCCGATCTCCCCACCCGAGACAACTATCAGCTAGCTACTTCTCCCAATAAGCACTCTCTTTCGCCGAATCATAGAGAGTCCAATTATACTTCTGTAAAGACCTCTCCTAATAGAAGAGCATCTCCTCATTCTCGAGGGAATCGACTAATATTTACTCCTGAGACCAAAATGACAAATACTTCAATGGTTGATGATTCTTCAATGGATATTCAACTATCAAGAATCGAGTACGAGAAAGAAAAAAATTTAATGCAAAGACGTTATATCACCCACGTGGACAAAGTATCTGGTGAGGAAAATATGATTGACGCGTTGGAGAAGATGCTTGAGGCTGAACGACAAAAAAACATAGAATTAGCCAGGAATATAAGGAAAAAATTACAAGAGGAAATCGACGAAGAAAGGAAGGCGAAATTGGCTGCGATTCAGAAGGAAGAGCAGTTAAAAATTGAGCTTAAGCGCAAGATGATTAAGGAAGAAGAAGCGCGTCTAGAACTAGGAAGACTTTCGAGTGAGTGTGAACGATTATTGCAGCAGAAACAGAGTTTATCTGATGAGCTAGCAAAAGCGAAATCTGAGCAAAGTATCCAAATGAATGAATTAACCGCAAAGAATGAGGCTCAAGTAAAAGCATTAAACGAGGAAGTAACCAATTTGAAGAACGAGTTAAAGCGAATCATCGAGAAACATACGCAAGAACTGCGTGAAGCTGGCAAAGAGTGGGAAAATAAATGTCTTAAACTAGGCGCGGAAGTTAATGAGCTGAAGATACAACTGAAAAGTATGGCTTTGGACCAAGAAAACGAAATTTTGCTCATGGAGAAACGCGTAAGAGAGGAAGAATTCCAAAGATATCAAAATGCAATCGCTGAGCTCAACAAAAAGCGTGAGGAGCTTGATAAAAAAGCGTTAGTTGACAAGCGGGATGTCGGCACTAGCCCGTCAAAAGAGAAATTGAATGAGATGAACCAAGAGAACGAATACATTCTTGCTGAAAATAATATCTTGAGATCTCAATTGAAAGAAGCGATCCTTTTAAACCAGGAGTTAGAAATCGAATTTACGACCAAAGAGCAACGATTGAGAGACGTCGAGGGATGGCTACAAGAGGCGCTGCAGAATAGCCAAAAAATAAAGGAGTTGCATGAAAAAGAGATGGAAAAAGTGATTTCTGGACATAGGATAGAAAGGAGAAGTTGGGAAGAGGTAGAAAGTGTTCTCAAGTCGAAAATAAATGAGCTTGAGAGAGATATTGAGAGGATCAAAGAGGAGGGGAAAAAAATCAAAACGGAATATTATGGAATGAAGCAGGTGATTCAAGGAAATGTAAATAGAGTCATCACAGATACTTTTAAAGACCATAGAACGGTCGATAAATTTTAGATGTTAGAAGATTTGAATGAAACACAGCTTTTTTATTATCTGTAGATTGAAGATACTAAAAAGCTGTGAGATTTTATAAGATGGTAGATGCATTATTGTTTTATTATCATTTGCATTTGGCAGCATGTTTCAATGAGACTAAACAATAAAAAAATTAGGATTCCACTCTAAGGAGACTCGTATGGTGAATTTCTAATTGCTTGTTAGGAATATCAGGTTTGAAGATTTCGCAAAACCTATCCTATCGAACAAGAAATGATTCGATTCTCTTTTGTTGTTAACTGAAGGCTCAATGAAAAGTCATTATACATTTTATATGAAAATGTTCAAGCAAGTACGAAATTGAAAAAAATTTTCTTTCATTTTGAACCAGGCAGAGCATATTCATAGCTTAGTATCGCTTTCATATTCTCTCCCAGATGTTGCTGTCTTGCAGCTTTTTTATGAAGCGGTTGATCATAATAGTCTCCATTAATGGTTGTCTTTAGATATCTCTCCCTATTAACATATAAAGTTATTTTCTTTTGGTATCAGCTCAAACACATACCTGGCATCTTTTGAGTATCTTGGAGGAGATTCATTGCGCTTTCTTGTGGAAGGGAGTTCGTATTTTTTCAGGGTCATCACATGAGTGGTATGAGAAGGAACATACTCCTAATCCAATTATATCGCATCAAGTCATTTTGTAAGCAAATACTGTTCTTAATCTAGGGGACTTCACAGGCTCTCCTTCAAGAATGGGGTCACGATTTGGATAAACAATTCCAGGTTTGAGCACTCTTCTTTCAGTATCTTCAGCGTGCTTAGATGGTGCAGGTTGGAGATATCTATGAATGGTTGCAACAAGAATAAAAATTAGCTCAGAAATGCCAGAGAAAGCCTTTTTCACCTCAAACCAGGCTTGAAGTCAGGCTCTTTTGGCGGTTTGAGTCTAAAATTAAATTGTCCTCTGCTTTTTGAAGGCAGCTACATTGAAAAAGTTGTTATTCATAGAAAAGAAAGCCTTTTAATGGGTTTATTACTTTCCCACTTTCGAAAAGACAATGATCATAAACGCGGCTCACATACTTTTGCTCCTGTGTAAACTCCTAAAGCACATACATTATCAATTGTTTGAGTATCCCAAGGAAAACCTGTATCTTTTTTTCTTTTTCCATGATCGAATCCCATAGTCTCACTGTTTCTCGAGCCGTAGCGGTTCTATATGCATCATTAACGTTCGTGAACAATGAGTTAACGAGTAGCTATATTACGAAGGTCTGATAGAGATCGATTTTTGAAGCGCATCTCGATTAGCACCACCTTCGAAGTTCGAAGTATTCTTATTAGCGAACGGATCTATCCTGGAAGAAGGAGATGCAAGCGTCGATTGCTGTGAGACGTTACTTTTCGTTGCGTAGCTCATACTCTGCTGTGAAAAATCGGATTAATAAGTGGGAAAATCGCTGTTTGTTACTTTTTTCATCTTCGTTTTTCAAGTTTTATATGTTGTTGTACGAAAACGTTTAGATTAAAATCGTTGAATTTTAATCCAAACTGCTTAATATTGAAAAAAAGATTTTATCTGACATCAACCCTCATCGATAGTTGAACACCTCTATTGCTTGTGTCATGTCATTTTATCAGTCTACATATGTCGGTCCCTTCTTAAAATGTCCAATTCCGATAAAAGATAGAAAAACCCTATATTCTTGATTCAAATGGAAGTAATAAGAGCGACAGCCTCACAATTAGTCTCATCTTAATTCCTTAATTCCAAGCTAAAAGAGATTGTTTTATGGGGGATTACCATTAATTCGATGCTATTAAGCAACGATGTTTTATATTGAGGTGAAAATATCGAGAGAGCAAAAAATAAAAGTTTTCATAACAATTTTCTTATAGCACACATAAAAGAAAAAAAAATAGTGGTGAAAAGGGAAGCACTCCTAAAAATACACACACACAAAACTAATTTGTTATTACCGCTTTTGACTTTCAAGCGGTTTAAATCGAGCTTTAAAACTCTAAACCTTCACCGAAATCATCACACAGTTTTTGGATTTTTCAGTGGAAGGTTTGTTGTCTTTCGTCATCGCCGGCTCAGAAAGCACAAGCGATAAATTTCCTTTATGCACACAAAATGACTCCACGGTTATATCTGTGAGTTTTTCCTTTGTTGAAAGTTCTCGTGTGTTTGTAAGTTTGCCTGTAGTTAAATTGAGCAAACTCTGTTGAATTTTGTCTTCATTTGGCGAGATTATACTTAAATTACTATCATCATAAGGGAAAAGTGGGTAGCTCGGAGCGTCTGGGTCAGTGTATAAAGGGAATCTAATCGGACTCTCAACCCATTTGTCCGAAGCGATATCATAGACGCTGATCATTTGATTTGATTTTCTTGCTGTTGGACTGGAAAGACCTCCAACCATGATGAGTTTACGATGACCATCACTATCAATAAACCCACAGGCAGAGCCTCTATAGTAAGGGCGATGAAGCGGAGCGATTGGCATCCAAGTATTGTGTTGGAGGCTATATCTTTCGCATTTCGTGGTGTATTCATCTCCTTCGATGCCAGAGAGCGCGTAGATGTAGTCTCCGATTCTACAAAGGGTCGGATTCTTTATTTGGGTGTCTCTGTTCTGCTTGTAAGAGAACATGTTTTGCTTGGTGTCCAAAGCGAAATGCTTCTCACCAACGAAATGGACAATGTGATCTGAGATGAATAGCGCGGTAGCATCCTCGAGATAGTCAATGACTTCTTCTTGAAGAGGCTTCAAAGGGATAAACAATGGGTTAGAGGAGTGGAGTGCTGCTCTGGAGAGGTTATTTGAGCTCCAGGTTTGGGTTTCTACGTTGAAGCTCACGAGTTTATTTGCAATGAGATCTATCGAATAAAGAACCGCGGCAGAATCTTGATGATTGCTATTGAGTTGGCATTCGGTCTTGAGACGCGAGAGCGAGAGCGCTGAGACCGGATAATCATCACAAACGGTGTTCTGCCGACTATTTGAGTCTATTTTCTTGAGCTTTTTGCCGGAGAGAAGTGTAGCGGAGTTCGGTGGTGATAGATTCCTGTTTTTTTCTGAGGGAAGGGTGTCGGTGTTCGATGAGGCGGTTGAGTGGATAGGATTGGGTTCTCTGACGTCTTTGTCGGTTTGGCAGCCCATTTGGCGAAGTTTGGTTTTTGAAGTTTTTTCCTTTACTGAAATATTATTTTTCAATTTGGACTGAGATCTTGATTTAAACAAACTGCGTACTATATTTGGTATCTAAAGATAGCGATTTCGAATTCGAGATTAAATTTGAACGTTCTGGTTAAGCGTTTGACCTAATTTAGAATTGTTCAGATTTCAAATATTCCAAATTTCTTAAAATTTCTATAGAGTACAACATTTAGAAAGTTACGTCATAGATCTTTTACGAATTGCTCTTTTAAAATAGCTTCCCGAACGATTTCTTGATTTAAACAACTTTAAGCTAAAATTGAAGAAGTCCTAATTATTAAAGCAACTCTTTTTCTCAGATTGGACGCAAAGTTAGTTTTTACGGTCTCACTGACTGCACTTGCAGCAAAACAAAACTATTTTTCTCTTTAGCCAAGATAAGCAAGCCACAGATGTCATTTTATTTCGATTATCAAATCTTTCAGTTTTCTATGTAAATAGAGAAAAAGTGACGATAACTGGACTCACCCACAAAAAATATGAGTGTTGGCTCTGTCTCATGGAATGTCTCATTCATTTTTCTTATTGTGAGAAAAACCATGAACCGCGAAGAATACCTAAAATGCGGAACTCGAATCAAAAGAGTAAAATTTTAATTAATTCGAACATTTAATTCGCAGTTTCCGAAGTTTTTAGATCCTTTTCAAAAACTCTGACCGTTTCAGAACCAAAAAAATTTTTCAGTAGAGCAATCACGTTGTAGCTATGTTTGCGACTCAAAAGCGCAATACTCATCAAGTATAGGGTGAATTAGGAAGCGCCACTAATCCCCTCTGTGACGTGATTCGAAAAGAAGCGCATAAGGTGTTTTTGAGGATGTATGAATCGTTAGAACTCTATTTCTAAGTCGTTTACTTAATTGCCCGGTTTGTTTAAACAAATTCGATAATCTCCGCTAATCTGAACATCTGATCTAAAAGAACGAATTCTTTTTATAAAACGTAGGAAATTTAGAGCTTTTGGCATTAGAAACAATTGGCTAATAGGTCATATGAATTGTGTAGACTCACGAGTTGATTTAGATGCTTCTATTTAAAAAGCGGACTCATTTTCTTTAGAAAATGCGCTCTATTCGTTTCTGGAGTATGAACCTTCTGATCTCAATAGTTAGTTTCGTGTTTCCACTTTAACTAGGGTAAAAGATCAGACTCAAATTGAAATAACTGAAACTTCATGTTAATTTAGCACTACCTCTATTCATTCTGTGAAAAAATGACCAAAGAGAACCTACAGAGAAATTCTTTGTACGACATTCTATGTATGCAATTTTATAAACGATTACTTTAACAAAAAAGTCTTTGGCATGAATTGATTCGAGCTCCGAACTTGATTGATAAGTTGAACCGTGTACAGAGTCTAAATTGCTTATATTAATTTGTATTTCTGAAGTAATTGCATTAA
>ENA-UOTZ01001641-UOTZ01001641.1-compost-metagenome-genome-assembly--contig:-NODE-1641-length-14473-cov-9.092387_pt1 | contig 14473 bp, 9 predicted proteins | sample MGYA00238144_ERZ746983 | MGnify/ENA primary metagenome ERZ746983 (study PRJEB28759, sample SAMN06268863) | compost metagenome | isolation source: single cell | place: USA: California, Emeryville, Joint...
CTTGATGACTGCTCCTGGCCACGAGTTACGTTATTGACCTGAATTTTCGGGCTTTCTATTTCATTTGAGACGTTTCCTGTATTGAATTTCGTCACAGACAATGATTTCGTGAGGACGATTTCACCCAATGCAGGAGTTTTTCTCTCATATGAACTCGCGTATTGCTGAGAAGTCGCTGAATAATTGTATTTTGAGGTAAGAGGCGGTCTATACGAAATAGAAGTGGAATTCCCACTTCCAGATTCGGAGGCAAATATTTTTTTGGGAGACTCTGTCATCGTGGAATTGAACGTATGTTTCTGATAGGTGGAAGTATATGATGAATGATAAGTTTGCCCTGAGCTTGATGAATACTGATTTTTCGTCAGCAAGGTCGTCGAGTATGACCTCGTTCGGAAACTATCCAAAGCATTTGTCGTTCTCTCTGAATGTAACTTGGCAGTCTCAGCTCCTTTTTCGTTTTCAGTCTCTTGCTTCAGCGTTTTTTCGCTTTCTGCACTTGATTCTTTCGTTGATGGTGTGTTTGAGAGCGGACTTAGATCAATTTTAAGCACCATCGGTTCCAATGGCCTTTTTTCAACGTTTTGGAAAATCGGAAGATGTTTTCTTTTAGGGGTATCAGAGGCGTTCGTCGATAAAACTGGAAGATTGTGTCTATTGAACTGCAAAGTTGGCTTTAAGTTCAAACTAGAAACCATAGGACTAGGTTGCAGAACTCGTCTTGATGTCGCCTCGACACTTTCGTTTCTCTTGGAAGCTACGCTTATCTCCACAGTTTGATTTGGTTGCAATGGGCTGTTTTCAATAGCTATGCTGTCTTTTTGCGGGTTTTCGAAACTGACTTCCGAAGGAACGATCTGGAAATTATTATTATTAGTTTTTTCCTCTTCAGCTTTTTTGCTGCTCTCCTTTTGAGTAACAAGCAGGGAGGGCGATGAGTTGCTATGTTCTAACCAAGAAAACTGGAATTTGGGCCTTATCATCTGTGTTACTTGCTTTTCAGGTTCTTTCTGCAGCGGTTTTGTTGGAGAAACCGCAGTTTTCTGCTGCTGAGGCAAAGGTTTCTTTGTGATAGTACCTTGCGGTTTCATTGAAGATTTTATGGATTTTCTTTCTTCGGTTTTCTCAGCTTTTTCCTCAGAATTTCTCTTTGCAAATTTCAATGGTTCAGTCCTGAGAGACGGCGCGTCTCTCTGTAAGTTCTCCGGAAGAGGGTCATTGACTCCTGCTGTATGCTGCTTCAAAAAATCAATAGCCTTCCCCACAAATGCAAGTGGCCTCTTAGAATTATGACCTCCATCGAAAACCACCAGTTCTTTTGGTCCTTTATAAAGCTCATGAAGCTGCTTGGTATGCGTTGGTACAATAAAATCATCGCTGTCGCCGGTCGCAAAAAGAGCAGGTACGGACATTTTCTCAACGTGGTTGATAGGCTCGAGTAATTCAATATCAAATCCCGCTTTCTTAAGTATCGAACTTCGGAGTGCAGAATACGCAGCAAACGTCATGAACGATGGCAATGAAACCATTTTTTTCACAAATTCTTGTACTAACTGCTTAAAGCTAGCAAAAGAACTATCGACGATTATGCAAGAGATTCGATAGTCTCTTCTCGAATAGAGAAGGCTTGTAATCGCGCCCATGCTTCGACCCCATAACGCAATACGACTAACTTTTCCGCTGTTATACAAATGATGGATCACGACCTCAACATCTTCTTGCTCGTACCAGCCAATCGAGCTGATTGGACCTTGAGATTGTCCGCACCCGCTGAAATCAAAGCAAAATAGCGTCATTTCGTTTCGGCAGACACCCTCGATGTAAGGAAGAGCCTCGAGACGACTGCAACCGCTTCCGTGCATGTAAACAACACAGGGCAGTTTGGTCTTCATTTCTACTGGAGCAAAATGACTGCACTCAAGGAGATAGCCTCTCCGATTACGCAGCTTAAAGTCTCGTCTGCGAATCATTTGCTTGTTGATGCATCTATCAATTTTGCCTGAAAATAGATAGGTTATTTCAGAACAATTCAAGAATTCGTACCGAGATCGTCAATGCTGTACGCTTGTCTTGGTGGGGTGATCATTGAATTTACAAGGGAGTCAAAGCCTGAAAACATCTCCAGCATGGTAGTTACAAGAGCGATGGGAAGATTATGGCTCTTTGTTTTTTAAATACTGCGAATAAAATGTCTACTTAATTTTATATGAAGCCTCTTAATAATTGCAGTAGAGATTAAAAAAGCGTTTGAATTGATGAGTATTTTGCGTTGGAGACCCGCCCAAAAAATTCATGCTGATATCAGAGAAGCTATAAGCGAAAAGAGCGGACATGTGTAGGAGCATTTTCAAGAAAATATTTGTGAAAATCGTGTCTCGAAACCACGAATTTCACGGATGAAGTTTATCAACATTATGGAATTGTTTATCAACTTCAAATTTCGAGCTAAGAACCGAAGTCAATGCGCCCAAGCGTTCTCATTCTCAACTGCTTTATTTCTTTGGGTTTAAGATATATCAATGTTGCTCACTTCAATGCAATCACTCACACGGATAAATAATATCTAAGCCTCAATTGACTATTGGAGACTCAGCAGGGAAATAAACTTAATTTGTAAATTACGGTTTTATTCTGAAGCAATAGCTTTTGTCTGCAAAAAAATAAATGAATTTTTTCTCCAAATTAGCAGAAGCAGTCACCAATCCCAGCCAAGATCAACCAACTGGCGAAGTTCAGCAAACAGTTTCCTCTCAAACTCAAGAAAACTCAATAAATTTGTCCGCAGTCGACAAGAATGACTTATTCACTAACATGGTCACAAAAAAAGTCGATCAGGACTATCGCCGTCCAAGTATCTATCTCAGAAACCGAAAAGGTGGTAAAGCAGGAATCATCTACGAGATTGAAGAGAAAGAGAAAGCCGAATTACCACCAGTCAAACCTCGTCTCTTCATGACTCAAAAAACTGATCGAAGGGAAGACTTACTTGTTGACAGGCATGTGAGCGATAAATTTTCATGCAATTGTTCAGTGTGTCTCAGTTCTGCTGGGAGAAGTGGATTCGATATTTCACTAAAAATTAATCCAAGATCATTCGATCCTAATGACCAATCCACCGTGGGAGCGGATCTTGATAAAGATTTCAATTTCGTAATGAAAAAATTGTTTCCACCTAAGCATGTACAAAGAAGTCTCCGACTTTTTGTGCCTGATACAGCTGCTTTTGGAGGCGGTGAAGTGAAATACATCGTTATGACTGGAAAAGTAAGCAAAAAGAGATCGATTTTCAGAGTATTTATTGCTTTGGATGTAGGATAAGACATTGAAATATATCAAGCAGAGGGACAAGCTAACGTTGCATGAGCTTCGTAAATTCTTCCATGAGCGTCGGCGGCGCAAAGACGATTTGCCTTACAGTGGTCCCGAGGAGGGTGAGCAGCAGCTCGCTATGAATCGAGGAATGTCAACAGAGCAAGCATCACAAGATGATCAGCAATCATTGGTATATAACACGAATGTTTGATTCGATAAACTGATTTTTTCCCTCTCGTTTATCAGAGCCGAGTTGTTGAAGGGACAATCAAAGACGCTGATAATATCAATACTCGTGAAGTCACACTCGTTAAATATAGAGATGGTAAATTTCTATCAGCTTGTCTTCTTTTCACATCTCACTTGATCTGATTTATTTCAACCTTCTCCGAATGCTACTCCTCTTCTCGAACCAGTTGTCTCACGACAATCCATTTTTTTCTATAGATTCTACGCACATTCTCACAGAGATGGAATTCAATCATTATTTACTGAAACGAAAGGTTGACAAAATTTGGAAGGAAGTGCAATTTATCCAAACCTTCGCGAGATTCAAGGTATCTGTAACAACTTCGCTCTTCCGCTAACTCTTGACAAAGAGAGGATTGAACCACAGTGTACAAGCATTTTTTGATTACAAAATCGATAAGAATGATCCTCTTTTTGAACGAGCAAAATTCGAAATCCTATTCCTCAATGGAGATTTGCCTCAGGCATCCGAGGATTATATTCCTCTTGGAGAAGAAGAAAAATTCGAAGAAGATCTCAAGAACGCGAGCCCCAAAAAATACTGTCAATACCTGCTGTTCAAAATCGCGCATTTTTTGGAAGTGATTTCCTATGTCAAAGTGAACAAAATGATTGGAGATTTTGTTAAAGACGAATTTGGGTTTTATTGGCTGATAAACCTCTCAAAGGTCCAATATAAAATCCTCAGTGGAACTGGACGTGATGAGGTCCAGACAAAGAACGTTGATGCGTTCGTCAAGGAGGAAAACTCGCGTCTTACAGTAGAACTTGAAGCGCATTACCGCAATATCGAACGGAGGGAGGCTGTGAAACTGTTAAATGATATAATGCAGCAGCATTATGAGTCGATTAAGAAAAAAGTTAATTTGAAGAATTTAGTGGAAAATTATTATGAGGACAACATTTCAGACGAGGTCTTTGCGAAGATCCATCCCGATGCGCCGTTTAAGCTTTCCGATCTGCTCCGAAACAAGCTGAAATATGAGGAAATTCGTGACTTTGTTATTAGAAATTGCGATAAACTACAAGGAGATAAGTATTTCAGAGACGGTTCTACGGTTTCAAAGGCCGTTAAGAACTCTCATAATTCTGACGTGTTAAAGTTTAAAATCAATCACAATGAAAGCTCATACATGCGATCTTCCTCCATTGAGCGTGATGGCAGTCCACTTCGTAAATCAGTTTCCAAAAAGCAGCTGGCTCGCTCCTCATCTGTTGATCGAGGATTACATCGCTCCGTAAGCACATACCGCGAGTCCGTAGAAGCTCTTGATTCGAGCCGGCAGTCGATAAACGGCGGCAATACACATGTGAATACGTTTTTCAAAGCGATTAAATACTACAAAGGAAGGAAAAATAAGCTTGAAGACAATCCTAATGACTACATCGGGTAAATATCTCACTAATATAATTTAATTGATTTTTCATTCGTGTTGTTTTGTAGAGATAAAGATGAAGAGGATCCAGCAGTTTCGATGTATTACTATCAAAGACAGCAGGCAATGAAAGTGCTGCAGAGAGAATCTTATCAGAAGAAAGGATCGACAGCAGAGACGACCATTCCATCAGGTGGAACTTCCTATGTTCTATCAAATCTCTCAAGGAATGCTTTTTCTGGAGTGAGTATTCCAAATGAGCATAAATCGATGGAGAGTATGCGAACTAGCAGTCTCCCCAGGCTGTCACAGGGAAAAAGAATTAGTAGCTTCCTTGAGAATATACCGAATCAGCAGTCGAGAATGAGTACAGTGGGCCCTTTGCTCCAAGGGGCTGCTCAAACAGATCGATAATTATTGTAGCTAGCAACTGTATGTTAAAAACTGTTATATTTTTCCTTGATAGTTCTGCTGATAATTCCTAATTTTGAGTTAAAACTTTATGTTTTACTGCCATTGTTAAAAAGATTTATGCCAAATTCTCTAAAATATTTTTGGACAGGGAGGCAGACTGGCCATGAGGATTTACTAGCAGGATGTTCTTTTATTTAGTTGTTATTGAGAGAGAATAATCGAATGAATAGTAGCTCTAACCCTTTGATTGACATCAGAATCTCTCTTGACATCGTATTATCAATTTCATTCAATATTGATAACTAGCAAAATAGTATGAAAAATGAAATAAAATACAACAAATTTTTCCCCACATAATATTTCGAAGTTACACTCAATAGCATTCAAACATCTCTCCAAATTCGCCTTCCACAGATCTGAACTCGCTTGTCTCAGGAACAAGTCTCCTCAGATTTTCTACTTCAAAAACTTCGATTTCCTCAATACTAAATTTTCCTCCTGATGTAGCAGTCACCTGTGCCATATTTGGGGATGCAGGAAAAGTATAAAATCTGGAAGAGCTGACAGGCTGTGAAAAAGGCTCTTTAATCACGAGATCTGATTTCAAAGCACCCACAGTGAACATTTTTGAAAGTTTATGGTAAAGAATTGATGTGGCCGTAACTTTTGTTTTGTGGTTTTTTGTTACATTGAATAGAAATGCATCGCTTTCTCCTGGAGTGGTATTCACAGAAGGCCATCTTTTCAAATAAGCTCCTATGACATCTCCGTTCTCCTTAACTCTAATGAGCATAATTAGAGGAGACACATGGCTTTGACATCGTTGATTGAGCTCTTGTACTGTAAAGCCGTGCTGACTGCCTCTGTAAAGGAGATTTCCATGGAATAATTTCTCTTCAGTCCATTCCATTATTTGTTTGTTCTGGTCTCTTGTCAACAAATTTGAAGGGAGAAACCTCCTCCAAATCTCAGGCGTAGAAATTACTGGTACAAGACAGCCTAATTCTTTGAAAACGTTTGTCACTTGCTGGTTTAATGACCGAATTATTCCTAGCTGAACTGAATCTGTTGGACTCGTTGAATTTTTCGCATTTCTCGAAAATATGAGATTCTCATGTGTGTACTCGAGAAATTTTTTGAATTCCCACAGGTCTTGGACATGTTCTCCACGTTGGCAATAATTCAATACCATTCTAGAAATATTGATTTTTTTGACCATCTCATCCAGGCTATTGAACGTATCGCAATTTCCTAATAATTCATTGATGTTTGGTAGGCCCTCCGATTGATTGCTCAATAAATTTTCTTTGAGTATTTCTAACCCCTGCTTAAAGGTATTGAAATTCAGGTGACACTTTTCATGACGAGTTTCCAGATCTGAGAGAAATTTCAGTCTCAACGAATGGAGCTCATCAAGTATTTTCTTTTCTAAATCTTGAAACCATGTCTCTATTTGCTGCTTTGTTTGAAGTAGAACTTCACTGGATGAAGTTGAAACGGCTTTATCAAGATAATATTCATGAGTTTTGATAAGATCCTCCAGAGAATATGCTTCCTCAGAGTTCAAAGTGTTTTTTGTTGTTTTTGCGCAATAGTCTCTAAAGCTAGCTATGCTTCTGAGACGTGGATCTTCTGAATTCATCGCTGTGACGCAACTAAAGCAGAGCAGCCGAGGCTGACTGTATGGGTCAAGAGAAATCCTGATAATCTCTTCTGAGTGTGTTGGACAATAAATATCCGATTTCATCATGCTGTATTATGATTCATTTGCTTTCGCAGCCTATTAAAGGGATGCTGACGTATGAATTATATTTCGTCTGACCAGAAACGATTAATGAAGCCATAATGCTATTTTAAAAAAAGAATGGAAGGAATGAGGCAGTTTTTATTGCGGATCCTACTAGTCAGGCCATGTTAACATATGCAAAGCTGAGTTATTCAAGCATATAATTGAAAAAGCCTCTTTCTTCAATTCTTTAGGTGAAAAAAATTAAGCTATTATACCACAATTTACTCATTCTGTTGTTGAAAGAGATATAATTTTTGGATCTCAGATCATAAGTTGCGACAATTAAGCAAATGACCTCAAAATTAATTACGTGCAAACTTTAGAAATATATATATATCGCTTCATATAATCGAAAACCTCAAATTGTTATCACGTCCAGCCTGGTATTAGAGAACTTGAACAATAATCGAACATAACCACAACAATGCTATTTAATTAATTTTACTTGGCTAAAAACACAGAACTGAAATATAACGCAATACAACACGAATGTCCATTTAAAAAAATTAATCTAAACCCTACGGTCGGCTCTCTGCTGCTCTGCTGCTTCGTTTACTAATCTTCTTGCTTCTGCTATGAAGCTCTTTGTTCACCACCGGAGCCACTTCGTCAACATCAACCGTTCCTTCACTCCCACCATCTCGACTGTCCTTCTTTTTGCTTGATTTCTTAACACTCTGTGTTTTCTTTTTCTGACTCGCAGATTTCTTTCCTGATTGAGGTGTAGCCTTATGAATCTCGGCTATTCTTGCTATTGATTCTACCAACTCATCCGCCTCTTCTCGCGCTCTTTCTTCTCGTACAGAGAAAGTTATGAGAGTTCGACCGGATTGAATTCCGATTTTTTCTTTATGGATTTCCAATGGCTCTCTTAGCTGAACTAATGTCCCGAACTTGGAGTTTTTGTCAAACAGATAAAAACCGCCGTTTTGATATTTGATATAGGCGTGGAATCTTGAGACTGAGATGTCTGACACAACAATCTCGCTTGTGAACCCTCGTCCCTATTAACCACAAATACGTTAGATATTGTCAAGTAAAGATAAGAGTTACAATTTTAATTTCCATATCCGGCACTCCTTTTATAATAGAAAACGTTTTTGGGTCTTTTCCTTGAGATAGGCGCTCAAAGAGAATATAAGGACCATTTTCAGGCCTAGGGATGTCCACGGTTTCGTATTCAGTTTCTTTATTGGTTATTATTGAAAATGGTAGCACTTCCTTGCAGACGTCACAGCAAAAATTCGAGAAAAAATGCGTTTTGACACTATTTTCCGGAGTTTTTGTCTCTTCCTGAAGCGTCGTGCTGTTCGAGTTGAAAGGGTTGATTTCGTTCAAAATGTTGGTGGTGATGCCAGAAGCATTGGGATCCATGGTCGAAACGAAATAGTTCCGGATCTGAGCCATCAAATTGTCATTCATCGTTGGTTGATGCTGAAGACTCGGCGAATTTGCTTTTGGGTTTTGTCGCTTGCTCTCGAGCCAATCACGTAAACAGGAAAAATGAAGGTATTGACTAGTTCCTTTGCATTTGCAGGGAGTCAAAAACTTTATCTCAGGGACGCCCTTTTCCTCGGCATTTTCTTCACTATAGCATATTCTGCAGTTATATTTTTCTTCTTCTGCTTCTTCGATATCCATGCCCTATTAAATAATAGAGTTAGGTTATTTAGCGGCAAATGATCGCAGGAAATACCTTATTATAATTTAAACAAAGCAGTGGATCTGCTGCTTTATGAACGATTCCGTCTTCATTTCTGACTTCACGGACGTAGTATTCAACTCGTCCTGTTTTCACTCTGTCCCCCGCCTTCAATTCATAGCCCTAATAATATTGAAAAAGCTGAACTAACAATGGCTAGACTTACTCTTTGTTTCCCTGCACTCTTCATGCTTCGAATAACCAACATAATAGGTGATGATTCGTTATTAGAGCTCACCGTGAACTGCCCTACAACGGGAAAAATTTCAAAATTTAAAAACGAAGGGAGAATGTACCATCGTCAGTGACATTGATATTACAAAGGCTGGTGAAATCTGAGGTTGGATTTTTGGATTTTGGGTCCAGAAACACAACATCTTTATCAAATCTGTACAGATGCAAATTTTGTTTGCAAAATCCGCGATGTATCGTTAAATGCGGTGTTTCGTAGTCGAACAGACCATGGGAATCTTTAGACCAAGTGAAGGCTTTGATTTTGAGACTAGAAAGCGTAAGAATCTCTCAATGAGGAAATGAGAAATGTTACTTTTTGTTGTTCTTTCTCATATTATGTTCGATATTTTAATTTGCATGTATAAACTAATCTGGTCATGTTTAAATATACCGAGTCTAAAATAGAAATGAGTTTTTTTTGTTGTATATGGCTTCTTTTGATGAATTGGATTTGAGTGATACAGCGCTTGGAGCATGGATAGGATTGGGCTAAAGTATTGTTGAGTATTTGAATGTTTTCCTATTTGAGGAAGTTTAGGCGGCGTCATAATTTAGTGTTGGAGGGTAAATAGATAAAAGAGCGCAAAAACCAAAATTTGAGGGAATTTAAAAAGTGGATTTTGCTCCGCATAAGCGAAATGGTATTTTATTAGTTTTGTGGACACCAACCAAAGAGGGAAGAATTGAGGCAGACAATAAGTAATGCTTGGAGACAAATATTTTCTAAGTTAGTTTGTCTCAACTCAAAATTGATCAAATGCGGCAAGATATTGAATGAGCGAAAGAAGCGCATCGGTTGAGTTTTGAAAGCTTCGGAATACACCTGTCTGCTTCACAAAGGAATTTTCGTTTATCGACTTAAGCATCTTCAGTGCTGTCATTGGTAAATTTCTTCTCTCTCTCTGTTAGCAAAATGTTAATTAAAGCATTAAAGCATTGATTCAGAGAGAATGCTTTTAGAAAGCAAGATTCCTATAGTAGAAAGATCACAACTAAGATAAAAAATGGTTCAGAATAATGAATGAGAAATAACTTTCTTCTTGTCTTCTCAACAAATGTTCAAGAAACTATATCCAGAATTGATTCTAACTGCCGAGTTACAAGAGAAAACGGATGATAAATTTTTTGTAACTAGGAAATACTATTGAATCAATGAAATGGCACATCATTGAAACTAAAAAAATAGCCTTATTTCTAATGGAAGATGAATTTATCAATCTTTGCTCTTTCAGATAACAAAGGGTCCTGTATCAGCTTAACCAGGGAGTTTTAGCTTTATTCAGTTTTGGGTTTTGGAAAATATTCTTAGGAGTTGCGTGAATGCTTCTACCAAAAAACTATTGAAATGATTCTCTTTAAATACTGATCGCAATAATTTTGGCAGTAACCTCCAAAGATCCGAAACTACTGGATAGTTTAAATGAGTTACTAAACGATAGTAAACATCCACTTATTTTGTTGGCGAAATCTACAAAAATTTTCACTGATCATTTCAAAAATACTCTGATTCAGTGTATCATTATTGTTGTGAGTGGAAATATGATTAATTTTGAGGCACTGGCTATATTGGCCTAACCCATCGAATTTACTTTTGACGGAGTAGAGATTATTTTAATCTTGCTTTGTATCTTCAGCACAATGTGTTGAAATTTTATTATTAATCATGTTGTTAAAGCAATGCATAAGGAAAACCCATTACTCTGACTATTTTTTCACCAAGGCGCTTTCTTAGAGTTGAAAGCGCAATTTTATGCCTAACACGCTGAAATGATTCTACATTTTACTTTTCATCGAGAAATTGTGATTAGATTAGTTCAGATGCCCTGTTCAAGATATCTCGATAGGAGACCCGAACAAAAAATAATTCAAAGGACCACTGGGAAACGCTATAATACCAGTGGGTTAATTCTCAAAAAATGGACATCTCTATTGTTTTTCATGAAATTTGGAAAAAAGAGATTATAATTTCTGACTTCGTTGCTCACTCAGAGAGTCAGTTAAGATTTGAATTTTTAAATTTTAAATTCAATTTATTTGGATTCAGCACTTGCTAGTGTATCCTCTTGTTTTCATAAGTTCACCCTATTGTATCTCCCAGAAAGTGATAAATAAGTCTGCTATTGCTTGCATTAGCATTAAAATGTATGAATAACTTCTATTTTTCAAAAAATTTGAATCATTCAATGAGCATCATAATTCGAAAATTGATAATACAATGTCACCTGATCCTCACCAAAAACTGCTAAGAAGTGCTTAAAATGATGGCAGCTAGTGTTAATCTCAATGAAATGGCTTCAACCGTCAAGTTTGTTTGAAGTTAGCGCTTAGTAATGACGCGTGGTGTTGAGATCCACGGCTATAAATTCGGCGAGGTGACCGAAATAATCAATATAAATTTTGAAAATTTAAAAAAACACCCTCTCTCTCTTCAGCCCCTTTACTTTCAATGGAACAAGAACAAGTTCAAACCCAAACCTTCGCTATCAGCGATATCACCAACACTCACGAAGAGAAGAGATCTGTTGCTGGCAAGTCTGCCAAGAACTCCATGGTCAAGCCTTCAATCAAGAAGAGCCTCGCCAAGGCAGACACCCTCGAAAGCATTGAAAAGCAACTCCAAGAAAATGAGAGCCTCTCTGCCAAGAAGTCAATTGTCCAAAAGTTGAGCGAGAAGAAGGAATCCATCAAGAAGGAGTCCGCTGCCAAGGAATCCCTCAAGAAGGAATCTGTTGCCAAGGAGTCCATGAAGAAGGAATCCGTTGCCAAGGAGTCCATGAAGAAGGAATCTGTTGCCAAGGAATCCATGAAGAAGGAATCCGTTGCCAAGGAATCCCTCAAGAAGGAATCCGTTGCCAGAGTTGAGACTGAAATGCCTGCTTCTGAGGAAATCCAAACCTCTGAGCCTGTCCTCGAGGAAAAGAATCAAGAGGAAGCCCCTCAAGAAACCAGCACTGAAGAGCCTGTTGTTCAAGAGAACACCGAGGTCCCAGCCCAAGAAACCGTCGAAGAAAAGCCACAAGAAGTCGTTGAAGAACAACTTCAAGAGGTTGTTGAAGAGAAGGTTCAAGAAACCGTTAACGAAATGGTCGAGGAGAAGCCAGTCGAAGTCGAAATGGTTGCTGAAGAAAAAGTTGAAGAAGTTGTTAACGAGATGGTTGAGGAGAAGCCAGTTGAAACCAACGAGGAACAACTCGTCGTTGAGGAAGAAGTCAAGCCAACCACTGAAGAAACCGTCGAAGAAGTCAAGAGAAGCACTGATAAGCGCTCTGCTGAAGAAGCCGGTTTGGAAAACACTGAGGAACCTGAAATTGAAAAGAAAGTTCACATGTAAAAAACCCTTTTCTAAATCTAGAAGAGTTGGAAGTGTTCCTCGGTGAGAAGTGGATGGTGCCTTCAGAGAACAAGTACAAGTTATTGAACATTTAGGAGTTTATTTATTGTAGATAAGCCATTATGAGTAGATACTAGCTCACATCTGCTTGTTACCGAAAATCCTTACTTTATGGGACACCTTATTAGTTTGTTTTACATATATGTATTTATTATATAAAGTTCGCCTGCTCTTCGCTAGATTAACAAATTCTAGATAAACCAATCTCATTCCTCTTCCTAATAAGAAAGTAGAAAAGCATAAAATATGCTAAAATGTAGTTAAAGCGAACCATTTAAAGCGGGTAAGGATTCTTAAATATCCAGGAGAGATTATTGGAATTGGACTTCTTTCCAATTTCGGATTGAGCTAATGTGTGCTTGATTGAAAATCTAAAGAGGTATCTGTAGAGATGTGGTGTTTGTGAAATTCTGATTGTAGTGAATTATCACTGTCGGTTATTTCATTCAGTAAATTTATTGCGTTCGTTCTTCGAATAAATAGGCAAAATATTTGTTACTGAACGCTGCTTCCATCTACAATTTTGTTTGCGAAATCATAATGACCGATAAGTTTAATAGAAAAAAGCTATTCCTATGAGCGTAGTAACTGGTTCTGAGACTAAATTCAAATCACAACAGTACTTCCTGCCCAGTCCTCGGCAGAAAATGGTTCTCGAAACTTTATTTAAACTGAACTTTACAGATAAACTTTCAATAACAAAGTAATTTCGACCTCTCAGCTGCACAAAGTAATTGTCTATTGCTTAGATTCCCACCAATCAAAGCTAAAACGCCGAAAGTAAGCTCGCCAAAGCATTTTGGGAAAAGTCATGGTCCAACCCATCTGCCACCACTCCACACAAAAACAGGAAGGAGAGCAAGTTCCAACGATTTGAAACGGTTGTCAATGCCGATTGAGCCAACACCTGGAAGAGATTCTGTGCCTATTCATTCTTCCAGAAAATCAGAAAATTGGATTGCAGATGTCGAGCAAAATTTGTTGAATTTCATTAACAAGGAGAATGAGGCAGTGAAATCGCTCACCATGGAAAGCATGGAAGCAAACTCTACTCCTGAGATCTTCTTTGGACAACAATTTTTGGACAATCAGCCATCTTCTATTGATCAGTGTTCTCCTATCGAGGACGAAAAGCTTTTACCTACTGTTATCGAGCAGGAAGAACTCGCAATAGCCGAGAAAATAGAACTGGAAAGCCCGATAGCTAAGGAAGAACACCTTGAGACGAAAATCATTGAATCGAAGGAGGCTGTAGAGGAAGAAGAAGTCCACAATGAACAGATTACAAATCAAGAAAACGGGCATCGAGCGACATTCATTGATACCAGCATTGAGCCCAAAACTACTTTCATAACTGAGTTAGTTGAAGAGGATTGTCTTCCAGAAAAGGGAGAAAAACCTGGGACAATAGTCATTGATACAAAGGAAACTTTAGCGACGGAAGGAGCGGAACACGAAAATGGGACGGAGCGAGAAGACAGACCTGGGACGATATTTATGAATTCCAGAGAATCTTTGCCAATGGAGCCAGTTGAGCAAGAATGCATCTTAAATAAAGATGAGGAAGCTGATCTCGTTGTAATTGAGTCAAAAGAAGATTTAGCACCTATCCAGGTGGAAGATGAGTGCATGAGAATTATCAAAGATAAGTTAAATGAGTATAAGCAATACTACCCTGAATCAAGGATATTTCGTGAAGATCTCATGCGATTAACAGCTTTAAAGCTCGAAAATGGCTATTATATAGGAGAATGTGAATCCAATTCTCAAAGATCTGGATACGGTAATTTTTTCCTTTCGCAAGCGTTTGTAGTTTAATTCGTTTGTCCAGGTGTTATGTTCTTTAACAGTGGAAACATATATGATGGTTCATGGCAAGGCGATTCAAGATCAGGACAAGGCAGAGAATTATTTGCCAACAAAGACTTGTACGAAGGTACATTCAAGAAGGACAAGTTTCACGGAAAAGGAGTCTTTAAATGGAACGACGGAGAAATTTATGATGG
>ENA-UOTZ01001643-UOTZ01001643.1-compost-metagenome-genome-assembly--contig:-NODE-1643-length-14418-cov-4.155568_pt1 | contig 14418 bp, 6 predicted proteins | sample MGYA00238144_ERZ746983 | MGnify/ENA primary metagenome ERZ746983 (study PRJEB28759, sample SAMN06268863) | compost metagenome | isolation source: single cell | place: USA: California, Emeryville, Joint...
AAGGTCATCTGCTTTTGTGCATAGACTCTTAACAGCATATACTCTCAAACTAGCTGCGATTGCATCCGGTTCTTTGCTGAGTATAGTGTCGAGTTCCTGACAGTCATCTAGAGTTAATACAGACTCTGAGCCTACATTGTTCGGGTCGATTATGCTTGGATTGATTAAACTGTTCGTATACTCACCAATTAAGTACTTCAGGATTCCCAAAACACCGATTATTTCAACGGTCATCTCTCCATTGTTGCTTTGTTCAAGCTCATTCCAGAGAATGGGGATACAATTCTGAGATATTTTTAGTCTGTCTTTTTTGAGCGTGTCGAAATATTCTGCAATATGAAATTTACTCAAAATAAAGTCAAGGTGAATTGAAAGTTCATTATTTTTATCACCCTTCTTGAGCTCTTCGTTCAGTATTGTGAGAATGCCTTGATTTTCAAAGGTAAGCAGGTCTTCATTAGTAAATCCAATATTGACATCCTTCAATATTAGCTCCAGGAAGCTTCCAAGGAACGGAATAAGGAATTTATAGTCCAAAGCCTTCTTGATGAGTTCGATTCGAGAGTGAGGATCCTGTGTTTTTTTATATGAATCAACGAAGTATCGACTGAAAAATCCTAAAAACATGGGGGTAGTGTCAAGGCTCCGTTCCATAGATAATCTTTCAAAGATTTTACAGCATACGGAAAAGGCTTCTTCATCGTAAATGTAATATTCAGTTCCGATTTTTTCTTGGATTACTATCAATGGGTTGATGACCTCATGAATTTGATTTTCTCCATAGTTGGCAGCTAGACATACTTCAATGAGATCCCTCCAGAATGTAAATAACTTGATGAGATCCATATTTACCATACGAAGCTCATTACAGATGATTTGAATATGGAGAATGGCATTCGAAAGCTGATTACCATAGCCTTTCCATGACCCGGTTTTTTCAACCGCTTCCTTTGAGGGATAAATGTCCTTTACAAGTGCACGAAGCATGTTTTCAAAAACTGGAGACTTCTTTTCCCGGATTTTTATTTCATTATAACAGTTAAGGACATCTTTGATGTTCGGAATATGAGAGGAAAGGCATCTATGTAGATCAATTAATGTCCTCAGCGGTTTTTGTAATGAAAGTAAATTGACGATTGATTCAGACAAAAATTCATTTTCTGTGGTCAGATCTTTAATCAAAGTCGTAACCATTTTCCCATAGATTTCCTCACAGTTTAGGAAGTATAAGGTAAAAATGGTTCCAATATCGGTTTTCACTGATTCATGACAGAGATTCCATTCATATGATAGAGGGTCAAGATGCTTTATATAATTCAGAGTACTGCTTCCCTTTATAGATTTTTCAAATTGCTCCAGTTTCTGGTATTTCGTAGGCAGATACCTGCTGTCATCGGGCTTTTTCAATAAATTTAAGAGGATTCCTTTGTATTCTTTAATATTTTCATTTGCTTCTAATTCCTGGAAGCAATTCATGATGTCTTTGAAAGCAAAGGGAATATGGGTATCATGAACTTTTGTGACGATGTTTTGCATGTTCTTTTGGATAACAACTTGAGCATGATCTTTTCTCTCGAGAATTTCGACCCATATCTTGAAAAAGATCGAAGTTTCTTTGTCTTCAGTGCTAACGAGGCTCAACAAAGTTTGTAATCCTCTCGATACTTCAAGCGAATATATTAGCTGAAGGAAAGCATGCCGGATTTTCATGCCAAAGAATTCCTCAAGGGCATGATATGCGTCTTTTGATAATGACAATAGTTGTTTATCGGTGGTAATTTCGATGAGCCAATTTTTATCAATGTCGGTCATTGAGTTCACTTTGTCAAAAATGATTTTTCTTATTTTGTCATTTTCTGATAGAAGTTTAATGACATTGTTGATGCGTTCATCGATTTTGAAGTTGTTGTCATTTGGGTCATATTCATTGAAATTGAGTTTCAAGTAGGTATTGGTCACAATTTCTGTGAGTGACTGCTGAGTTCGAGTTAAATTGTGCTTTAACAACTCATTTGACGTTAAATGCATAATTGACTCGAAATTAATGTAACGGATTTTCTGGAGACTGTCTATCATAATCTGGTTCCAACCTCTCATATGTGTTATGGAGAAAGGCTGCTGCTTACCATTCAAAGCATCTTTGCGGTCCAGGTGAAAAACTACGATAAAATGTTTATGAACGGTGAGCTTATGCTCGAATTGGGCGGTTAGCCTTTCAATTAGGAGTTTCGCAGAGGCAAAATATTTATGATCGACGTCAGCTTTCAGCCTCAAGATAAAATACAATTTTTTCCCTTCAAAAAAGTAGGTGATAACTCTGTCAAGTTCTCTTTCAGAACTTATACTTGAGAGCTTAAATTCATCATATTCACTTATGCTGTCAAGGCCGAGAGGGTCAAAAATTGTGGAGTATGTGTATACAATACTCTTCATTGGTGAGAATTCTTCTTTGCTATTGTGGACTTGCTTCAGCATTACTTCCAGGAACATTTTGAATGATTCATGTGGTTGTTCATAATAAAATTTAATCAATTCCTCTTTTTCATTTGCCCCATGTGAGAGACATGAGGCTGGTATAATATCCGCGGAAGCAGTCAATAAGATTTGTTTTTTGATTCGAGTGAGGATTACTGATTCTTCTTCTTGGTCATTCCAGAATTCTGCTACAATACATGCAATATTTTCATCAGAGAAATTTACTACCATTCGTTGAGGGGAAAGTACGAATTTTTGATTGACAATTCCAGAAGTACAGAAGTGAATGAGCCATGTTTTTGCTTTTACAAAGACTTCAATCATGCTGTCATCTGTTAATATGCTCTCCCAACTGACTATTTGCTTTTCAAATCTATTTAAGAATGGAGGTTCTTGATCGGCCAACTCTTGCTCATCAACAAAAACAATACACCGGATATCATCATGCACTGAGCATGTAATATTGGTTGTTGTGCCTATTGCAATTTTACAAGTCTTCTTCTTGCTTATGACAGTGAAGTTTTGATTAAAAAGGTCATAAAGACTTGGATATTTTGAATTCAATCCTTGAAGAATGAGGGGAATGCCTTCTTCGAGACAATTAATTATCGTGCCGAGGATTTTTGTACTGTATTCATCTTGATCCAGGTCTTGTTCAAATTGGCTGCCAATTATTGTCATATATTTTTTGTTGCTTAATCCCAACTGATCAGAGATAATTTGCGATCCAAAGTTCCCTTTGATAACGAGCATTAAATAGCGAGCCTCTGGGTCATCAATATTTGCTCGGACCAAATTTCTCACCGGTGTTTTTGAGAATCTGATAAAGTCCAAACGACGTTTTAATATTTTTTTGAAGCTTGAAACGCTATCTGGAAGCCCTCCAAAATTTCGGTCAATAGCATTGTTTATGCATTCACTGATGTTTTCTGGATCCCTCATGTCTACTCCTTTTTTGAGCAAGCTTTTGCAAATTTCCTTCATTAGTGAGTAGAAATCTCTCAAACCATGAAAGTTCTGATACTTCTTATGAGAACCTTCAGATTCCTTTTTGAAATCGAAATATGATTGAGCTAGAGCCCGTGTATAAATTTCAAAACCCATAGAATTTCTTTCAAAGCTTTGAATAATGGCATCAGCAGTTTTTGTTAGATCTTCCAAAGTTGGTTGAGAGCGTGCCACAAAGATGACTCGACTCATTTTTGACATATCCAACCTCCAATTAGAAATACCCACAAATCCCACTCTCATCTTGAGATCTTTTTCTGTTAAATCGGCATCGTATTCAAGTAGGGAATGCAGTACTTTTAAAGGATTATTTTTCGATAATTCTGCTAGACCCATCTCATCGAAGAACACGACTGAAATTATATTCCTGAATTCTCGCTTTTTATCGGTTTGCTGGGAGTTTTCTTTCAGGACTCGCTGTGCTTTGTCAAATACATGGAGGATACCTTCAGAAGTTGACTGATAAGAGCCTTGATACGTGAAAACGAGTAGCCTAGGGAGCGTTTTGAAGTACTCATCATCTGAATCAGGGCCTCTAAGACTGTTGAGAAGTAGCTGGAACGACAAAGTTTTGCTGCATCCTGGTTCTCCGCAGATGACTACAGGAATTTTGTTCATCAAACAAACAAGCATCGTGAATAGATTCTCTTTCAGTGCACTATTGTATGCAATACCTCTCACAAGTATTTGATTATTACTCTTCTTTATGCGATCAAGGTACTCTGTCTGTTCTCTGTCAATTATTTTAAGCAGTTTCTTTGTGTTGTAAATTGGAGAGAAATTTCTTCTACTTTCCTGAATCGCATGAGCTATATCGTCGAGATATACCATTCTATCATTAACTCGTTCAAGCCTTGTATGATAGCAGATCGCTAGGGCTAATATAACTGCTTCCATTTGATTCGAGTCATCATCACCAATTAGAACTGAAGCATTAGATTTTGACTCTTCAAATACTGAAATGTCTGTAGAAGCAAGATTGCTATTTTGTTTCAATTCATCTCGTACTTGTCGACTGTTATGAAACCACTTGTATACGACAATAAATCGTTTAGCATCTCGCAGACTAACACTCCCAAGACCTTCTCTGTCACGAATGAATTTGTGAGTTGCTATCATGCAATTTAGAGTGATCTCTCTGACACCCTCAGTGAGTTCGACGTTCTGTAGCATTTGATTAATATAAGATTTCTCATCCTCAACACTAAGTTGTCCAAAATCCCACACGAAGTTGAATAATGAATTTGGCAAGGGAAGCACATTATACTGCAATTCTTGAGCTTTATGGTACTGTTTGCGCACTAAAAGTCCAACATCCCTCTTTGAGCGTTTAGAATATGGGTTTATAGCAGCTATGTATTGTATGTTGTTGGGGGTCGGAATCCCTTGATAAGTGTCATAAGTCATCATTTCTGCAACAAGATTGAGCGTCTCTGATGTATTTATTTCATCTAGGAAGAGCCATAATTTTTCCCCTTTCTCTTGAAAGGCTTCCGCCTCTTTCCAAAGTTGGTTAAGCTCTTTATGTAGAAGTTTAGGAGTGATGCCAGCATGAAAATTGATTTTCCTGAAATTTTCTTTGAGGATCTTCTCTGCTAAAAATTGCACAAGTGAAGTCTTTCCACAGCCAGCCTGTCCCATGATAATCACTGGAATTCGAGCCCTGCATTTAGTAATCAAAAGACACATTTTGAAGAAGTTATCGGCAGTCATGATAAAACTTTTGCAAGCTTCATTAAGGGATTCTCGTTCTTTTTTGTTTACTATTCCAACCAACGCACAAAGTTTGTCGATAAATGGATTCACAGGTTTGTCTAATTCAGCTTGATCATTAAGGGTGGGCTGAAGCTGCCTCTTGAGTATCAGAGGCTGATAGATAAGAAATAATTGCGTTCTGAGCTCCATGAGTTTTTTTGGCACTTGACTATCGTCCTTGCAAATCAGGTTGATGCAGCCAGCATGATCAAAAATTAGAAAAAAGTGCGTCATGGTTGAGAAACCAAGAGCGTTTCCTGAATTCTCAATCATTTCGAGAGTTTCTTCATTTCCTCCGCTATTGAGGGCCCTTTTTTGACAGCTCAGAGCATGATCTATCGATCTAATCGTATATTCTCGGCTATATTCCACAATAGACTCACACACAACGTTCTTGATTTTTTTATCCAACTTTACAGCAGCGAGGTTAGAGTTGGAAAAAAATGGGCTTTTCGTAAACCTTGTAAAGAGATCAGCTGCTAACTGGAGAAAGATTTTGATTTTGTAATAGTTTGGAGATTGCACCTTAGATAAAAAATATTTTTCCAAAAGCGTTTGAGATTCATGTCGACATCCTCAATTTTCGCAACGCTGAAATCGGTTTCGGCAAGCTCTCCTTTATCGAACAATGATAATACTCTGAACACGATGCGACAATCTGGTATAAATCTGAACCTTATCTGTTCTAATTTCTCGATTTTCACCCGATTGGACTTCATTAAATTCAAAAAGGGTATCTTCGGGCTCAACTCATGAAGCTCGATATACAACTCGCAAGTTTCAGGGAGCGTAAACAAGTATTCGAATGATGAAAGTCCTCCCAAAACAACCACCGAAAACAAGATCCTGTCTAGTTCAGTTTCGTTTCCTTCTTCAAAGACATGACCGACATCTATATGAAGCGATGAACCTTCGCGTAACTCTAGCTTTGTCAACCTTTCGAGGATATTTCTGAAATCTACTGAACCTGATATCGGAAAATAACTCTAATTCTCATGTTGTTGGGAAATCCATCGGCTTTTTCCGATTCCGGCCTGGTCAGATGCTACTATGTGCGTCTTTGAGGTCACTTTCTCTTGAAAATATTTATCTAATGTACTTTCATCATAAACCCTGATATTTTCTTGGAAAAATCCCAGAGTTGTCAGTTGTTTAGCTATTGGAGCGTCGATATCTGCAACCAAAACTGCCAATACAGCCGAAACATTTCTTTCTTGGTAGGCTGAAGTAAGAAATTGTAAGAAGCTTTCTTGGTAGACGCCATCTAGATCTTCAATTCTCAAAATAGAGAAAAGTTCTTTGGTTGGACATTGGATATATCTTCTTATAAAGGCATAAACTTCCTCGATAGAAGTGTTCTTGTGACAATACAAGCAGTTAGAGAGAGTCGGTAGCTCTGCAGTTTTACGTAAATATAATGTACATGCAATCTCGATCAAATTCGTAGGAGAGGTGACAACGAGAATCCTCTTTTTGATTTTGTTCTCTTTCTGTAGCAGGCTAAAATCCTTTGTGCAAGGAGGAAGTTTAAAGGCTAAATAATCTCCAAGGTCTTGAAGTAGCTCGTCAAGATTCTCATTCTTCTGGGAATTAAAATCATTGAAGCTCAGTAATCTGTAGTCCTTGCCGAATATATGTCTCAAGAGACTACAGACGCCTGGGTCAGCTGCTCTTGGTTTCTTTCCTAGATAATTGAGCAGTTGATTAAACTGCCTCCCATAGAATGAAGTCAAAACATAGTTTTTATTGTAAGCCTCCCGGATTGCTTTATCCCATTGAACTTCAAACTCTTTCAATTTTTGTTTCTCCTTGAGCAACTCTTCTTTGTTATGGCAATCGATTCCATACCATTTCCCTAATTGAGGATAACCTTTTCGAAAGAGGCTCTGCAAGGTAATTATAATTTCTTCAACCAAATCAACCACCTCGATAAACTGAGTTTGGTATCCCCTCATGTCAGGTGAGGTCCATTGGCCTTCATCGCTATGGGTAATTTCTCCAGCTTTTAGAATCAATTGCAACCTATCTCGAATCCGGATCGCTTCATCAATTTTAACTCCTCTCATCTGATGATTCCCACCCATAGTTAATATAGCAGTGTAGCTGGACCGCTTCAAGGAAATCCTCACAACTCCCTTCGTCGCCACATTTTTAATGATGGCGCCTAAGGCTTCAGTTTGGCTTGCAAGCTGCTCTAAAAGACTTAACTGCTCTTTGCAGAATCCAATTTTATAGACAATATCAGGATAATTCGGATCTTGAAGTTTATTTTGCAACGCTTCTAAAGTATCTTTCAGAGTCTCTTCTCTTACAAGAGTGATAGAGTCAAAGAGAGTCCTCAATTCAAACAAGTATGCGATTTCGCTGGCCTTAATGATGAGATCTCCAAAATCACCCATTTTTTCAATCATCGTTCGAATCTCGTTTTCGTCCTTACTAGCAACAAACTCAAGCAGTCTTCCTTCTTTGCCATAAATCTCAAGAACTTCAAGTAGCTTGGTGTCTCCGAAAATTTTCGAATAGGCCTCTTGTATTTGTTTGAAAACCTGTACCATATGGGTGTAAGCAGCTTTATTCTTTAGCAGCTTTTTTTCCATGTCCTTTTGTCCTTGTATCATCATGTCAGTGTGGAGGAACTTTTTCATTTCAGCAAATCTTAGTATAATTTCTGCATGCTTGAGAAACTCGTCTTTCTTTCTCATTACATTGATAAACTGAAGCAAGGATTCCTTTTGAATTTCCTCTAGACCAAAGCTCTGAGCTAGTATCTTAATCTCGTCTTCTTTCTCTTCGTATGCTTTAATTTCACTAAGCATTTGCTCGAGAAATTCGGCGCTCACAGGTTCTTGGGCTACTAATTTTGCTTTGATTTCCTCTTCCATTTGAATTAGAGCACATTGTAAGCTCTCTAATACATCTTCGACTGTTGGGCTTTTTTGAAGCAGGTTCTCGTTGAATTTTCGATCGAATAACTTTGAAGTACTTATGTTAAATATCTTCTCAGAGACGGCTTTAAATGGTCGGTTGAAGGTGCAGTTCTTGTAGTCTTTGACTAGCACAGAGGGAAGAGTTTGACAGTACAAATCGTATTCGTTTTGAGCGTCTGAGTAGTCCACTGCCCTCGAAAGGTATTTCGTCAAAAGATTTTCCATGTGTTGCTTCGAACTGATGGCTTCATGATAGATTTCCTGGATCACTGAAAAGGAATCCATACAATTCATTTTTGCATCTATTTTGTTGATATAATTTTCTTGAAAGACCTCAAACTGATGCTTCTCAAGCTCTGCCAACTTCGATGCTTCAGAAATTGTGCAGCATAATGAAGATATTTCTGTGGCAGCCAAACTTATAAGCTCTCTTATGTGTTGATATTGTGTGACTTTTTTATACCTTTCTCCATTTTGGAAGCACAATATCTTTGCCCAAGCGTGATATTTATCAAGCTGAGAGATAACGCTGAATATATCTTCAGGCAACTGTAGTCTTTCGATCAATTGCGAGAACACGTGATCCATAAGAGGGTCTGTCAGATCAATCATTGTAGATTCACCTGGGAATAGGAGAGATACCAGGTGCTCAAATTCTTTATCGTGTAATGTGTTCGAAGCGACCTTTCTCATCAAGTTTGTGGTGTAAGTACTTTTAACCTCAGCAGTTCCAAGTTGAGAAACCACAGATAAGCCCTTGAATAAGTCTTCCTCGCCGTATTTAATGAAAGCCTTTTCCCATAAAAAATTGCAAAGTTCTTTGCTCCGTCTGCTAAGCTCTCTGCAGGATGTTAATATATGTTCAAAATGTCCCAACACTTCCTTGATCGTTGTAGTGAATTGAATGACCTGACAGATGCTTGATTTGATAATGTCGATGGGTCCTTCTTCACCCCAATAGTCGTCGTTTTCGACCAGGAATTCACAATATATTTCATAAAACTCACCGAGCAAGGACAGTTCTTCCGCATTGCTGACAAACTTGGTTGCCCTCTGGAAAAGAAACTTCATGAGACTGGGAAATTCCTTCAGCACTGGCTTTATCTCGTTACTAAGGTCCAATATTATCTTCAACGGCTGCCTCTCAAATTTATTTTGAAATTCTTCACATATCCTTGAGTTTTTAACCATTCTTCTGGTGGTTTTCATTGAGATGATTTCTTGCAACAATGATTTCAATGGCATTTCTTTCAGGGCGTCATGTACCGCAAATTCACAGTCTCTCCACAGGTCTTCATCGTCACTCGTGCAAGCTATCTTGTATAGCTCCTCAATTTCTTGAATTGATTTACTGTAGTTAACTAGTTTCTTTGCGATACGCATATAAGATCCTTCTGAAATATCTCCTTTCACTTCGTGTAATATTTTAAGAGGCCAGATGTTCTCCTCTTTGGCTTGAGTGGCTAGTTTTTCTGTCACATTTGTAAGAAACTTATCAGATTCCAAAATTTCGGATAATTCCTTTACAAAATTTAGAGTATTCTTGATTAGTGTTGTGAAGTCTTTCGCATTCAAGATATACAGCTTTAAAAGTCCAATCTTGTTGACTCTATCCCAACCGGAAGAGGTTTCCAACAGCATGAAGAGAATTGGTTCAGCACAAGTTTTATCCATATTCAATTTAGAGATGCTCAGGATGTTAGCAGCTATTTTCTGCGAGTCTGCAAACCATGTATTTTTGGGAAGATCAATGAAATCTTTTGGATGATGAAGGAGTAAAAAGGCAAAGTATCTTGCAATACTGTCGTGAAGCGGGAGACTCGTTTTTTCTTGATAATCTTGCATTTCACAAATTTCTTTTATTGTGGGAATTATTTCTGTTGCTTCAGATTCCACCTTTCCCTCATAGTCCAGTTTAATAAACATCAAAGGAAGGAAAGTTTTGGTACTCTTCGTCCCTTTTTTGAGCAAGTAGTTGATTATTTTCCAAATTTTTTGTGTAAATTCAGAAAAGTCATATTCCTTGCTGCTCTTTCTGAAGTCATTTACGAGTTCTTTGACAAGATAGTCTTTTCCATCGACAGTAAATCTTAGGAAATAAAATAGAAACTCCATTGGTTTGCTTAAGAGAATATAGTATCCATATTTATCTGTTGTGGAAGTTTTTTTGAGATCTAGCCCATATAAGAACATTGATTCTTTGCTCTCAGGATCAACGGTAGGTTGGAACTTAAAAGGTATACCTACGTCATCTAAGACACCAAATTGGTTCACTTCAAGCCTTTTAGAAATTGTGACTTGGCCCTTGGCTAATTTCGCCAAAGGATACCGATAAATGCATGGTTTGTAGAGGAGGTGTTCGTGTTCTACGCTAAATAGGTTCATAACCTCCTGACATTTATCATCTAGCTTCTCAGTTTCTGCTTTTGCCTTTGAAACATCTTCTATGTGCGTTTTTGTTGGATATTTCTCTGCGCACATGAGAATGTGATATAGATAAGGCGTTCTTTTCTTTTGAGCATCACTATTGGTCGATAGGATCTTTAAAGAAGAGTCTAGAGGCGATAGTTTGTGTGTATTCATATCAATTTTCTTTTTTAAGTAGTGAATTATTAATTTGTTCGTTGCTCTTGAATAAATAAACTTAATTAAAATGCCTCTTGAGATTCGCCTAGAATTGGACAAAACATATCATATGATAACTATCTTGATAAAATTCTTTGAGATTACACATATTGTAGCCATAACAACTCGAAGAAATGGCAAAATTACCGAATTTTTGCAAAAACTGCAAGAACCTGCCAGCCAATGTACTTAGAAACTGCGGGATTTACAACGATTTCGCACATGTAGCACTGCATGATCAACTTTTCGAGAAAAATGCAATCTTTCTGCATAACGCAATGGAAGTCTACATTAATACCTCAAAATATGTAGAAAAATACCAGGAACAATAATAAACTTTTAGATTGGTGCTCGTCACCTGACCCTTGATATTATTTCTGTTAGAAAACTTTCCATGAAAGGATGTGATTTGTCTTTGAATTCATCATTATAATTCGTTAAGACAATGGGTTTTTGTAGTCGGCTAGGAAATCATCATTAATTAAGAAATTCTAATTGGTTCTAAGTAACACTAATTTGGAAGTCCGGTAGAATACCAATAAATTCAACGGACTTCTTTTGTGTAAAATGTCTACCAGATCTACTAAGAGTTGAAAATAAGTTGTGTAGAATGAATCATTCACAGAGATAATTATGAAATAACTAAAAATCATCATATGAATTATTGAGTCTAAGCAAATGAACCAATCGAACTTCAAATATCAATCAGGAGTGACTATGACAATTATTAAGATTCTTCTTAGTAGGAATAAAATAACTTCATAAAACTGAAGCCACCTTGAATCAAAAGCAAGCCTACTTTATTCAATACTATAAAGATTCATTCGAGACTCTCTGAAGTACATAACCTTAAGACTCACCAACCAAAGTAACCAAAGTGCTTTGTTTTTTATAGTTTGTTGAACTTGGGAGTTTCCTAAATTGTACGCACGAGATTAAGAATAATATACGGTGATATATTTTGTAACTTTTTAAATGATATTTGTAATTCTCAAAAATTCAAATTGAAAGGATTTTTTCAAAAATTTTGCATTTGAAATTACGATCACTTTCAAAATAAGAGATATAGAGAAAGAGGGAGAGAAAAAAAAAAATTTAAAAAATTATGAATTACAATAAAGATTAGCCAGCAAATAGAATAATAAGACATGCCTAATCGAGAGGAGTATCAGAATAGTTAACATTTTATTGTCCTTGAAAAAGTCCTTCTTATGCCAATATATAAAGAGATGAAGTTATCATTTCTATAATTGATTGTTAATCTGAGAAGTAAAACTCATTATTTCTCACAGGCTCTTGAACGACTTTAATAGTCAAACGTGTGGATCCTGACTATATCACTGTTCTATCAGATCAGGACTGTTTGGCTCTCGAAAATATACTCTTCAAGTCTGATGATGCTGTTACTTCTGCTTTACGAACCTATGCTTCTAGAAGTCTTAAGGCCAAAGTCAGAGATTTAAATACTGTTCACGAAAACAATCAAAATAAAGCCTGGCTAAGAAACCTCAAACAACTGCAGATTGAGCAAAAGAAAAAGCTTTGCAGTGGAATCAGGAAAGATTTGTCTGAGATTCACAAGAAATTCCAAGAAGAATTTCACAAAATTATTCAAAGCAATGGGATAAACGTTGAAGTAGCGATCATTGAATTACTTAAAGAAATGGATAAAGACGAGAATAAGCCACTCTATTCTCAAAGCTTCATTTATGATCACATCTATTGGAAAATTTTGAGTAACGAAAAGACTATAAGTGAATTTTCATCAGAGAAACTCCAAAGACAGCTTGGAGGTGTCCGAGGCCGAATCTTGGATAAATTTATCAAAAATTTCGACAAAAAGTATGAGCTGCTGCACCTCAGTCCTTCCCAAAGCCTCGAGCAATTACAACTTGCTTCAATCATATGTCATGTGTCAGTTGCAATTATTTCAAGACTATTGAAACGCAAAACACAGCATATATTCAGCTTCATTATTGGAGAACAACTCATTCGAAGGACTAGCCGAGCGAATAGCTAGTAGCTTCATCCCTGGAGCCGAGCCAGAGGAGAGCCTCATCACCAGTATTGACCCCGAGATTGCAAGTTATAGCTCGATAGCCTCCAGCAGATGCACATGTGGTTTCGTGTACTATTATATCACCTCGCCTGACCTGTTTACTGCTAAACTAACTTGCCCAGGCTGCAAAAAGCAGATCGAGAATCCCACTCTCTACCAAAATATTGGAGTATCCCATCCCCCTCACCAGAAGACCGCTGAATATCTCTTGCCATTCAACATAAATGACATATCTCGAAGAAATCACTCATTCCGATCCATAAAGCCATTGACTTATCGCGTTCTCAGCTTGATTATGCATTCGCTGCTCTACTTTTTCCTTGCTGTTGATGTCGTCCCTAATGATGTGCTTTGCAAGGTGTTGAACGTGGAATTTACGACCAACTGTGAAAAATTATTACGTGATTGCATTGGAGACTTATTATTCAAATGCTTGGTCTTCATAGAAAGAGACGTATGGGAGATAGAATTTGAGTGTGAGATCCTTGCGTCTGTGGACGAAGAGTCGCTGAATAAAAAGAGAATTTTACCAAAACTAGAAGAAGCAAAAGAAGCAGGCGCTTCGGTTATTTCAACTCTCTCAACAAATCCTGAGAACTCATCAGATGGCACTCCGTATGCTCATCTCATGTGCATCCCTCATCCAAACACCTTCGAATCCTTTGAAGACGCTTTCAGGAGGCTGCCTCAACAAGAAGCGTTCCCTTTGACTGATCTATATCTGAAACTCAAGGCTCCCTTAGAATGCGTTTCTTCCCTCAAGCAAATTATCTCTTTTACAAATTATCTAACTGCACAGCTCAGCTTCAGGATGCTGCGTAAGGAAGCCTCAAATCAAACTATTGGACAGTACCTTAAAGCTCAACCGGCAGAAATCAGGACTGATGGAAAGCATTCCTACATGCATGGGGCAAGATTTGTTTAATACTTCCCAGGAGTGACTCACAGAGAATTATCTGTTTTGATGAGGAACCAACACTTCTCTCCCTCCTTCCTGACCTCAGCACCGGCCAAGATCATCCTATCTGTGTCGCTTTTTGGCAACTTTCAGAGATCCAGAACAAAATTCTCCAATCTGTATCGAAAAATCAGATGTTACTTTCCAAATATACGCACATTCAAAATGAACTCTTCCCTATAACTCGAATTCAAGATGCTGCTGGAGGAAACTTCCTCATTGGAATGGAAATGAGTAAACAAATAGAAAGTATCATTGAAGCAACGGTGTACCCTGACTGCGATCCCAATGTACAGGGCAGGTATATTTATAACTGGAACGCTGTGGAAGAGAGCTTAGCGAGGAATTTTCTTGTTGGAAAGCATTTTCTCAGCTGCGAACAGATCCGAATGATGCACTTTAAAGGAGAATTGGTGCAAGACCCGGAAGCTGACCTTGTGCGAGTTGTTTCGATCAATATCACTCAGTAACCGCTCGCTCCAAAAGAAACGAAGATTCTTGAAAGGAAACTGGAAGGCAAAAGTACTGACAACATTGAAAGCTTGTATATGTCTCTAAATATCATCTTTGTTCATTTGACGAAGTTGAAATTTGAAGCGAATCTCACTTTG
>ENA-UOTZ01001645-UOTZ01001645.1-compost-metagenome-genome-assembly--contig:-NODE-1645-length-14381-cov-9.598364_pt1 | contig 14381 bp, 7 predicted proteins | sample MGYA00238144_ERZ746983 | MGnify/ENA primary metagenome ERZ746983 (study PRJEB28759, sample SAMN06268863) | compost metagenome | isolation source: single cell | place: USA: California, Emeryville, Joint...
TATCATTTTTTACTATGCTGAGAGGACTCATTTCAGACCAAATTGCCTTATAGCATACCTTAATAGTGAACGTACCTCATTCATATATTATAGTGTTAATAATAGAGGATAGTATTTTTCAAAAAATTTAGCTATGCAGTAGTATCTGCATGAATTACCAATTAATGAAAAAGGTGTTTAGCTTGCAGCAGCAGCTCGCCGAAGTAAAGCATAACTAAGCTTTCTGTTTCTTCAACCGATCTACTACCCATTATGAGCTTCAAAATCCTTTTGCTCATTGCTAGCAACGGTACCTGAAGATTTTAAAATGTAAAGATGAAAAAAAGAATATGGATAAAACAGATCTTTTATATGTAGAATAAGTCTCACAAACACTCGCAATTTTTGTTTGAAGCCCTAATTCCTTCAACATGGCAATTTTATTTGAAAATCCTTTTTCAAATTTTTGGAAAAAACCCCGAGCATAGACTCATGTTTATTTCAGTTTCGAGCAATAAAAATTTCTAAAAAATTTGCGTTTAAGCTTATCAACCTAAACCGAAAAAGAGTTTCTTTCCTCACAAAAGCAGAGACCCAGCTTTCAAATGAATCCTAAGTACAACGAAGACTTTCGGGGCAGGAATGACAATCCATCGCAATTCAGAACAGCTTCACAGTCGCCACAACATAAGGTTTTAAAACAGAGCGAGGCAGTTAGACCCTCAACAAGCTTCGCCTGTCCTCAAAAGCGACTCGTGAAGAGTAAGTCTTATCAGCACAGGAAAATCCCACTCCAAACGCAACAGAAAATCTTCGTGATGGACGAACCTCATAGCTTAGAAGAATCTTTAATAGTCTCTGATAAACTCGGGGATGGAGCCACCACACCAGGATCGCCTGGCTGGACCCAGCCACGCAACGACTCAATGATGCAACAAAAAAGCTACAGCCAATCGAACCAAAAACAGCCAATGTACCCAGAAAATAAAATGTATAAAATTACCCTCGGGGACCATGTAAAAGGAGAAGACGCTATGATTGAACTATATGTTCCAAAGAAAGTAAAGGTGATGAAGTTCACTGACTATAGGACATATTGCAAATCCATTGGAAGAGTCAAATCGGCTTCAAAAACACATGCGAATAACGCCGAGGACCAAAATATAAACAAGGGAAAAGAGCAACAGCAGCAGCACACCGGACAGGCAGCGGGATACACGGAGTATTTTCCGAGGAGTACGGTTTCAAAAAGCTTGAATCTGAACCGAAGAGCGCAGCTGTATAGAACAAGACAGCAGCAAATGTACAATGAATTACAGAGAGTGCAGCCTTTAAGGCCGGAGGAGGTTATGAGGCTATCAAAGATGCAGACAGCGATCACCGAGATTGATCAAAGAGCCAATAATTTTATTTTACCGAGCGTAAAAAGCGATTTTACTAAGCAAATAGCTCAGAAAGCTCATGAAGAGTACATGAGATTCCGGCAAAGCTTGAAGGAATATAGCAAGCCGCAGTCAGTTACACCAGTTGCTAATAGTGCCCAATCGCAAAAGATCAGTAAAGCGGACTCAGGAACGCTTGTGCAGAAAATCATCGAGGAAGAGGGCTGGAACAGGGCGAAAACTCAGCAGAGTTCTCCATTTCATAGAGGGTCGAGTTCGGGCCGGATATCTGGTGGCGTCACGCCAGTGAGTTTCATCATCCGACATCCTGGGGGAGATCAGAGGGGATTCAAGGATTATTTGAGAAATGATGATGATGGTCGGGTGCTGAGGTCGTCGATGCAAAGCGCTTGCGATGAAGAGAGAGCTGACGAGATAAATCCCGAAGTTGAGAACAAACTGTCAAGTCTCCTCTCAGAAGAGTTTACACCTCAAAGACCAGGCCATAGAAAGGCTAATAGTGTTTCAGTGCAATCGTATTTGAAGCAGCTGTCTTATAAGAGACAGACTCCTTCCTTTGGTGTGGAAAGAGCTCAACTATGAGTAAATCAGAGTTATTCTCAAAGGGAATTGAATTGATTTGCGCTATTAAATAATTTTTTGAGGACGAGAAGCACAAACGATGTCCTTATGATGTTAATATGATGTCATTTGTAATAATCGTTCATAGAAAAAAGAAAGATGTTAATGCAATTTTGTATAAGATTCATATATCCACTTAAAGTTGGATTTTGCTGTGTATATTAATGAATCAATCATGGGTTGTTTGGTCTAAATTCGCATAAAACATTTATCATATTCAACAAGTGTTTGAAATTACCTTTGAAGGGGAGTTATGTGAAAGAATAACAAATAAATATATCAATAGAAAATTATTTCCTAAATAATTAATACTGCGAATGTTGTTCTTTTTGAGTCATTATCAAGCTCAATTCATCTCCTATATTCCTTCTTATTCTTTGCTAGTTCAAACTAACAGACAACATTTGTATGAAATTCATGCTCGGAAAAAGAATTTGAGAGCTCGATCTCTGACCACCAATCTAACCTTGAGTGAATAATAGCTAACAATTTTATTTGATTTGATACCGCGTGGATAAAAAATAAAATCTCCATTCAATTTCCCACATGCGAAATTCTGAAAAGAAACCCAAGGAGGCACCACTCAACCTCGTCTTGAATCTCGGACACAACCGTACCAGAACCGCCAGCAGTCTCGCAGAATTCGCTTCAACGCCTCTCCGAAACAATAGTCCATTGGTTCTGCCTGATCCATTATCTTCTAGAAACCCCGGCACAACCATCATCGGGAAAAACTGGACTGGATGGACAAAGGATGAGAGAATGCGGATAAATTACCCTCTGACGTCCCGAAACACCGAGAGATATATTAATAAAACAATATCTCCAGCCCCGCGTAAATTAAGCCGATATACAGCTTGTAATTATATTATACTGACCATTTAGGCATCAAAACCGATTCCATTGATTTCCGGGAGACAAGAACCATCAGAGCTCCTCCTATTAGCCGTGGAAAGGAATCTTCATTGGATTCAGTTGAGAAAAAAGTAAAATTTCTCAGCGAATGATCTCCGATGCATTGATATGAATAGGTTAAAGCAGCTGAGTTCATCACGACGTTGAGAGATGCGTGTTCAAAGTTAAATTATTCAGGGCCAGAGTTCGTTCTACCTGAAAGAGCCGATATTAAAAAAACTATCAAAGCTTTGGAGCTTGTGGCTGAGTAATAACCATTAATTTGGCTTCGAAAGTGACTGGATGTATAGTGAGGAGAGTCTCTACTTCGATCTCATGCGAAATACTATTCAAATCCTGAACCTATCGCTTTTCTTCAATAAAAGGTTAGTATCAAGATGTCCATCGTATTGGTCAAGAATCGAGAGCGAGGACCTTCGTATTTAGCTCTCAGGTGTCCATCACGTCTAATAATTATCTAGAAAAGGTGATCACAGCAAAGGAAGACCTAAAATTGCCTTATTTCTCTATATGCTTGATGTTGCTGAAGGAGATTAAGTTAAAAGACGATAAAATGCAAGGAGCGGCCTTACATTATGAAAAAATCATTGCAGGTATCACCTCTCGTCGAAACGAAGTGTTAATGAACTAATTGTCTAGATCATCTGGAAACGATAAGAGGTCAGCGGGAACAGATGGAAAAAGAAGTCGAGCGGTTAAAAACCGAGGTCATCGCTAAATTAGTTAAGGATCACGAGCACGAAAAGCAAGAATTTGAGGCACTGGTATGTCCTCTTGCGAAAGTCTCGGTATTTAACCATACCAACATAGGAAAAAGCACTGCACGCTGAAATAAACTCATTGAGGTCAGCATTATATGAAGAAAGGGTAGAAAAAGAAGAGTATATGGTCAAACTCAGAGCGCAGGTGAATCTAACGAAAGAGAAAGAAGCTACTATTGGAAAGCTAGAGCAAGAGATCAAAGCTAAGGAAACAAAAATTGAAGAGCAAGCTCAGCTCGTCGATAATATCCAACAACAGACCCGAAGCTTCAAAAAGACCTTGGACGACCTTCTCGAGCAATTAGCCACGGTAAAAGCCATGACAACGAGCCTTAAGAGAGAAAAGGACGAGTTGATGTATGAAAACGAAAGCCTGAAGCTAAGAGCGGCAGCGGGGTTCGACGAGCTGACCCCGCGGCCTCACTATAAGAAAATAATGGAAGAAAAACGTGTAGAACTGGGTATCAAAACAGACCCTTATTGGAGAGGTACTTCTTTAAATTTCTTTAAGCTAAATTTAATAAAAGACGGCGATACACGCGGAAAGGCTAAATTACGCACAACTCAGGTCGTTGAATCACTAATCTCGAAATACTTGTCAGTTCTAAAATTAAATCGAACACTCGAATCGCAGCTAAAACGCGGGATCATCCACTCCGAGGCCTCGTCTCCAGGTCCTCAGAAAAGGAATTCAGTTATCTTGAAGAACAAGTTAGGCTTTGGCGGCAAAGAGACTCGAGGAAGCCTGCTAATTCCACAAGGCAGTCCTTCACGGTTTTCGGTAAAGGATTCACCGACTGACTCTCCAGCACTTCGGAGGAGCCCGACGAAAGTGAAAGTGAGCATCTTCAAAGCGCCTGATAATGAGTCGAGTAAAGATGAAATACAGAGCGTAGCGTCAGCCGAAGCTATTAAGAAATCTGGAAATGTGTTTACTTTTTCAGAACAGCAAATTGAAGCGACTGTGCCATTGCTAAGGTTAGCATCGCTATCAATTAATACGTCGAGGAGCCATTCGAGCAAATCCATTGCTAGTCCGGGTACTGTGAATAAGGACGCGTCGGAAATCGCTGAAATAGAGGAAGATGAGGATAAGAAATTGAACGAAAGTGAAAGCGAGCCTCTTAAGATCGATCTATTGGATGTGACCGGAATCGCCAAAGAAGGGGCGGACGAGAATGATGTGATTTTACAAAAATCAGATGAGTTAATTCAGAAAATAACCGAGACAAGAGACGGCTTCAAGCAGTTCATGCAGAGAACCCCTTCAATAATGACTGAGGAAGGAAATTAGTTGCTGCATGAATTGGATAAATCAATCATTTGCGAATTGTATTTACGAGCAATTCAAATTTTATTCTGCCAACGGGGAGGGAATCCACTCCCTTTTCTTTTTTTTGAAAATGGACTTTGAATCTATATTTTATTATATTTTTTTGTTTGAAATGAAAATGTGGAGAGGTCATCACCTCTTAATTTTTTATGATTAATATGGATCTTTTTTATCATTGCCATTTTTTTGTTGAAATCAACTGAATAATTCATTATTATCATTTTATTATCATTTTGGAGTTGTTTTCTCCTTAACGAAAAAAAGATCTTTATTAAATGAATTATGATTAACGCTTTGACTGCGTTGTGGAAATAAAAATTAAATTTGAAAAACCTCAATTAAGAATCTATCATGTACTATTGCTGAAATAATCAAATGGAGAAGGACTGTTCCTTCACGATACCGCTTTTTGAACTGCTTGCCTTTCCGTATTGTCAATGCAATTCGCACTTGGGCCTAAAACTTTTGACCAGATGGAGCAAAAAAATAAATGATTAGCATCAGCTGCTCAAACGCCTCCCTATTAAAAGATGTTCACGTCGTATCTCTAAATGCATTCTGTTCATATTTGCTAACCAATTTTACCTCCGTAAATTCATAAGGGAGCTTAGTTACTCTCTTTCACAATGAAAAATACTTCATTATTAAGCCTTGTTCCAAAGATCTAAATGTTAAAATTTAACTCTATTCAAAATAATTGAATTTCTCTTAAATGATAAGTGACAGGTTAGCAACGTTACAGTCGATAACCGAGAATTTGAGCGTAGAAGAAGGAATCAAAATCCTTTACAAAAATCTCGAAGCTCTTGGGGCTAACACTAAAGAAAACTTCATCGCCATCGCAAAAGACGCGTTCGGAGAAAATTACATCCACCCAAAACAAAACGAGCTCCAAAGCGACCTCCTCACAATCGAGGAACTCGAAAAATTCTTCAAGGCAGAACCGGCATCTCCTCTCACAGATATCCAACGTATAAATACACAGTTAACAATGAAGGAAGAGCTTCAAACATCAGCTAAGGAAGACCTTAAACACGATGAACCTAAAGAAGCTGTGTCCAAAGAAAATTTGGAGGAGATCAATCACAAAATGAAGGAAGAGCTTGCGAGAGAGACCGAATTAAACGGGAATTTTGAAGAGCAGATGGCTGGCTTGGTCAAAGAGAATCGAAAACTGCATGACATCGTGAAGAAATGCAAGAAATGCGTTGTTATCTTGAAAGGACAAGAAAGTGATGGCAAAAAATCAATGGGAGATGACAGCTCGGCAGAAGAGAGCTCGCAGTCTGACCATGAGGCAGATCACAAGAAATTAGCGGACTATCGAGAGCAGTTGGAGAGCTACGAAGCAGAGAACGGGGAGCTCAGGCAGCTCTTCGAGCAAGCCAATTTAAAGTTGAAATCCATGATGGAATTGAACGCAGAACTCGAGAAAAGATTGGAGCAGATTTCAATTGAAAATCAAGAGCTTCACGCCAGGCTGTCTTCAGACCAGGACCAAGGCTATGAAGAACTCGTTCAGAAAGTCGAGGAGCTCACGAGGGAGAATAACAAACTGCAAGCGATAGTGCGAAGTGGGCAGGCAGGTGATGAAATAGCGCATCTCCAGCGCTTGGTTGATGAACTCACTCAGGAGAAGGAAGACTTGATACAGCAGATAAAAACTTACGAAGAAGAGGAAGAACTGGTGAGCCAAGAGGTCGAGCATCATAGACAGACGCTGGAAGAGACACAGCTGTATATTGCCAACTTTAAGCAGACTTATGAGGAGCAAATCGTGAAGATAACCGAGGAGAAGAATATGATGGTTTCGGAGCTTGAAGCTGCGAATACAGAGCTTTTACAAATGAAAAACGCTCTGGAAGAGACTGAAAGAGCAAACACACAGCTACAGGCCAAGCTCCAGCAGCTCGAGCATGAGAAAGTGGAGCTGATTAAGCAGTTTTCGGAGAGTCAGCCAGGTAACATTGAGGAATTCCAGAAAAAGCTTTCTCAAATTGAAAGCGAAGGGGAAATATTTGGGGATTTGGCCGGAAGTTTGTTAGAAACGCTTCAAGATTTTTTCAAAAGGGAAGCAGGCGAGTTCGGCGAAGACTCTTCAGCAATGAAAGGAGTCGACGAGTCCCTGGAAAACAGCATTAACCGCGTTAAGGCAGTCATTGCCAAATACTTCGAATTGAAAGAGCGGTTGGCTCAGGTAACGGCTGAGAGGGATGATCTCATTGCAAAATGGAATAGCCCTTCTGGTCCGACCCACGGCAGATTGCCTTCTCAGACGGACCAAGGGAAAGCCACGGCAGAGCTCAGAGAGGCGAAAGCAGCGTTAGAGCAGCAAATCAAAGGCATGACGAACTACATTCAACAGCTGGAGTATGAAAGAGATACGATGTACCGCAGGCTCGATGAGCGTAATTTTAAGAACCAACACACGACGCAGGTATTCGAGCTGCTTGATGGAGCTCTGGAAGTGGCATTCACGGCTGAAGAGACCAGGTCGATGACGATAGATCAGAAGTTTACTGAGATGCAGAATATCGTGAGGAGCTACCAAACGATACAACAGGAGTACCACAATCTCAATGAGGAACGTGACTATCTGCAAGTTACTCTTGATAGCGTTACGAATAAACTTCGAGCGCAGCAAGCTGAGATTGACTTTTTGAACCGTCAGATCGATATTATGAGGAACGAGGTGGCTGAGTTCATTAAAATGGACGAGTTTAAGGTTTACGAGCGGCTAAAGCAAGATAACGCGAAGCTTAAGCAGGATATTGAAGCGATGAAGGCAGATAAAGAGAAACTAGAAAAAGAGCATCAAAAAGCACTGGAGGAGATAAAAAATAAAAACACAGAACTCACAAAGCAGGTAGCCGAGCTAGAAGCTGCAAGAGACAAGCTGGAGAAGGATTTGAAGCTGCTAAATGGGCAGTTAGTGGATAAAATTGCTGAGAATGAGACGCTACAGAGACAAGTGAGGGATACTAAGCAGCAAAATGAAGAACTCACAAAACTTCTTGAATTGGAAAGAGAGGAGTCTAGGAGGAAGGAGCACACGATCAACGAGCTGCATCATCAGCTGGGAGACGCAAACGCAAAGTTTGAGAAGGCTAATATGTTGCTGGAGCACGAGAGAAACGAATCCTACAAAAAAGAGCGGAACTTGAATGAGTTAATCCAGCAAGTGTCCCAATTGATCCAAAAGAATGAAAAGGCCAATGAACTGCTATTGCAAGAAAAAGATAGGGCGAGAAAACTAGAAGACGCGCTCATAGAAAGCCAGAGCAAGGTCGCAGACCTCAGAGAGAAGGTGGAGAGCCTCACTGAGCAGCTCGAGGAGGAAAAACGACGGAGAAAAGACCAAGAAAGACTGGGTACAGAGCAGCGAAGAGGCGCCGGACCTTCCGGGAAAGATTTCGAAAGAGTTCATTCTCAAACCTATTTTGAGAAGAGAGAGATGAGTGGAGAGTCTCAAGGTAAGCTGGATAACCTCGCAAATGAAATAAAATCAACGATGAAGCTCCTGGGCAAAGAAAACACTGATTCTAGCAGCAGAGCCGAGGCGCTGGAAGCATTAAAGAGAGAATTTTCGGCTCTAATGAATCAAAACAAGCAATTGAGCGATACAATCGAGGACTTAAAGAGTGGAGGAATTTCGAAAACAGCTCCGAATGAAAACCTGAACAAGAAACTCCGTGATTTGGACCTTGCGATCCCAGAGAAGCTCTTTGATCTGAACAAACCAGCTGATCAAATCGAGTTCTTAGCGAAAGAGTTCGATAGAATCGAGCAGGAACGCAGAAGGCTCGCGGCCAGTTTAGAAGCTCAAAAGGACGATTCATTGGCCAAGGAGTTCGTGATATCCAGCCTGAAGAGCCAAATAGGCACTTTGACCCAGGCCCAAGAGACACTTGCTAAGGTCAGAGAAGAGATATTCTCGAAGGATCTTGACAAAAAGGATGCAGCGAGACGCTGGGAGGCATTGAAAACCAGTTTGAGCAAGAATAGAGATAGGTTATTTACCCAAGATTTTACTTCTGCAGAGCAGGACTTAATCAGGCGCAAAGACGAGCAGCTCTTTGAGCTGCATAAGAAGATTCAAAAACTAATGGGTGAGCTAAGACTCAGAGGCTATGATCTTCATAAGGAAGGAGGTGCAAATGCTGGGGGTAATGTACCTAATGAGAGTACCTCGAATCAGCTGAATCAGATGATGGAAATGATGACTAATTTTATGACATCGAAAAACGAGCAAAGCTCGATCCATGACACGCAGATAGAGGAAGAAAACCAAAAGTTGAGAGATAAACTGCAGAGATGTGCAAAGAAAATTAAGAGCTTGGTCGAGAAATTAAAAGCGATCATCACGGAGAACAAGGCGCTGAAATCTAAATTAGAAAAATGGCTGAAATCATGCGTCGATGGAATAGACGTGGAGGTGAAACTCCTCCGCTCTGGCAATGGGACGATCGATCAGTCGAAACTCAGCGAGTTCCTGACGAAAATCTCGAAGAATATATTGAACGCTGAGAAGAGTCTGTCGAAATTCAATGAAAAAGAGGAGCAGGTTATGAAGGAGTTAAACGCGCTTGCGAGCGAAGCAGGAAAGGTAGACGTCGCGAGTGAGAGACTGGACACGTCGGATATCTTCGGCCAGAAGGAGAACCGCGTTCAGGAGGAAGAAATCATGCTTCAAGGGGGTTTTTACGGTGATGGTCATGAGCGGGAGCCTGAAATGATAACGAAGGCGGCTAAAAAGAAACAGAGGACTAAGCGAGCGACTCAAACAGAGCTCAGTGATAATGAAGATTTGGTCGAACAAGAAAGCCAGATCAGCTTCCCAAAATCACCAAGGAAGGAGAAAGCAATGTCATCTAACTTCATAGGGGCTCCGCAGCAGGAACCAAAGCGCTCTGAGTTTGTAGCAGAGAATAATTACCAGCAGTCTGATCTTGCTAGTCAAAACCCGAAAAAGCCTCAGGAGATGACGAAACGCTCCGAGTTTACTACTGAAACCAGTTTCCTGCAATTTGACCCCGCCAGTCAAAAGCCGCTCCCTCAGCAACAGGGAGGTTATCTCATGCAGGGAGGCAACCCTACTTACCAATCGTATCAGCAGCCAATGCAACAGCAGCACAGTGACACATCAAGTCAATATCAACCAGGATTTTTCCAAGGCAACCCTGCGCAGTATAGCTTCAATCGTCAAGGCAGCCACGGATCACTGCCTCCTTATAACCCTCTGCAGACGCCAAATACTCAGATCCCTACTTCCCCCAACCTTCAGAGGTTTGCTGAGTATGGCGAAGGCAGTTACGCTCCCAACCAGCCATATTTCCAAGGGTACAACAGCGATCGACCTATCCCTTCGAAGTACGGTAACCTTCCAAAGAACGCTGAGCAATCCACGGAATTAGGCAGCGATTACGGTAGGAACACCCCAGGCAACCAGGAAGAGGGCCTAATGAGAGCGAGATTAAACGGTAGCAATCCTCAAGCCAGGAATTACTCTCCAGCTCAGACTTTTGGAGGTGTAAGTGCATTAGGAAATAAACTCTGGCCCCAATACGATGATAACTCTGGCAGGAAATTCTATTTCCCTGAATCGAGTCAGCCCTATGGGAAAGAACCACCTTCTGGCTACAGTGTACCTGATCTGCATAAGAGACGAGAATCAGAGCCTTTTGAGAGAAGCTATGAGAAGTCATACATGGGAAGAGAGCCAGGGTACAACAGCCAAAGGGTACGCGCTGGAAGCGGTCAAGGTAATTCCAAAAGAGTTGATTTGATAGGTCTAAATTTAATATTAGGTGAGAAACTATTATCACGAGACCAAGAAAGAGCTGAGAAATACGCTCAAAAGCTAAGGGATGCTCACACGCAAGGAAGAAATGATTATGACTTTGGTTATGGCAATCGACCTGGCCCTGAATATAGCATCAGAGATCCTTACTATAAAGGAAAACTGCATCCAAGGAATGCAGAGAGCTATGAATCCTCACCTTATAGAGAGTATAAAGGTATAGCATATACGAAATGAAGTAGATTGATGATAGACTGCTATATAGGAGGACTACACCCAAAAGGCGATCCCTATGACCAAGATCCTAAGAATAGAGGCAAAGACTCGAAAGTCCCAAAATTAAAGCTGGAAATCCTCACAAAATCGAAGAAAGAGATCGACGAAAAATATTTAACGTCGGTGAATATCAAATCCCACCACCCAAGCGGGAAGAAGTTTAAGAAAAAACCCGATGATAAGCCAGGTATTATTGGTCGCATTGTAGCTAAACTCACTCGTCTTCTGTAATTAGGAAATGAGGAAGAAACTCGAGATCATATTGATGAGGAAGAAGAACGAGCGATGAAGTCAGGAGATAAGCTTATGGAGAAGGCTGGCCATATTCTCCACACGATTAAAAACCTGAAGAATTACGTGAAGACAGTGAAAAACGTGAACGAGTCTCTTATCGATCAAGTTGAAACTTTCAAAGAATTAAGACACTCTTCAGCGATTTCAGAGGCTGATGAGAACGACAGGCGTTAAAAAGTAACAACATTTCCTCTCTCCTTCATAATTCAATTTAAACTAGTCCCATTGTCGGACAAGTCCTTGGGAATTTACAGAAAGTAACAAAAAATTTCAAATTGAGGATATGACTGAAAAATTTCATTCATTTTTTATCGAGAAAAAGCTAAATCCGAGCATTTTATGATATTAATTGTTTTTTGCATGAAGGAGATATGAATATTAAAAATATTAGCCTCGATTGAGAGCTATTTCATCATTAAACCCGCTTTATAAGAACAAAAATTTGCGATTGTAATCAGTCAATTATCTGTAAACGAGGTAGATCGATTTTCTTTCACAATACGCAGACTGCTTGGCGAATTGGTCCAAGGCTAAATTTGCATAAAAAGACTCCTATACAACAATAGATACATCTTTTTGGACTGTCAAGTTTTGTAAAAGAGGTTTTCTATCTAAGCTTTTCTATATTTCTATGAAATCTTGCTTTGGCGTCGCCTGTTACGCCTCAATGAAAAGTTTTGCAAGCTCAGGATGTCTCTTGAGGTACCATTCATTTTCCTGCAACTTGGCAGTGTCTCCGATCAGATAGGATAACAAAATCACAACGGATCTAAGCCCTCCATCACCACAGATAATAATATCGAAATGGTCCAGGTAATTGTCGATTTTTTGCTCAACCTAGGCCGATAGGGTTAGTGTCGAATAGATACGATCATTACCTTATCATTCAAAAAGCCAATGGTGATTTTATTCGCATGATGGATAGCATTCGCCATCGTTGAATCCTATGAAATTGAAAAGGATTGACTTAAAAACAAGCAAAAAGCTTACTGTTGGAAGGTCTCCCATGAGAATCAGATTCTTTCGGTGGTCGTGATGCTCGCTACGCAGCAGCTCTCGCTTGCTTGCGGAAAGAATATAGGGTTTTTCGAAGCCAATAATCTTTCCCTCTGGCGAAATTTTCAAAGAATTACCAATGGTGTAGAAATTAGGATGTGTTCTCCAGTCTTCTCTAACGTTGTCTAAGTACCAATGGATCACGTCGACGAGTCCGGCGGATACTATAAAAGTTTTGAGACGGTGATCCATGATGTGATCGATCAGCATTGGGAAGAACTCTCGCATCGCGAGATTGCTTTCAGCGAGAATTTGCTACCCAAGGGAGATTACGTCTAACAATCAAAAAGTGAATACTTCAGCCTCTTCCACAGTGAGATTCTCAGCCGCCAGAGCTTGACCTTCCTTCTTCACCCTGCACATTTCAATGATCATTTCCCAGAATTGTGTGAATCTTTGTTACCATTCAACCAACAGCTGGACTCTCTCAGCAAAAGGAATCTCAGGATCGATTTCTTTTGGATAATAATAATCAAAGAGCTCCTTTACGGCTTTTTTATACTGCTCGCTGGTTCTTGGACTCTAAATACTGTTGTATGAGACCGCTGGGTTAGAGAGATTTACTGCCGTGAAGATTTCCATAGTTGGCAAGCAGCGAACTCCATCAACAGCGAGAGGAGAGATCGTATTGTCAAAGTCTATTGAAAAAAAAAAATGGAATCAACCTTTTCAGAAATCGATTTTACCCGTAATAATCTGCAAATGATCGGCTCCGTCATTTTTCATTTGCTTGAGACGCGCTCGAAGGTCTTTCTTGGGTCTCTTGACGATTATCTAAACAGCATTTCGTGAGTTAGAGCTGAAGATGAGGGGGAAATCCCTTACTTTTTCATGGGCAGGACTTTTGACCTCAAGGATTTGTTTCTTTTTAAAGAAAATGCGGTTGGGGTTGAGACGGTAGATTAAGTCAGGAGGCGGGATATGCACGTTGTAGGAGAAGCTAACAAGGTTGGTTAGTGATCTGAAATGCTTTTTCATATTTGATTGAGTGTTTATGAAATATTCCTACTAAATCGTAGTGATGTTAAACGTTAAAATTCTATTTAGAAGATAAAACAGCTTTTGTCGAAATCTGTAAAGATAAATTTTTGAAATTCCTTGTGATTTCTCTCAAAATTTTGATCCTTATATGATAAGGCTTGGGAATGTTAGAGGTGTTGATCAAGAGAACCTCTCTTTTTTTAAGGGAGAGGCCCATTACACGGAAATTTGTGTGTACTTGTTGAATCAGTTTGACTTCTCATTTTCCCTCATTTATTTCGGCACACCATATTTCATTACAAAACACTTAGAAAAGACATTAGGGCTTGGATTAGCAGGGAACACTAGTTGAAAGCTCCATATGCTTGCATGATCTCTAAGAATAATTGAAAGTTGCATTTCGAGTTCTCGATCTCTTCAAATCGAATGTCTATCCATCAGGTTCGAGTAGAGAAGAAGAATCACTCTGATAGACTCCCTTAGAGCGGCAATGACCACTATTGTTGTTTCTTTAATCCAATCGCATCAAATTCACTTATTCTAAGCAAGCTTTCCTCTTAAAATAATAATGCGATTTAAAAACTAAAGGTGAAAAACGTGATTGCAACAGGGAAGGTGAAGGAAAATGCATTTGAGTTCGGGTACTTAAAAAAAAATCAACTTCCAATTTATCCTTTTGTTAAAAAATGTTGAATCAAATCAACGGCCTTAGTTAATTAACGGTGATTCTCTCTAAGCTTGAGCTTAGCAATTATTAAAGACCCTTTTAATAAAACTTAAACTGCTAACAAAAAGTAGAAATGGTTTTTGAGTGGGTTCCTTACCTCGACGGAAAGCACTTTACCTACCAGACCTATTACGGTCTCATCTTTGCCTCAATTTTTATAGCTGCTGCAGTCGCCCTTTGGGTGGTCTCAGCGCTAGTGCGTCTCATTGGCTGGCTGCTCTCCTGCTCCTCCAAA
>ENA-UOTZ01001646-UOTZ01001646.1-compost-metagenome-genome-assembly--contig:-NODE-1646-length-14376-cov-7.635849_pt1 | contig 14376 bp, 12 predicted proteins | sample MGYA00238144_ERZ746983 | MGnify/ENA primary metagenome ERZ746983 (study PRJEB28759, sample SAMN06268863) | compost metagenome | isolation source: single cell | place: USA: California, Emeryville, Joint...
AAACTTACTTGTTTGTTTAATTGAATTCTTGAGAATTCTCCCAGCGCTTATAAATATCCTCAACAACCACAATCATATATAGAGATATGGTATTAAATTTCAAGGCATTCAGAGCTGCTTAATCAAGTTCATTTTTGATGAAAGGATATAGAAATCAGGCTATCATAAAAAAAAATTAGCTGCCTTCTCGCTAATGACTTCATACTTTACTTTCCTCGAGAAGCATCAGATGGCATAAAGATAATCTTAGTGTTATTTGCCTTAGCCAGATTTGAGATCGCATCGAGATATCTGATTTGCATAGCAGCCTGTGTATTCAAGATATCAGAAGCCTCTCTGAGCAATTTGGCGGAGTCGACATCGGCTTGCGCTTGAATAATCTTACCCTCAGCGACTCTTTTCGCGGTGGCAGCAGCTGACAAGTTGTCTTGGAGATCCTTTGTGAACAAAATTTCTTGAATGAGCACACGATTGATGTTGACGCCCCAGTCTTCGGTTGGTTTATCAATCAATTCTCTGATGAGTAAAGCCATCTTTTCTTTTGTTTCAAGCGCTTCTTGCAATGTGACGTGACCAAAGATATCTCTCAGTGTAGTTTTGGAGATTTCACCGATCGCCTGAAGGACATTTTGCACTTGGAAAAGAGTCTTTACAGGATCTTCGATCTGGTAGTAGACAACTGCGTCGATAATGATGTTGACGTTGTCTTTGGTCATAATCGATTGCTGTTTAAGGTCCAGGAAGTTCTCTTTTCTATCCACAAAAGACATAGTTTCGCAGCATGGGTTAACGTAATGGAGGCCTGGAGCTTTAACTTCCTTGAATTTTCCGAAGATTGAAAGGACACCGAATTGTGATTCTTGGACTTGCTTGTAAGGAGCCTCGCAGCAGCAAGCGCAAATATAGGAAGCAAGGAAACCTTGACAGTTACCGCAGCTTTCGATGCAGCCCTCGTAGCATTCATTTTTCTCGGCTTCCGAGTATGATTCTCTGAATAACTCAGCAAATCGTGCGTTGTCGTGAGCTTCTCCGATATGTGCATTAGCTATACAATATGAGTTAATAGTGCAAATACTAATAGCTTACCAAGCTTAGGATCTAATTTAATTTCTGGCTTGCTCATGTTTCCTTGAGAAGGACCAGGACCTCCTTTGTTTGGACCTCCTTGTTGCATACCGCCGGGTCCCTGAGGTCTGAAGCCTCCAGGTTGCTGACCAGGTTGGCCACCAAAGCCACCAGGTTGACCACCGAATCCTCCAGGTTGTCCGAAACCGGTGGGTTTTGGGCCTCCAAAGCCTCCAGGCTGGCCTCCAAATCCGCCAGGTTGTCCACCAAAGCCACCAGGCTGACCGCCGAATCCTCCAGGTTGGCCAGTAGGCTGACCACCGAATCCGCCCATTGGTTGTTGGTTCATTCCAGGATTTCCTTGATTCATTGATTTAATATTTTTAAAGAGTTGCAGAAACAAAATGTATTTATATCATATCAGTGTTAAAATATAAATCTCAGTTAGCCTCGCGAAGTTCATTAGACATCATATCAATATATTTCTGTGTCTTGGGAGCCATCGAAGTCATTTTTTTTCAAAAGGCTGCACTCGAAGAAAGTCTGGTTATTCCCGTAACGAATCAAAATCCGAACCGCTTTCGGTTGGTATTAATAGCGTTGAAATAAAACAAAGGACTTTTTATCAAATATTTAATGTTCAAAACTAGCAGAAAATATATCTTAGAAGTCGGAGAAGCACTTTTTTGATCCTGGAAAGTGATTGAAGAGAGATATGGAGCATTCTATACCTAAAAGCTCGAAGAAAATTTCATGAAACTACCTGATATCCAATTAATTCTATAAACAGATTTTGTATCCCATGCGATGGTCGATACTCGCTTATCTAGCTTAATTCCTGTAGCAGAGGATTGACTCAGTCTCCCTCTCTTGGAGTCTCAACATACTTATATTTTTTTTGAAGAGAATATTGGAGATTCGTAAAATGGTCTAAATCGTCTGTATCTAAGTAATGATTTCTAATTTATTGAAGAGAAGGAGCATTGTTCAATTGTTTGTCAAAGCAGTCGGACAATTTTAAGCCATATTTCCTACAAAACTGTTGAATTCGGTTATTTTGAAACATTTGAAACAGGTGCTGTGGTGTCATAAAATATTACTCAGCACTTAACAACGAATGAACTCGGAATATTTGCTCTTAATTGAGAGGACTAGAAAGATAGAAACATCCATTCGCATCACATAATGAAATTTTCGAAATTTTTTTGACTTGCTTCTGGGAGGAATTTGCATAAATAAAATAATGATGCCGGTATTGGTTTTGATACAGGAAAACACAACACGAAAATGGTTGTTAATTGCTCGAATCTTAACCATTATTCAAGTCAGAATCAAGAAAAACAAAAGCAACATTCAACAATAACTTCGACAATCTGCTTATGACACCAAAAATTGTTCGCTATTCCATTGAAAAAAGCTGTTTCATTAACACTGCGAAATCTTTACTCGAGTCTTTACATCCCCCACTTTGCTTATAAGAGCTACAGCCGCCCAGAGCTCATCAACTCGTCTATGTTAATATATCGGGTCATAATTAGCACTTAAGCAAATTAATTAATGAGGATTTACTTTGGATCAGTTTGCACAACTGCGGTTCTCTGATAGCCGTCAACCTCCAACACCTGAATCGAAAATTTCGCAGATCCAAGGACTCCATAAAAAGAAGTGATTGCGTATCCAATGCACGTTTCAACAAAATCTCTCGTCAAACTCTTCATTGGGCCTTCGGTTTCGAAGCTTAGCAATATCCGCGACTTTGGGTCATCTTCTTCTTTGTTTTTTGCAATATCAGCTCGTTCCATTCTTAAACTTCCATTCTCAATAAATTTTATAGATTTGCAGGATTTAAATAATGAATCAGAGCAATATCTCGAGCTCTCTGTCGAACCAACATAATCGACACACTATACAATACCTGCTACCATATCTTATTTATCCTTACTAATCTTTTCCTTCAATCTACATTCTTTTGAACTGGATCCTCCTCCTTATAATTTCTTGCAGTTTATTGAACAACGTTTAAACGAGGTTCTTTGTTTTTATTCTCAGAATTTCCTTCAGTAATTAATTTCAAATATCCCAGTCCTTCCAGTTACACGACTTCAATAGCCATACTTCTTTTGCTTTATCTTTGCAAAGCTCACAACTATTATTATTATGATCGATTTTTCATATTTTCCCCTTCTCGAATACTTCGTTGCCATGGAGATGGTTAGACTACAAGAAGAGCTTCTGCGTCATTGATTTACGTCAATTTTTAAGAATTTTTTTTTTAAAGCTCATTTCAAGGGGCCCTAATTACAACATACAAATATTTGAAAATATAAAAAGGGAAAAGCGGCTAAGCTCGATAGTATACTAAAACCAGAGAGAAAACCCAAAATGACAGATCAACCTGGTAACTAACACCAGTCCATTCACTTCAATGCACAAATCCAAACCCTTTAGGCAGCTCTATCCTTGACGAGGCAGTTTACAAAAAATTCCTCGAAGATAAGCAAAGTAATCAAACTTTCGTTTCGAATCGAGGAAAATTTACGCTTTTCGATAGAAAAAATTGACATGGGACCTCGCTGGAGTGAAGAAGAGCTTGAAATTTTCCTCAAATGTAAGCTTCCGCTGACATTACTATTCTAAAGCAACGAACCAAAATCAAAAGATTTTAGAGCGAGTGGTCTGACGGACCTGGAAACCATGGAAGCCAAATTAAAAGAAGCTGGCTATACCCGCACCAGTGCAAATCTTATCTCTGTATATCTCAAGGTACCTTTCAATGGTGAATCTGATCAATATTAATTATCAATGGATGTGATCTCATAGAACAAGAACTTTTTGAAATTCAACAACAATTGCACTGCAAAAGAGTTCTCAGCTATCATGGCTGATCACTATGAAACCATGGAAATCGAATATCCACCCAACAACAGGAATTTGCAGATTGAGATCAATCCAGTGAGCACCTACTCAACTGAGCATCACAAGCTGGCACCCACTAGAGTTTATCGCACAGTAACAGTCTTGATTGATAGAGGAGATTTAGTGTTATTTATGGCAGTCGGAGAGCAAGCACGTGAGACAGGAGGATTCTGCTAGCAAAAGGAGAACTTTGAAAGCAAAGAGAACTACAGGATCACGTCTATATGACAAAGATGATGTCTATGAAACTAAAGCTGGCAGGATGTAACTAATGCGTGCAAATGAGAGTTGTAAAAATTTTTATGTAGGCTGTCGACTCGAGAGAAGAGCAAAAAGCCCAGGAAATCATCGGGAATTACCTCGAAAAGCAACCCGAATCTCGAGCTCGATGACCCGAACTTCCTTAAAAAGTTTGGTGCGCAGCTGAGGACATCTTCTTTGAAAAGAAACAGAAAATTCACTCCGACCAACGCTAAGAAATTATTTGATGATCAGTCCTCCAAAAGCGTAAAACACCACACGAAATTGCCTTACTAATGTACTCCTATCAGTTGGCAAAGTATGTCGTATGCGAATGCTTTTATTCGACAATTGATGCGCCTTACTTCGAATTTAATGAATTTCGAGCAATTCTTGGAGTGGATGATGAGGAAAAGGTGATCATTATGGAGGGATTTTTGAGTTTGAAATCTGTTTATTTAGAAGCTGAGACTGAAAAGAAATGAATGGGGCAAAATTCGTGCGTTAATGGGGAAACCGAGGAGATTTTCAGCTCATTTTATCCAGCAGCAGCTCGACGATTTAAATCAATATAGAAATAACGTTCGAGATTATCTCAACAAAAAGGTCTGCTCAAAAGTATACCATTGCAGCTATAATATACGAAATTAGATGAGCCTTGAGGATCTTCAGCTGCCTCCACAATTAACTGAGAAAGTAAAAATGATTCAGCCGCTGCAAGTGGGTGAACCTGTGTTTGGTAACGATAACATCGCTCAGATTGTCATTTAATCAGATTCTGCTTTTGACAGCAATACTACCGGGCTACGATTTTTTCCAAAGTGGATCCATTTTAACAGCTTCTGGTAGCAATGCCATCGTAAAATTCGCAAATGAACTCGGAGCAATGAACATCCCTGACCATCGGATTTTAGTCTTGCCATCGGAAGAAGGATCCGAGGATCAAGGTATTTTGCCTATAATATGCTTTATATTGAAATAAAACAACCTATTGTCAGATATGTCAGATAGAGAGCGAGATGAGTCTATCGACTCGGACGTTAGAACCAGCAATTCGCAAGGTCTGCTACAAGAAATCGACTTTTACGCTATGGCTCTTTTTATCAAGATTTTGGAACGGTAACTTTAATCTTAATTGATGCCCTGTGATTTTATTTATTCTTTTCATAGTAAAACTGCTCTGATCAGTGAAATGAGGAATTTCAACGATCTCGCTGAAAAGAACCCAGCTAGCTTAAACTCACGGTTCTATCAAGAATACGGATGGACAGTAATTTTCCTTCTCCGTGACGATTTTATTCACTCAATAATCTAGGGTGTACAAATAAATCTTCTTGACAGCGCATTGAAACACATCTCAGCTAAATGGAGACTTCGCGGACTACAAAATTTCAGTACAATCGTTCTAAACGGCTTTTTATCTTAGCGTGCCTTCTTAAATAGATGCAAACCAAATCATGCAAAACTTCGATAAGATCATCGCCAACCCCCTAAAGAACTTCCTTGAAATCGAACAAAAGAAAGGAGAGACCGAAAAAGACATTGACGAGAATTTCATCAAGGAGATCAAACACGCTTTGAATCAAAACGTTGAGGTAATTCTCTTTCTCATTGTTACCTCTTTTTCTTATTATATCTTATGGATGCAGCTCAAAATAGAGCAAAAGATCGATGAGATGCGTGTAAAATACGAAGAGGCAAAAACTGAAAGCTCTAAGAAAGATGAAGCTGAGCCAAAGGAGGCCAATGCGGAGAATGCAGACAAATCCGAAAACATAAACGAAGTTCAACCTCAAGACAACCAACTACTGGAAGATAAAGTGGAAGACGATATGAACGAGGAGAAGACTCAAGTGCTCAAGAAGATGGTGAAGAATATAACTGGGGTGTTGCTATCTCTCAAACAAAGCGGAGATTTCAACATCGCAGAAAATAAATATTTCACTGAACTTTGCAACAACATTTTTGAGGATAACTCAGACGAGTTCCATGAGATTAATCATCTTTTACTCAACATTTGCAGCAAATAACTTCCCCTTTATTATCCAGCAGACTGTCATTCGATGTGTAAAAATTTTTATAATGCATATCATGGTTTGGCAGTATAGCACAGAGACAGATTTTGGTTTATTCACATTTTACAAACGTGAAAAAATAATGCTGTCATTTATGAATCTTATTAGTTAAAAATGAAGTAGCAACCAAAAATTTTAACGTGTAGGCTCAAAAACACGTTGTTGAGTTTTTCCTCTTATATAAGTTACAAAAGCAGGCGACGATTTCTTGGAAAGAAAAGACGTTGCTTTTCAGGGGCTGATGTCATTAGTTAATACACTTTGTAGTCGTGATGGAAACCAGTTCGAAGATCGTCATTATTCATTAGCGTTTGTTTCATTAAGTCATGCTTCATTTTGATCCACTCAGCGTACTCTTTGCGAGATTTTTCGATATTGTAATCATCGAACTCTTTCATTGAGCCAAGTCCAAGTTTTAAAATATTCTATACGATGGGTTAACTTAGCGGCCTGAAGGAGGAGCTTGGTTACCTGGACATAATCTGGAATGTAGATCATGAATTTGCGATCCAGCGCGTAAATCTCCACTGAAGGAGAATCTGCGATAACCGTGAGCTTGGCGACATTTTTCTCATCAGCCATGTAGGTCTCGTCATCGTCTTGGTTGAGAATCGCACGTAAGCAGAACATCTCACCTCGGCGAAGCTCTTTGAATGGAACCTGCGCCATTATGCAAAGAAATATGATGTTAAGAGCTGAGATAATACAAAAATTTTACATGGTGAATGCTCTTGTTATTTTCAGGACAAGCAAAACGCTCATTATCAAACGTCCGCCTAAGATGGTCATTCTTGTGATATTCTTCGCATTCCTCGGCCTTGAGCTTGCTTTCTTTCTTCGCTGCAGCGAGGCGCTTTGCTGTGGCCTCTTCTATAAAGTCCTTGTATTTAAATGGTTTGAGCTTATCTGATGGCCGTGGGATCTTCTGCTCAGTTATCACCTCTTCATAAATAATTTTGCAGCGTCCGCTTGCAACCATGTAAAGACAACGAGGAGTCGATCCTCTCGATATGATTCGTTGTCCCATTTTAAATTTCAAGCTGCTCAAATTGTTCGCCAAAGGCACGATCTTGAACGATTCTTCATTCTAATTTAGATCACCAATTAAATAAATGATTAAACTCCATGATCTTACCCTAAAGAATGGCAACTGCATGATTATTTTGATTTTATTGTCAATGTCCTTCTGCAAAATCGACACATATAATTCTTTGAACGTCTCTCTATTAATCGCCAGCAGATCACAATCCTCACTAACTTCAATCGTTGCTGCTCTTCTCGTCCTTTCGACATAACCTTTTCCTGCCTGTTGGTTTTCTTGAACTCCCAGCTCTTCCCTGAGATCAGCGTTCTTTTCCTTGACTGTGTCTTCATCAACTTCATCTATTTCCTCGAAATGATTTATGTCATTATAACTCAAATGCATGAGCATTTTCTTTTTCTTTTGGTTCTCACGCTTGTTACGCTTCATTTGATCTCTAAGCATCTTTTTCTTTCTCTCTTCTTCCTCAACCCTCGGCACCTCATTCAAGCCCTTGATCTCATGCAACTCGATTGCATTTGGATTTTTGGTTTTCGTTCCAATCATCGCAAGCTCTCCAAAATGCGATCCGTCATACAACGAAGCCACAGTTAGCAACTGCCCTTGATCAAGGCTCTTTTGCGGGACCTTGACCAGACAGCCTCCTCTCAATATCACATACATGAGGTCTCCGTAATCTCCCATTCGGAAAATCGTCTCTCCTTTTTTATAATGCACATAATTCGCTTCTCTTAGCAGAGCTATCCTGACCTCTCTATTCATTCTCACGAAAAACTTCAACCGAGAAACGATATCATCCAGTCTTCCGAACTGAATATCCTTTTTTTGTTTCTTAAACTCTTGGCGAATGAAATTTATTTCATGCGCTGTTAATCTCGTTGTGTTTCCTCTAAAGGCCTCATCATGAGCGTATCCCTTTTTCTGGGTTTCGTTCTGTCGATCCTCGTAATAGTACTCTTCTTGTTGGACCGCAAAATCCCACTTGGCCTGCAATTCTTCGATCTTCCCTTTCATTTCATCGAGTTCTTTCTTATCTTCTTCGAAGTTCTTGTGCAATTTTTTCTCTGCTTCGAGATTTGTTTGGCGTACTAGATTTTCCTGCAAATCTTGCAGAAGTTTCACATCTTCAGTCTCAAGATACTCTTCTCCGGCCTCTTCAATTATCTTGGCTGCCCCTGCGAGGTATTCCTTTTGTAATTCTCTATTTTTTTGCTTTACACTCACCATCAAATCCACAAAATCAGCGGCATTTTCAACTGGTTTTTCAGGGATCTGAGTCTGTTGTTTCTTCTTCTCAGGGATAAGTTTAGGCTTCGCCGAGTCTTGCTCAACGCTTTCGTTTTTCTCTTGAGAGACATTAGTTTGGTTCTCTTCGCTCGGTTTCTCAGAAAATTTTACTGTTTTCGTAACGTTTAAATCTTCAATATCCAGCTCAGATTCCTTGCGACTAGAACTCTGGTTGTCAGAGTAGTTTTTGCGGCTATTGCTCACCTTTTCTCCTTTCACGCTCTGATCCTCAGGAATCTCCTCAAGGAGATTTTGGCCGAGAAGCGCAAATTCAGCTTCATTTACAGTTCTGCTTGAAATCGGTCTCATGTACGTGGTTTCAGGATTAATCGTTGCGTCGAGAAGTCGGTTTATACTGTTATCAACATTAAAGCTTTGATTCGCTGTAGTTACCATTTGTCTCATAAACGCCTGCGCCGTGTTAACATTAGCACTGTTCGGTCTCGAAGACAGCGAGGATGTCGCTGGTCGCTGTTTTTGACTATAAAGAGTATTATTGACATTTGCTGACGTGGGTCTTGAGTTCTCTAAGAAGGTGGAAACATTAACAACCGTCCCCAGCGAGCTTCTGGCTTGAAGCCTGTCATATTGAATGGACATAGTATTAGTGACGTTATTTCCAATGGTTGTGCTTTGGGTATCAGTCGACTCTTTTCTATTATCTAGCTTAAAGTCTCTGGATTGCGAATCAAATGACCGAAGGCGCCTCTGGATGATTTTAGTATTGTTTTTGGTTGTAGGATCGTCTGGGTAATCTCTAGTTGCCTGGTTTGAAGAGTTCGGCCGGGCTTCTCGTGAATATGAAGCGTGATTGGATTTCGAGGCTGGATTTGCGCTTGCTGTACGAGGTCGGACTCTCTTAACTCTAATTCCTTTTGAAGTCCGAAAATGCTTCAATTGAAAATCCTGTTCTTCAATAGACTGCTCGGGCAACCATAAAGATCTCTGCTGCTTATCCGCCTCGTTTAATCTGCGCTCGATGAACTGCTCTATTGTTTCATTTTCCAATCTCTCAGGTGGCATCTCATATGCCATACTATTATTTCGTCTGCTTTGATAGACAGTGGTGTCATGCAGTTGCCTTTCTGTTGCTTTATTCGATTTTACATGAGATTTGTCAAGCGAATTAGGGTCATGCTCCGGACTGGGAGTCGGTTTCACTGAATTTGCTCGGATTTTTTTGAAAGCTTTCACCGGTTTCTGCTGCCTGATTCTTGCTGGGTCAAAAGAAGACAGCTCTGCAGCGATCTTTCGAACAAGTTTATGTGTGTTCATTGGAATAGTGAATATCGGGTCATTTTGTGAATCAATATCGTCGATGGGCCCAACTTTTTCTAAAATTCGAGAATTGATTTCTAGCTTGTTGCTCTGATAAGAAGGACCTCCATGCTTAAGTGATTGCAACCCAGATTCTTCTCCGACGACAAAACTTTTCCCTGCTGACTTAATATTTCTGGATCTGTTTTGCTGATCGTCATGGGAGATGCTAATAGACCGAGCAAGGAGTTTAGCAGCGGCTTGAATAGGAGGGCCACGGACAATTTTAGCGAACATATTTGCTGGTTCTCTGTGATTAATTGCAGATCGACCTACTGAGGAAGAAGGGCGTTCTCTGTGATGGACAGGTTTAACGTTTCTTTCCAAGAGAGGGTCTTCTAGTGTAGAGTCAGTCTGTTTTGGTTTGGGATTGAGGTATTGGAGCAGCATTCGTTTGAATAAGTCTTTATATTTTCTTTGAACAGTAGTTTTATTTTGCAAGACTAAACGTAACAACTGTTTTCGCTTAATTACCAATATATGTGCGTGTTGAATATTAGGACTGTGAAGAAAATTATAAATGTAGAGAAAGAAAAGTCTAAGTGCTTGGGTTCGGATTGGTTCAATGTTTAAAGAGAAGAGTTAAAATCATTGCCAAGTGGTATGATCATATCGCAGGTCAACTGAGAAGATCGTAACTAAATAATCTCATGTATTTAAGCTACAGTGGAATAGAAATAGGTTTAGTTCATATAGTTTCTCAGAATTCATGTAATTGAAGGTACTCAGAGTTCATAGTCAACCTAGATTCTGATACTATACCGACGTATCCCTTTCGTTCAAAGATGAAACGTTAAGAATTTGACTATGAAATTCATTATTATTACATCCTACAGAAAGTAATAAACCGTTAAGTAGCTCAAAAAACATTTCCCACGAGTTGTCATTAAGATATCCCCATTGTTAGTAGTTTCGAGGGCCATAAAGCAAAGATATTACCTCAATTAATTTGGAGTCATGTCGCTAGTTAGAATCAAAAGTGTTTCTAATTCGAGAGTCCTTAAAATTTATTGAAATAAGTTAGTTTTGAAAGATTCGCCTTCGCAACATGACAACGAAATGGTTAAAAACAAGCATTGGCCCTATAGGCCTATTTGGAATCCTCACAAACTACGGCTATCATCATCAAAACTATATTAGGTCCCTTTTTGAAGACAAAAAAGAAACGTTGCCTGCTGAACCGATTGCAAATTACGAATTTCCTGCAGAATTTGAACAAAAAATCGACTCATTCTGCGAAGACATTGAGAGGAACCTCTCTAACTATCCTAAACGAGTCTATGATCGCAGCGTTGAGGCTCAGGGAGATTTTACCTTTCAAAAACAAAGTGGACGTGCTACCGGTAAAGGAGTAATAAGTTCTCCTTCTCAAGAATTCAGAATGATAGGAGAGTTCTCCAACGGACAACTCGACGGAATGGGCATTGTGTACGATCAAAAAAACCGAACGTCTTATAAAGGGGTTTTACATAAAGGTTTCATCGATGGGCTAGGAGTTTGGAATGTTGAAGGCGACTTCATCTATAAAGGAAATTTCGCGAAATCAAAGCCAAGTGGGTCTGGCAAGTACACTTTTAACGATGGAAGAGAATGCGTGATAACAGGTCCTGAAAAGCCAGACGGCAAAGATTTTGCAGTGTGTTATGGTAAGAATAAAGCGTTGAAATATAAAGGAGAATGGGAAGACAGCGATTTTAATGGAAAGGGGGTGTTTTATCTTGCTGATGGTGGACGCTATGAAGGAGACTTTGTCGAGGGGAGGATGCATGGAGATGGAAAGCTATTTGACAAATATGGAGATTTAGAGTATCAAGGAGAATTCAACAATGATAAGAAGGAGAATTTTTTAAATTATTTCAGCGAGCCTATCATCGCTGGCGCATTGGTAGTTTCCTATCTTGTAATAAAGTTCCTGCCTTGAGAGCGATGCGCGATTATTGATGTTTTATGTTATTTCTGATGTTTAAATTTTGATTTTTGTCATCATTCCTCGCATTTGGACATACCAAAACGTCTTATATCATGCTAAGGTGGTTGAGTTGATATGAAAGCTCGAACGATCTAATTACTCTTGCAGAAAAGTCTTTCGATTACTAACTTATTTTATTGCTTCGATTTAAGCGTATCTGTTGTCTGGATGGCCTTAATCTAGCAAAAGAAACAGCATTTTGTTGAATAAAGTTCATTCATTTGTCAAATGAGACCACTATAGAAATGTTTGATCAGGTATTATATCACGAGTTCAGATATTCTGGGACGTCACGCTTTGGGAAGCATAGTAATTAAAAGTGGAATTCGTGAATCCTTTCGAGTTAAATAAATTTGCTTTCATTCGGAGCATCAAAAGCTAATTTAATTTTGTCTGTCTGCCTCAAATGACCTACAGCGCCCCTTGGCTTCAGACTGTGTCGGATATCATTGGTTGGACTTACTTTGCAGCTTGGTCTTCGTCTTTTTATGGACAAGTTTATGTAAATTATAAACTCAAGAGGTAATCATGTCACTCCAAGTGTCCTTGAACTGAACTTGCGTAGTGTTGAAGGGATGAAGCTCGAATTTCAAATGCTGAACTTTGTAGGCTTCGCATTCTACACAGTCTATACAATCAAAGGAAGATTCTTTCCTAATCCAGAGGATGGTCTGGGAGAGGTGACTGACTGCTCTTTCATTGTTTTATGATATACTAATGATATCTACAGGTCTCTATCCAAGACACTATCTTTGCAATCCACGCATTTTTCATCACAATCATCACTTGCTTTCAGATTTTCATATATCCAGTAAGATAATCTCAGTTTTAGTAAAGTAACTTTTCTGCAGAGAGGAAAAAATCACGTTTCACACCTTGGCTGGATTCTCTTCTTCGGCTATATTATGGCAGGGATAGTCTTTGGTGCTATCTTTAAGGTAAATTCAGAATGATTTTTCAAACCGACACGAGAGATTCGAAAATTTCTAGTACACAGACTTGTTCCCTTCAACTCCCGCATTCAACTACTGGAAGGTGCTTGGTTACCTGAAACTTTCGATCAGTTGCATCAAATATATTCCACAAGTAAAAGCAATTTTAGAGCATCATGGCTCACAATGCCAAGGTTTACTGGAATTATAGACGACAAAGCACCCTTGGCTGGAGCATTTTTAATATTCTTATGGATTTCACTGGAGGATTGCTATCTGTGCTTCAAAATGCAATTTCAATCATCCAAGCAGGTGAGCAATCCTATGTTGCCTATTTCTCAAGTGTATTCCTTTACAATAGGATGGGGTGATTTTAATGTTATCAAATTCGCATTGGGCAATATCTCGATGCTATTCGACGTGGTTTTCATGCTACAGCATTACGTGTTCTATTATAATCAAATACCTGACGACTCTCAAGTGATTTTTTCCTTTTTTCAACTCTTCTTACATTGCCTCTAAATGATCGAAATAGTTCGTTGATGAATTTGTGATTACGAGAGGCAGTTACCAACGACATCAGAGGCCGGCTCAAATACATGATACTGCTATAAATAAGCCTCTTATTGCTCAGAAAAAAATCGATTATGAAAACACTGATGCTCCTGGAGAAAGCAGAACCACAAGACCGAATATGAAATATATTGTCCCAACTTTTGATGTAAACCGATCTGATTTGCCTTCTTTGACGATTCAAGGATTAGGAAATCGAACTAAGGTCATTCTCTAAGCAGGATCTGAGTTTGAAATGATTATTTGAAAGTTTTTTGGTGATAAGTTGCACATATTCAATTCTCTTCATTTTGAAGTGTTAACTATTCATTGTGAGGCGTTCTCTCGAAATCGCGATTGGTTGTATCACTTTAAGCCGGTTGAATAGGCAAGTTAAGAAATATCAGTATAGATATATAGCGATGATTTTGTATGAACCCATTGGAAATAGTTGCAGAGGAGCTAATGCGTATAATTTCATCTCTCAAAGATAAATTCTGAAAAACTAATATGATAAGTTTTGTCAAGTTAAATTCTTTCCAACATCTGCAGTTTAGATTATTAGTCGAGAAATGTGGATAATGATTGCTTTAGATGTATTTTTCTTTATTGTAAGCTAATTTCCGTTAAATATAGCAAATAGTCTCTACAATTAATCAGGAGGGTGCATAAATTATCATTCAGAGTTTAGAGTTTAGGAGTAGGAGTCAGATGTTTGTAGTACTCTTCTCCCAATATACGATACAGTCTTGCTTTATCTCCAACATCCAAACCAATTTCCTTTTGAAGTTGCTGCGTTTTTGCAAGTGGCAAAGCTTCTTCAGATCGGAAATATAATTCCCCAGAATTGATCCAACTCACACAGATAAATACATCAGTGGATCTACCTGTCTTCAATGCATGCTGTCCGAAGAGGAGTCCCACAAAGAGACGTGCGAACCTTTACATTATACAAAAACATAGATTAATACATTCATGAGG
>ENA-UOTZ01001647-UOTZ01001647.1-compost-metagenome-genome-assembly--contig:-NODE-1647-length-14370-cov-17.716365_pt1 | contig 14370 bp, 16 predicted proteins | sample MGYA00238144_ERZ746983 | MGnify/ENA primary metagenome ERZ746983 (study PRJEB28759, sample SAMN06268863) | compost metagenome | isolation source: single cell | place: USA: California, Emeryville, Joint...
CTAATTTTTATATGATCAAAAAGAACAACTCAAATTTGATTGAAAACTATTGCCAAAAAGGAGGAACTTTATCGAAATAGTTGTTAACTTATTAAATTTCATGAAAAGATTGAGATATACTTTGATTAGTGCTAATGCAGCTTCTCAGCTCTTATTTGAAAGTAGATATAGTTAAGTAAATGGAAAAAACTTTTTTTGGAGAAGCATTCAAAATTGCAAAAAATTACTTCCGAAAAATTTTTATCAAAATCGAATTATTATTAGTTCCTTTGAGAGTTTAGCGCTTTTCTCGTTTCCCTAGCGCGCTTTTATTTCTTATCGGCTTTGATGCTCCTTCTTGAGATTGACCAGCTAGTTGATTTAATTCTGCAGCTAGTCTTGATACAAGACCATACTGTGGCATCGCTGATCCCTCTGGAGATTTCGGTGTTTTCCTAGTTTAGTTCAAACGCATGAGACAATTAATTCACCAGTCATGAATTATTACCCAAGTTTCGAGGTTTTGGCTTTTGGAGTTTTTTGGCTTTTCTTCCTTCTGCTGCTTGGTTGCTCTGCAGAATCAAATTTTGTGGAAGAAATACCTAGAGAAGGGGTTTTGCTTCGAGTCCCGCTTGGATGAACTCTTTTAAAAGAAAATATTAAACAGATCTTCAAAGGAGGAGTTACTGGGCGATCTCTTGCTCGTTATTGAGCTGGGATAGCACTTTCTCTTTCAATTTTTTCACTTTCTCTCTAATTAAATGAATTTCTTTACTTTATCAGCATCAAAATGGTATTTTACATGAGATCTTCAGTATGTTGAAATCTGCCTTTAGTCGCGCTCTTCACCCTCGGATTTTCATGTTCAATACTAAATTTTCTTGATTTTGGAGAAATTATAGCCTCTTTTAGCTTTAAATTCTCTGCTCTTCCTGGGCTTAGTTTTTGGCTTCTCCTCGCTTCCAATGAGCGTTCCATTTCTGAGGGTATTGACCTTCTCAATGCATTTCCATGTGGGCTAGCTCTCTTTGAATCTACCCTTTGAAGGCTCTGTCTTCCGAAGCTTCTGTTGTGAATCGATGTCTCTAGCCGTGAAGGCGTTCCACTTTCTCGAATTTCTCTGTGGCTAGGAGATTTTCTCTTCGGTGAGCCTTGAGTCTGGAAGGTTTTGAGAGTATTAATCACTTCTTTTGAGAAATTTGATTTGATTTTTGATAGCTCCTCCCGCATAGTTGAGGTTTCTTCCCTGATAAAAGGATTCAGGCTCGTGGAATCATAAACACTTACCTCAATTTCAGCAGTTCCTGATGAATCCCTTCCATGGCACTGTCCCTTTTCTTATCCACTACTTCAGTTTCAGTTTTTCTATAATTATTTTCTGGTAAAGGAGAATTTGCACGGATGCTCCTCTCATTGTTCACTTCAGGTTTCGCAACTTCAGCTGAAAGTTAATAATATTTCATAGGATTTGACAAAATAACGCGAGATTTACTATAAGTCCGTGCATTGGTGAATCTGGCTCTGTGGCTTGGACTTCTCCGTCCTGGATTTTCTCTAGCAATCCCGTAGTGCTCATAAGCAGTCTGCGTATTGCTTGGGATTTCTCGCAAATTTTGGCGATTACGAGGACTTCTATTGCGGTCATTGTGAAACCGTTCCTGCTCCCATGGTTTACCGTAATCAGCTATCTTCAAACGGTCTCTGCTGGTACTCCTGTAAAATCTTTCCTATAAAATTTTTTAGTTCTATTATGTGTGTGTGTCTCTCTCTAGCCATACTTCAGTTGCCAATTGATTCTCAGCATCTCGACCCCAGCGGCTATATTTCCTTCTTTCGACTGATCGATTCAGGTCACTCAAAGAGCTTTCTGGAGCATTTTCATTGTTGACAGTTCTATGCTCCAAGTCTCTAAGCGCGTGGTTAAGGTATTCTCTGCTCGCTGCTCTTTTCATCCGATTCCTTTCACGTACACTCTCGAGATTACGCCGCAAATTTTCAAAATCCTTTCTGAGCGGATCATCAAGCGTTATCTCTGATCTGACCGGGCGATACGGCTCCTCATTCGTAGGACTTTGGTAGTTGCTGATGCCTGTCCGAGAATAATTCCTCCGCACTGGAGTCTGCACGTTGCGGTAATCATCTACTAAAGAATTATAAGACTGGATTCGAAAGCAATGATACCATAAGTTGGGTAATATTCGTTTCTGTTGTATTCATTAGGCGACAGCTCTAAACCTGGGCTTCTCCTGTACATTATGCCAATACTAACTCAATAAAAATTCGAAATTTACACAATTAAGCCAATAACTGATAAATTTTTTACATTACAGTTGAAAACCATAGAGTCGCAGTACTAAGGTCAATATATCTGAATATCAATGGAATCAATGTCTAACTCTCTTTACATATTGAGAAATACATCCTATATGAAATTATATACGTTTAATCGAATATATAGCTAAGACTTGTGCCCTTATCTGAACTTAAACTGGTAGCAATTCACTTTTTTTCTCAATAAAAATTCCTATTTATCTATATTTACACATGTTAGCCATGCGGAGGTTCGTTCACTCTCTACGCATTCTTATTGGCGTTCTGCTCAGCCGCAGCTTTCAATTTCTGTTGGAGTTCACCAAGGTTCATTCCTCCTTGAGCAGGCGAGTCCTCAGTCATGGTGCGTTTTCTTTGTTTTTGCTGTGATAAGTGGTTAGAAATTGTAAGCAAAGGAATTATTGTACTTCTCTAACGATGACCTTTGGCTGAATCACTTCAAGGTTCAACTCTCCCTTTTTCTCGAGGACTGGAACTTCCTCTTCCTTGAACTTCTCCAAAGCTGGATTCATTTTCAAGGTTCCCGCCTTCTGTAATGCTTCGAATGCTTTAATAATCTCGGACTTTTGAACACTACATAAGACCGTGAGTGATCTACTTTAGGAAAATATATACTGGATGATCTGAGGACCGTGCTTCAGCGGATTCGATTTCACTCCGCCCTTCTCTTCCTTAGTGTCCTTGGTGCCAGCAGCAGCAGCTTCCTTTGAAAGTGGAGGGAAGTTTTCTGAATTGATTCGGGTTCTCTTGATAATTTCCTCCTTCTTTTCAGCCGAGACTTCATATGCTTCACTCTTACGATAGGGCTTCTTCTCGTATTCTTTATGCTGCTTGTGAGCTCCTCCATGGCCTTTCTTCTTGTTCTTGCCGCCACGGCCACCGTGTCCCTTTGAGCCGTATTCCTCTGCTAAGACAAGGTCATTAGTATCAGATTAACCCGAAGGAAATCACTTGGACTCTTTCTTTCCTCGCCTTCTCCTTCTTCGCCTTGGTCATCATAGTAGTCTTGGTTATCATAGTCGTCATAGTTTGCGGAACCACGGCCCTTCTTACCATAAGGCTTACCACCCTGTGGACCATCTAAAACTCGCTGTTTAACAATTGGGATGAAGATAATAGCCAATACATTCATCATAGCCATAACCTGGTGGATAGTAGCCTCCTTGGTACATATTCGCAAAGTAATAGTAATTCTGGTAGTAATAGCTTGGGTCTATCTGACCATAACCATAGCCGTAAGGTTGATAGCTGAATCTATTGGGATATTTAGATAATAGAGCGAGTGTTAGCACATACCTCATCGCGTCCTGAGCCTTTTGCAAGATGCTCAAATAAAGATTCTCTTGCTCGACGAGTATTTCAAGCTTTGGGCTCTTAAAACTCTGCTGCTTAAGGAAAGTGCACAGTTTCTCAGCATCTTCCTCGCTCTGGAGGGTCAACGAGTAGCCGCCCGCAGAATCAAAGAAATTTTCCGAAATTTTCTTCATGACAAGCTTCAGGACTCATCTAAAATAGGAGTTGTTACTTTTTTGTACTCAGGGCTCTCCGATAGGACACTCAAGAGGCGCTCCTTCTCATTATCATCGATATGGTTTATGATCAAGATATTTTTTTGAGCTTTGATATTCGGACGAACAACATCCTTCTTGGGATCGTAGATCGCGTTGGTAGTGCTTTTCAAGGCCTAAAACATCAATTGAAGCAACTGACTCAATAATAATCTTACTTCTCTGATCAAAGCAAGGTTTGTGGTTATAGCCAAGACTTTTTTCTCTTTATAGAGAGCTGTAATTGGAATTTCCAGATCTTCATTCATTTTGAAAACGAGTTGAGGATGGTTGCCAAGTTTGTCCTTGGCGAAAATGTCCTCGAGCTTCAAGTATCAGGGTTAATGCTGTGCGAATTGGAGGTGTTTACTTCTGCTACAAGTTTTGCAATAGTTTCTTGATTATTTGGCAGTTCTAATGCGAATTGAGACGGGATTTTAGGAAGAAATATTACTGAGAGGGGTTCTTTTGACTGGTTGAGCGGTGTCTGTACTCATGGTTTTGGTGGTGATGAGAAAAGTGGGAATATTTGTTTGTTAAAAAAGAGGTTCCTAGTAGAAACTAAGATTTATCTGTGCTGGTTATTTGCGCAATATCAGAGTACAAAGTCCGAATTAAATTTATTTTGATGGCATTTTTAGAATGCTGAAAAAATCAGTATTGGACTGAAGTTTTATTCTCGAAGCAGGGCTTCAGAAGACAGTTTTGTCGTAATAACTGACTAAGAATCAATGGAAGACTTAAGACTCACATAGAATTAGTCTCGGCGAGTATTTACGAGAAAGAAAAGAATCACCAGGCCGAAATATTGAGAGTCTTTCCTGTGACTTCAAAGTCCAGAAATTAAGTAGAGTCTCTCATAAGAAATGCTCTGACAGTATTCTTGTTCTCTCTTAGCCTTTTTTTTAAAGCAAGAAGCTCTTGTCATATCTTCCGTTAACTCCAATCGCCTAGTAGATGACTGTCAACGACTCAACTACCCTAATAAAACTGTAGGTTCGCAGTAGTTAGCCGATTTCTCTTTCATGAAACGTTTTTCAGTCAAGATTTTCTCTTTCAATTGAACTAATTGCTAATGGCTCAAAGTCTCTCTGCAATCTGAGCTTATCTAATTGAAATGGAACGATAAGATCATCTTGATTAATAGTCTGATTATTTCAATAAGCACACGGTGTGTCTTCTGATCTTGAAATTTTAGCTCGTGTTGCAATAAATCAAGTGAATTAACGAAAATAATTGTACCGAAGCACACGTATCCAAATATGATTGCCACACAAAAAGCTAGTACTTCCGACACAAAGGATGAAGGAACCATTGTAAGCTTATATTAACACTTGGCACCTTACTTACTTGGAAATTAAGCTTGACTCTCAGTATGATTACTACGGAAAACGGTTCTTAACATGCTCTTCTGATGGTAACGGGCCACTTTCCTTCTTAAATTAAAAAATTCCCAGGCACGCTTCAAGTTTTCGATGTTTCAAAAGGAGACGTTGCCAAGGGCGATGTCGTTCCCAAGATTTGGAGCCGACAAGCGTATTTTTTCCTGCTCTTTTGTGAAGTATCTCTGAAATTTTGCGGATTTAGTCATAGTGGACCTGTCTGGCGAGTTGCTTGGGCACATCCAAAGCATGGAAGCGTCTTCGCATCATGCAGCTTTGATAAAAAGGTAGTTTGTTAATTCCATAACTGCTGGATTTTCCAATTCGAAAAAGGTGATCATTTGGAAGGAGGTCAGAACAAACGAATGGCAAGAAGCAGCCACCTTTGAGCATCAAGCTTCGGTAAATTCCATCGCTTGGGCTCCTTGGGAGTGCGGATTAAAATTGATTGCGGGGTGTGCTGATGGGTTTGTGTCTTTACTTTCCAGAAAGGGTACTTTCATCATTGTTGTTGTTGGGCAGTAAGAGATCACAATATTAATAGGAGAAGAAGGGTGGGAAAGACCATTCAAATTTAAAACTCATGATCAAGGAGTCAATTCAGTGTCGTGGGCACCGATCACCAATGCAGATGACCTGGCTGGAGAAGCAAGCATGGATAAATATACACACCTGCCCTTGCTCGCCACTGGAAGCTGCGATAAAACAGTAAAAATATGGAAACATGATCCAAGTATTAGCAGCATTGTTTTCTTTTAATTGACATTGATATGTCTAAAAAATAGCCGACCCGAATCTATTTGTTGAGCTTGATACTTTGAAAAATCATAATGACTGGGTCAGAGACGTTGCGTTTTGTCCAAGTATTGGAGCGCCCTATGATATTCTCGTCAGTTGTTCGGATGTAACTCAGAATATTTTGTTGGAGAATTATATAATGGACGTTTGGGACTAGGATCAACAATTGATTTTTTATAGAAACAGTGGACCTGATACCTACGATTTTAAAGCAGTTGAAATCAAAAAGCTTGAAGGGTCAGGATGCAAGCTTAGTTGGGCTTCGGGAGGAAACTTACTCGCAGTGACCACTGTATTGGAAGACTCTGAGACCAATGTTGAGATTTACAGAGTAACAATAACAATTTTTTACAGCAATTAACTAAATGGATTTTTCAAACAGGAGAACGATCAAGGAGACTGGGAGAAAGTTACCAAGATAAAAGACGATGCTTTGATGGCGACAAATTAAACTGAGCAAAAATAAATATTTTTTTGAGAGATTCTGAAGAACAGAAGAGCTCTCATATATTATTGGCAATCACATTCGCACCTTGATCATCGTCGTACTGCTGTGATTTATTGTATTAAGTTGTAACTCCTCAATAGCAATTTCTTTAAGAATCAATGCTGATTAATTCACTCAAAATAAAAATAAGAAAAGTAAAATTTTTTTCCTTCTCTCGAATCCTTGATGTTAATCGCAGTTGGCTTGCTGTAAGTTGTTGAGCCATGTCTTCTCGCGACAACATCTTGTTAAACGTGTTCATAAAAAAAGCCATTAATGAATTTGATGTTTATGATAGAATTATAGAATTTAATATCACACACACATATTTATGAAAAAATAACAAATAACATGTGTTTCAAACAATTCCATGAATGAGAATCAATATTTCTTAACATGTAACCATCGATACCCACTTTGAGAACAATGAGATCTTTCTGATGCAGAAAGAATTATAATCAATTTATCTATGATCTATGGGCTTTTCTCATCTCTTTGAATTCTTCAATCGCGATAGGAACTACAGCAATTCCAGAAATAAAGCACAAACCTATAAGAGCAATAAGTTGAGCAAATTAAAGGAACGAAACCTGTTGCGAGCCAAAATATCGAGTTTGATGTTGTGGAAAGTCCCAAACCGACTAACCCAGCGAAAACCGAGCCAATTCCATCGATAGTACCTGGGATGGTTGCAGTCAGATTAGGGTGGCCTTTTGCGATCTCGCTCCTTCCCTATATTTCAATTAAGTCAAAAAACGAATCATGCATTTTCACTCACAAGATCCGCCGCTAATGCTCCTCCAGTATAGTTGTAAGGGACTCCTGAAAACAGCCCCGCGATGAACAAGAAGAAAAAGTAGAGCCAAAAATTGCCTTCCGGTAACAAGATCAGGACAATGAAAGCTGCGAAGCCGCTGAACGCGTAGAATGGAATCACAAACGCTCTAAATTCAAAGAAAATGAGAAAGTGCTCGCAAATGAATTTCACTAACCTGGTTTTTAGATAGTCTGATAACGCCCCTGCGGTTATCGTGCCAATAAATTGGCCAATGGTACAACTAAGTTGCAACCATGGAACTTGCTGAAAGAGAGTCCAAAGAAGTTAGATTGAGACAACTAATAAGATATTACAGAGGTAGCATCAAAATGCGCGTAGGCAAGGTAGGTAGGGAGCCAAAACATCAGAGTGTAGTTGCAAGCTTTACCGCAAGAGTAAGTAATGATGTAAGCCACGAAACTTGACAAAACTTGTTCAAAAATTTTCAAAAAACAATAGTGATACTTCGGAATTTTCCAAGCAAGTGTGAAATGTGTCCACAGCTCTCCAAATTTAGCAGAAATGGCTCCTGGTGGCATTTTATTCGATTTCAAAGATTTCCTTGCGGGTTCTAGAGAGTCAGGGTCGACTCCTTCCTCATTAGCCGGGAGCATAGGTTCTTCATCTTCAATTTTCTCTGAAACATTATGTTTGATTAGAAACATTTTTTTCGCATGCCGTACCTTTTTCGAGTTTCGCTTCGACTGGGTCTGTGTATTCGAAACAGAAAACAAGTATGATACCAAGAATCAAAAAGCCGCTGCAAGCTAAAATCGGTCTTGTCTAGAACATTGGAGCTGCATATGAACAGAAGCATAATCGTATTTAAAATACCCAACTCCAAGCTGCGGTGTCGTCATAGAGCCAACCAGCGAACTGTTGCCCAATCAAATCGCCAACACATTGATTTGACATCCAAAATCCCTGAAGAAGCAAAGGAGTTAGGTTTGTAAACGCTTAGTTGTTACAAGGATCGTCTTTAGGTGAGGTCCTGCAAACCAAGCACCGAGGATGGCAATATGATTTGGAAGACCCTTACAATTGAGTAAAAATCTAACAACAAACAAATTCAATTACTGAAGACTCTCCCAAACCGTTGATTGCGAATGCAAAAACGATAAATACTTTGCTCATCTTTTGAAGCCACCCAGCGACTCCAATAGCCAAATACCCAAGAAATGCGACAAACATTCCAATGCAAAGTAAGTATCGCTTATTGAAGTAATCACCAAGGATACCGCAAATGAGCAGGCCGAATCCGTAAATTATCAGAAAAACCGTGTCGAGTGCGCCTAAAAATGTGTTGGACCAGCCCATGTCAGTGCCAACGTGAGGCTTGATCGAGCCCCAAGACGATCTTAATGCATGTAGTGATGCATAAGCCAGGTATGCTGCGAAAAAGACCCTCCATCTAAATCTCTTGCTTTTATTGTTCGCTGCTACGTCCTCACCAAGGTTTATTTTCGCTTCTGCTGTCACGTTTTCATTCATCGTTGAAAATTAGATGGCTTCAGTTTCTGAGATTAACTATAGTAATGGATAATTAAACACAATTTCCCTTCTTTAAAACGGATATCACAAGAATCAATACGGATATCTGAAAAACAGAAACCAACAAAAAAAACTAGCTTGTAAGGCAAGTCCCAAAAATCAAACAAAGCTGCCGGTGTGAGACTTAATCAACCCGAAGCAAAAAAAATTCTCGGCAGAGATAGAATGGCCATAAATTTCAGAAACAGACGAATATTTTCTTCGACGTGTTCAAGAGTTGGAGTGATGCTTAGATAGGTTCGCTCTTGATTCGAAATGTATTGTTTGTAGAGCTGCTCTCATGACAGCAGCTGAGAATGTGAAAAAAAAATTTTTTTGCTTGTATCACTTTTTCTGCATTTCTCTAAGTCCTTCTTAAATGGAAAAAAATAATTGATTATATAAATGATGGAAGGCTACGAGGCAGCGTTGTAGCTTACTTAATAGAGCTTTTAATGGAAGATGAAGAGAAAAAAGATTGAAGCATATGATGCTTGTGTGCAGAAATTTGTATTATATACCATTGGTGTTGACTATTTCCTTTGTTTAGGCTATACTCTCACGAAAATGACCATGGGGATGCTTATTCCAAAAATTATTTCGAGTATAGAGTTTTTTCGGACCACAGAGTACCCCTCTGGGAAATAGAATTTTGAAATATTATCTAATCAAACCTTTTCAATCAATACTTATTCCTTCAAAACAAGAGAGAGACAGAGAGGTCTTATTTTATGCTATCATTGAGATAGCACTTTTTGCTGCGAATAGTACAATGGTGTTTATACTTTATTTTGTAACAGTATGATATTTAACTATTTTTCGCTTCAATTCTGGAGAGATCCATATACCCTAGTCACTTTGAATTATGCATCTTTGCTACAAGCGTAATTTGTGTCTTCTACTTATCCGATTACTTTTTCATCATGGCAGATCGAAAACTGAAGCTCTGAAATTTTTTCTAACAAGGCAGTCTAGCATTGTACAAAGAAGAGGTTAGCGCCAATTTTTACGAACAGCAATTTCGATTTCATTCGAAGTTATTTTGAAGGTCTCAGAAAAGTACTCATATCTCCTAGCGCTTCCAAAGATAATAATTTCAATTTTAAAAAAATTTGAAAGCTAAATAAATTCGATAAAGAATCGCTTGAATTTGGTTTTGACTGTATGAAGTCTATCTAGGGAAATACAGGTATTTCGGTATGTCTTAGCAGCAAATACTTCAAATTCGGAAATATCAAGGGTCAAGGGTAAGAAATTTGAATTATACAGTTTTGAACAGTTATAATTTCAAATTTTATAACAAGAATTTCTTAGGTAATGGTATAAACGGCAAAGTTTCTTCTCTCTTAGAATAGTTCGAATGTAAAAGGTTGATGTAGCACGCAGTTTTCGATGGAAAGAAAGTAACATGAAAGCACTCAACATTTTTAAACTTGCAATTGTAAGTAGAAAAAAACAGGAATTGTTAATAATTCTCAATGGGCAGAACTAAGTCATCAAAACATTTCTAAAGAAATTAATTCTCAAACTTCAGATATCTTTAACAGAGCTACTATGATGGCATAGTAAATTCAAATTATTCAACGTTTGGCAAATACTATTTAAAATTACAAAATTTTGATGACGAATACTTTAAAGATGTAAATGCTTTCGGAAATAAAATACTCACTACAGTGTGATTTCACTTAAGCTACGATAGAGTAGCAAAGTAGATTTGCAATTTCTAAAATGAAAAATGGCCCAAAAAATCTATCTTGGACACCACTATCACTCGTCGATCGTTTTATGACACTCATTTCCTAATGTTTTCAAAGTTGATAAAAGGAGTAAAGCCGTCATCAATTCAGTCTCTTTAGACAGATCAAATTGACGATTTCAGCTAAATAAAAAATCCCCATATGAAACCGCAGCATACTTTAGCTAATCTCTTTGCTTCTCTTCTCCGTCAACCATCTAGCATATCCTTATGAACGACAGTTTGCTTTTTTCGATAATGTCAGATATATTCACCGATGTTTGGTAAATCTAACTTTATTAGTAGAACTCTAATACGATCAATTGCTTTCTGAATTGAGTGTACAATCAACTAATCTATAAATGGTTAGCGTCATTCATTTTGTTACAAGTCTCCTCAATCAAATTCAAGATGTTCTCTTCCGTTTGCTCTCTATATCATGATATTATTAATCACTCTAATTCAAACTAACACCCTTACCTCGTTTCCTTCTCATTTTCAATCTCACTTTTTATTCTGCTTACCACCTCTTTCATTGTATTGAAAATTGTCTGCTCACTCTCCTCCCTCATATCTTTTTCCGCTTGCACAATTTCCTTCAGCTTCCCAAACTCTTCAACAGTTTTCTCCATGATACTCCTATCCGCTTCTTCTCTCTCATTCACTTCTTGCTTAATAGCCTCGTCCAGATTTGGCAAGTCTGTCTATATTTCATAAAGCAATAAATCCAAGTTTCATCCTAGTATTACTCCAAGCGTATTGTTTATAATATCAATGCTCTCAGCCCTCAGCTGAGTCTCTTTTAAAATATCATTCTTCAATACATTGAAGCGATCCTCAATGCCCTTCATAAGCTTAGCTTCATTTTCTTTTCTCGTCTAGACATGCTCTTATTAAATTCTATGTGGTTGTGAGGGGTACCTTGACTTCCTGTGAGATGAGATCTTGAAATTTGCTGTCAATCATTTGGAAGAGTTGCGTTTTCTTCACCAACTGAGCTTCGCGGTTTTTCCTTTCGGCTTCTACGAGCTGCAATATTCTTCCGACCTGGTAGAGTTTGAGCTGATAACGCTACGATAAATTACGTGGTCTTGGAGAGCTTGAGCTTTTCTGGCATTTTGGTCGACAGCGTCGTTCAGTCTGTCTTCTAATGCTTCACATCTGTTACTCAGAAAAGCGTGAGTGCTCTGTCTCTGGGTTTCTGGAACAAACTAATCGGTGTTGTAGTAAATATGGTGAGTTTTGTTGGAGAGTTACAGCAATCTCGCTGAGTCGTTCTTCGAGTTGGGTGATCCTTTGACGGTGAGGAGAAACTAAAGGAAATTAGCTGAATGTACGAGGGAGATTCATTTATTACGGTGTCTTGACATTTTTTTGGTCGAGTGTTCTTGTAAATAAAATTAATAGAGTCTGCGAATTTTAATAACTACCAAATGGCAAGTGGATTGGATCTGAAGTGGATCGACATGACGAGATAGAAAGCTGGTAGCTCTCGATTTGTATGCTTTTGAGGTGCCATCAGAGTATCAATGATGAGAAGATCCAAAAAAAAATGGGGTGGTATTCATTGAAATTCCTTATGGAAATTTAGCTCATTTTAACTTTATTTCTGTGTATAAATTTATCTTTAGTACAACGAAGTTGGGGGATGCTAGGACGGAAATGAACTTTCCTGCTGCTGAACTCAAGAGATTATTCTAAGAGCAATGAATTTTAAAAGTATTAAACCTCTCCTGGATATACCTATCTAATTAAATTTCATTAATCATTTTATGGCGACTCTTCAATTTTTTTTTTAAATATGCAAATCAGCACTTGAAAGCAGCTGAGGCTGAGTGGTCTAATAACTCTCCTGATGACGTCACATACATCATGATCACAAAATATGGAAATCCCTATCAGAGTGCGTGCGTGACTCCTCAAAATTCAAATCGTGCCTTCGAAAAACTGTATTTCCTACTTAGTTAATGACTGATTCCATGTAAATCATCACCTTTTGTAGCCATTCGAAGAAGCGCAACTAAGTAAACAGTTCTGAATCCCCCTCCCCTGTAATTTGATATCAATATCGTTCTTATCTGAAAATTTATTCCAGAACTCTGAAGAGATATTTAAATTATCTTAAATGAGTTTCAAAGCTGAGTTTCGATTCATCACGTTAACAGTCAAACAGATCCCAAAGCCTTACACTTTTTTCCATTGAAGCTCCTGAAGGAACACCAACTCAAGTGCTCTGAGAGCGTCATTTGGAAACAATTTCAGCTTTAAACAAAATTAGATCATCTAACATTCAAAAAAAATCGGCGCATTAGCGACTACACTGCTGACTCAGGCTAGCCTGCTCCTGCTTGATACAAATAACACCTCTTCGAGAAGACTGTTTTTGAGTTACTTTTTATACGCTTCGAGTGAAATAAAATAATCATGAACGCTCAACTAAATCAAAAATAATTAAAATCTATAATTTCCAGGAGTTTGCATAATTTTGCATCTATCCTATTATTTCGACTGAAAGGATACACATAATCATATCCTATGCAACCTAAGAAAACCTACATTTCTAAAGGTAATCAAGCTCCTGGCACATCCTAACCATTCATGCTACCAAATAAATAGCTTCCAAAATGTACGGGAAGCCAGATTCAGCTTGCTCTTCAGCAATCAGCTCGATCAAGCAAAATCCTAAATTCGCTCGACTTCTTATCTTCTCTATCAACACAATGACCAGTCTGGTTTGCCCACCTAACCCAAAACACCGAGATAATGCTCACTTTGTGTTCAATGGTTCGAAATTGCTCTCCATACCATTTTTTAATAGCAATTTCTCCTTTAGAAAACGGCTATTTGCCTCTGATCGACGCTCTTAAGAACCACATCTCCAATGACACTGTCCTGAGTGTAAATCCTCCTCTTTTTTCAGTCTAAATGCACGATGCTAGGCTGCTACGAAATGTTTGATCGGTATCGTTGGCGAAGACAAGTTCCTCGATGAGGAAAAAGCCAAAAAGTTCGTTGAAGTAGGTCTCGTTGAGTGTCTCGTCAATGCCATTCAGCATCCAGCGGAGAAATCCTCTGGGACTATCAAGGTTAGTTTTCGTCATAATTCATCCATTGAGCTGGCCAACTACATCGCAGGTAATGATCCAACTGTTGGGATTGCTCGGCGTCAACGCTGCCAATATTCCTGCTATCGTGGAGAAAGGAGGAATGGACATCTGTTTCAACTTGGCGCAGAAAGAAGACACTAAGAAAGGTATCGTCAGACAGGCGATCATGACGATTGAGAAAATGTCAAGTAAACTGCTCAAAGGATTCATTAATTCTTATTCCCAAATGATCAGATAACCCAACGGGTCGTGCAGCGATCATCAAGGGTTCTGGAATAAAACACTTGATCGAGCTATTCAGCAAGAAGCCAAACGAAATGGCGATTATCTCTGGAGGACTAAGAACCATCAGTAACTTATCAAAGTCAAAAGACGGCATTGCGCTGATGAAAGGCGACAAGAACTTCATGTCCACTGTGGTCGATGTCCTCGAAAAACACCCAGATCAGAAGCAAATTATCAATGTAACTCTTTGTTTTATTTCCAGACCGCTCATTGGAGGTTAGTTGGCGTCTAATATGCTCGGAAAGGTCGCTACTGTCGAGGATTTGGATCAGGCTATCGTCGGCGTCAGAAGCGGAAAGACAGCCTCGATGGCGCTGCTCAGCAGTTTGGTGCTCGTCGATGAAATGATGGAGGAGGCCGTTAGAAAAGGAA
>ENA-UOTZ01001648-UOTZ01001648.1-compost-metagenome-genome-assembly--contig:-NODE-1648-length-14361-cov-27.974657_pt1 | contig 14361 bp, 5 predicted proteins | sample MGYA00238144_ERZ746983 | MGnify/ENA primary metagenome ERZ746983 (study PRJEB28759, sample SAMN06268863) | compost metagenome | isolation source: single cell | place: USA: California, Emeryville, Joint...
TAAGAAATTTCTCCATAAAGAGGAACTGCCCCAAGGATGCTTCTACGTGAGTTAAATGTAATATCTCCAGGACCAGTTTCTAGAAAGAAAAAATAATTCTATTCAAAGATAAAGGTAAAAAAATAATTATACGCTCTCCTGAGACTTTACCAAGACAATAAATTTCCTTGATTTGCTCTTGTTTTGATATGTCAAATATCGACATATTGGCTGATTCAGCATAGTTATGATGCAGAGAAACAAGCAGTTTTGTGTTTGGTATCTCCTTTACATGTGTCCAACTATCTTCTAAAAATATTACAACATATCAGCCTCAAAACAATTTGCAACCTAAAATTTACCACTGTCACCAATTTTACTTCCATCAAAACTTGCATAACTTTCCTTCGTGTTGAGGTCAACAATGTCGATCTTATTGGCATCAACCGAACACCAAGCAAGAAAAGTTGGAGAGCTCGTGGTTGTCTCTTCGACCCAAGGTTAGATAATTTTGGTAAATGAGCTTGCTTAGCCTTGAAAATGAGTTTACCAGTAATGACTATACTCTGTTTTAGTGATGCGTCTTGCTCTCTTTTGCCCGGAGCTTGTTTCACTTCTTCAATCTTTGGTTGAGATGAAACTAACGTTTCAGGCTCATTAATTTGTTTCGATTCTTCAGCGACTACATCCACTTTCTTATCTGGATTGTGCAGCATAGCTTTTTCAAATTTATTGAGAGCACAGCAGAGATGCTAAATAAATTTTATTTGATTATCAAAATCGATCTTGATTAAAAAGCTGAGAATTTAATTAGAGTAGAGAGGTTTTAACAAATGATAAAAAGGATTCGGAATTAGATTTGGATTTAGTGCTGATAGTTAATTTCTAATAATCACGCCGCCTGGAGCTAGTAAACAAAAAGGATTAGACCGAAATAAACCTATGAATGATATCACAAAAATTTTAAGGAATTCAAGCATTAAATTTTCTCTCCCTCTCAATTGCTGATAATCTTCTCATCAGTAATATCAATATCTATCGAATGTCATCGCTAATGCAACTACTTCTACTTGAATAGAAGAGACAATTTCCACATTCCAACATTGTTCACGTGGTTATCAAGAAATTAAATAGCATCGGCATTATAGAACTTGAGAATGCGCCAAAATATACAGACTTTCCCGGAGGTCAAATAAAAGAAGAAGGTGCTTGCTTTTTAAAATTTTTTTTAGAATCTTCTGAATCGTTAAAGGCAGCAAGCGACTGGCATAGACGAGAATAGATAAGAAGCAACTACTAAATATATACAGTGACTGTCCTTTCTTAGTATTATATTGGCTATCTTCAGTCGCCAGTAGGATTGTTTTTCACATACAGATGCGAGCATGTTAAACGTAATGAAAGCAACAGAGCAGACTCAAAAAACACGCATCTTGAACTTGAGGGACTTAGTTTCTTCGGACAATAAAATTTGGCTCACTGACTGACCCAATTTTAGAGTTAAGCTATTCCAATATAGCTTAAGGCGAGAATATTCGGTCGATCTCAGCTTTGTTCAGATGGATTCGAATCTGTTTATTTTCCTTCTTGATCATGTAAGCTGCCTTTCTGTAAAGTTCATTACGTGCTTTGTGAAATCACACACAGAGCGAAAAGCCCCAAAGTTGAACTTCATATCATGTTTTTAAGTTAGACCATAGCAGAATCGAGAAGATAGACTGACATAGAATAGATTTCCTCTCAAAATTTCACGCTAACATTTCATTTTCAAATTAAGAAATTAAATAAACTCGAAAACTCATATCGTATCGAGTTTAGATATCAAATTAATTCCTCAGGTACCAAATAAAATAATTCTTAACAAGATCTCAAATGGATAGCATCTCAAACATAACAGCACCAAAGAGCACACATATTGAACTTGACAATCAGAAAATAGGGATCGACGAACTGTCGAAGCTTATTCAAGATGAAAACTTGGAAAATATTGAGAAACTCAGCCTTAGATACAATAATCTGGGCTACGAAGCTGCAGCACTCATTAGCACCCACAGAGTTTGGAGTAAATTGAGAGAGTTGAATTTGTCAACCAACCCGATAGGTGATAACGGAGCTGCAGCGATAGGAGACAACGGCAACTGGCCTAATTTAGTAGAGTTGAGGTTATCTGAATGTCAAATTGGTGATGAAGGGGCTGAAAGCATTGGGAAGAATAAAGTATGGACAAGCCTTGAAGAACTCATACTAGGTGGCAATCAAATTGGAGACGCTGGCGCTAAAGCGATTGCCCAGAACATGACTTGGAAAAATCTTAAGAGGTTAGACCTTGCAGGAATGCAACTTCGTGACGCAGGAGCCGAAGCTTTAGGAAAGAATGAAACCTGGGTTAACCTTGAAGTGCTTAATTTACGCTCGAGCCAGATTGACGATGATGGCATGAAAGCGATTGCACAGAACAGGAGTTGGAAGAATCTTAAGGAGTTAAATCTTTCACAAAATCATTTTAGCGACACAGGAGCTTTAGGAAAGAATGAAACCTGGGCTAAACTTGAAGTGCTTAATTTACACTCGAGCCAGATTGACGATGTTGGCATCAAAGCGATTGCAAAGAACACGCCTTGGAAAAATCTTAAGAGGTTAAACCTTGGAGGAATTCAAATTGGTGACGGAGGAGCCGAAGCTTTAGGAAAGAATGAAACCTGGGTTAATCTTGAAGAGCTCTCGTTAAATGATAATCAGATAAGTGACGCTGGTATTAAAGCGATTGCACAGAACACGACTTGGAAAAATCTGAAGAGGTTAAACCTTGAAGGAATCCATATTGGCGATACAGGAGCTATAGCTTTGGGAATGAACTCCTCTTGGGTCAATCTCGAACGTCTTAAGTTAGGTGAAAATAGCATCGATATTGAGGGAGGTAAAGCAATAGGAAGTAATGTTGTCTGGATCCATCTTCAAGTACTAGATTTATCCAATAATAGCATTGCAGATCCAGGAATTATTTTCATTGCAAGCAACCTCTCTTGGAAAAATATGCAAATAGTCGACCTGCCTAATAATATTATTGGTGATGAGGGTGCTGCAGCAATAGGCAGAAATACAACTTGGGTTAACCTCGTTCGACTAGATATCTCCGATAATAATATAACTGACAAGGGTGCGACAGTAATCGGAAACAATACTATTTGGACTAAACTAAAGGCATTATCAATGTGTCTTAATCAAGTGGGAGCTGAAGGATGCGCAGCAATCGCGAACAATTCAACTTGGTCAAATCTTGAAGAACTTGATCTCCAAAGTAACCAAATCAAGAATGAAGGCGCTAGGGAGTTAGGGCAAAATGTCGTTTGGACTAAATTAACCAAACTCTACCTCTCAAGCAACCAAATAGGTGATGAGGGAGCAATAGCTATAGCTGCGAATAAATGGTGGACAAATTTAAAAGATCTCTATCTATACAACAATCTGATTGGTTATAAAGGTGGTATAGCCTTAGGGAGAAATGTCTCTTGGAAAAGCCTCGAAATGATAGAGCTATCAAATAGCGAAGGGATAAAAGTCGAAGAGAAGAATGCACTTAAGAGCAATATATTATTTGATTCCAAAATTAGTTTCAGATACGAGTATGACTTATAAGAAGAAAGGAAAATATTCAATGTTGTAAGCATTAACGTTGGGAATATTCATGATGATTGGACAGAACTATCATTTCCTCATCAGAAAACTCCTTATTAATGAACAGTTCTAGCTAAGTCCAATCCCAGCTAAGTCTTGATAAAGTTAAATGGTGGGAATAATAATATATTTCTCAAATCTTGATGTATTTAGAACTGATTAAAACACACTAGGATTATTTCAAACCGTATTCTCAAATAAATTCTCATCTTCATTCTCTTTTTGCGAATTCTCTTCCACGTGATGTTCATTCCCTTGCAAAACTTCATTCTGCTCTACTTCTTCTTTCATAACGATCTCATCATCTTTTGCTTCCCGTATCATACCATTTATTTGTTGATACTCTTGAGCGCTTACAGTTCTCAGATACTCTCCCAGGTCTTCTCGAGACAAGATGTCGACGATATCCCTTACAATTATTCCTTCTTGACAATCTCTTCGGAAGCAGCTCCAATTATGTTCTTTTCTCCTGCAAAGCTCTTTTAAGTAGAGTTGAATGCATTTGAAGCAGTATGAATGCCCACAATTGAGTATCCTAGCTCCTTTGGTCCATTTATGATTGCATAAGCTGCAGTTTGTTTTGTCTTCTTGAATTTTCTGGACATATTTCTGTAATATATCTTCTTTAGCTTTCTCCAGTGCTTCCTTATCTTGACTCAAGCATTCAACAGTGAAATATCCTTTTTTGATTTTGAGGGAGATGTACACTGAGGTATATTGTTTTCTCAATGACTCTAATCCGCCGTTGAGAAGTAAATTCGCATCGAATGGAGTTACATCTATCTCTTCAACTAAGTACTTTCTCGACATCTCGTTGAGAGCTTTTTGCAGGGCGTTTTCGGTCTCTTTAATTTCGGCTAAGTCTCCTTTCAAGAAAAGAGTGCGATCTTCTGGGTTCCTAATAACCTGCAATTCGGAGTTATTAGCCATGGATATGAGCTCCTCCAGCTGAGGGACATTCATAAAGAGCAGAGAGTAAAACTTATGATCCAAAAGACTTGAAATTTGAGTTCCCCTCATCATTCGCGAAAACTCCTCTTTGATTTCAACAACGGATCTCATGAACGCCTCCAACTTAAGTATAGGACTTACAGCTTCTATGTAAATTAAGGCAACATCCTCCAGCTTCTCAAGCTCCGGCAACATTATGCGTGCGAGACGAGAATAGTACTCGTATTTCATATTAAGCGAATTGGCGCATTTTTTGAATTCCCTCTGAAACTTTATATAATAGTTTTTATCGATTTCGATACTCGTATCCAAGATCGGAAAGGCATGCAGCATTTTGATGATCTGCTGCCCGTTTGCCATCGCGATTGAGATTCCCAATTGGTCGATTTCCTTGATAAAACCGGATGCATTACCAACATTTTCGAAAACGTATGTATAAATAAACTTATAACCATGCGTATTTTCCAATCTTTCAAATTTACCATTCCAAGCGTATGATTTCTGAAGAAGGAGTTGGTCAAATTGAGCCTTCTCAAACGCAATAGCCTGAGGCTGGTTTCCCTGTCGATGAACGTTAACTTTTGGATGATGAGTGACTGAGGATTGGAGTAGAAATTCGTGGAGAAAAATTTCATCAACATCGAATAGTTGATTGCCAAGCGTAATTATGTTCTTTCCAGGAACCACTTTAAGTCTTTGATTTAGTACCAGTGCGCCATTAAGCAACTTTAGTAATTTTTTTTCCTCACCATTTTCGTTCGGAATTATCGTTCCACTTCCCAGCATGGGATAGCCTGCGTACCAGACTACTCGAACGCCCACAGCCCTATCTAAATCGACCTCTTGATTTAAATGCCTTTTTTTCAGTTCAATCAGACGCCCTTTCAATTTTAATTTCTTGCTAGCGAGTTTATCCACGAAATTTTGGTTTTCGCAAGAGACGACAGCATGTTTTCTTTCAGCGCTGCGGTCAAAGTTGATCATCACTTGAGGAGTGATGGAGTCACCGTATTTCTCTTTGATAGAAGTCTCGATGTCTTCAGCTGTGATGAATTCGTCCAACTCGCTCGTAATGAGCGTTGTAGCTTCGATTCCCTTGAGCACTTTGCCTAATGTAGCGCTCTTCTTAAGCACCACACGAGAGTCTTTGTAAATTCCAATCTCACAGTTCTCATTTTCAAGTTCACGTTTTATCCTCTCAAGCATCTGCTTGATGATTATTAAGTTTTGGGTTCCTGCAGGATCACTCCAAACGCAGATAGATCCAGCCTTCCCATTAACTTTGAAGAGAATTTTGTTGTCTGACCTCCAAGTACGGAGCTCTTCCATCTTTTCTTTAAATCTTGTAAGAACTGCAGACCCTAAGCCATCGAATGTATGAGGTTTTAGCTGGGTTGGTATGGATTTGACGAGAGCTTCCAAAGATTTGCTAACCTTTGGAAATTTTGTAAACAGGGTCAGGCTCTTCGCTGAGATACCAGTTACTGAGCTGGCGATTAAATCTCCAGAATCTTGGAGTTCTGAAAATATGATATAAGGAGGTTTTTTGGAATTTCCAGAATAAATTGAGTTTGGATGGATGAATATGTTTTCTAATTTGGTAGATTCTCTTGCGATAAGATATCCCAGAGATTCATCATTGGAATGCACACAGAAGTTCAAGAGATGTGATTTTAATAGAATTTCGAGAATTCGATCTGTTTTCGTGCTTTGGGTCTCCGACACCTTTGCATTTTCGATTTCAGTTGCGAAATCTTGTACGAGCTCAGTATAGGTGCTATAGGCATTTTTCAGCGTTGAGTAGCTTAATCCATGGTGCTTACACCATTTTTTCGCGGAATTTGCTTGTTTACTCGCATCCATTTCTATTTTCGACTCTTCACCATTCTCATCAGGAGATTTTTCATGATACTTGAGAAATTCATCGAATATGAAGAGGTACAAGAAATGATCTCCTTCAACTCCTTCGTAATCTTTATGGCTGCTAAATTGTTTCCAGAGTTGAGTTTGCTTTTGTTTTAACATCTCTTCGCCTTCTCCGACATTGTATAACGTCGAAGCGTACTTAAGTATGCTAACAATCTTCGCAACTTCATGAAAGACTCCAAATTTAAGAGCTTTGAAAAGAGGCTTGCTGAAGAACGGAGCTAGATTAATTTTCCACATTTTTGACCCAACATCAGTGATAGTTTTTTCCGTGCCAGTCAAGGCCTTGTAGCCAACAAGTCTTTCTTCGGAGCTTTCGATGATTCGACTTGGAATCTTCTCAATAAAAAATTTGCAGTCTCCAATTTTTGTGAACCCAAGTTGTTTCAACATGAGGACCCCTTTTTCAATATGCTGTATCAAAAACTCTGGATTTTCCTCCTCTCGCATAGAATTCTGATATTTGTCTTCAGAATAGATTCTGTAGCAGATACCAGGACGAGTTTTCCCGGCGATTGCGAAGCGCTGTAGGGCTGAAGACTTAGAGATAGTCAGATAACGGACCTCATCAATTCTTTTCAAAGGGCTATAGACCGAAACTTTATCGAAACCAGCATCAATTACCATTGATATATCGCTGAATGGGATAGAGGACTCAGCTAATTTAGTGGCTAAGAAGATTGTTGTGATTTCGTTTGGGTTGTGGTTTTCAAAAATCTTCAAATACTTCTTATAACTCATATTCAAGTGGATTGCCACGAACTCGAACTTATGCATTTTGGGGAGGTCAGCTTCTTTTTGTTGCTCCTCTTTTGTTAACGCTTTGAGCCTCTTCATTTCTTGCAGTGAAGGAACAAACACTACCATATTTCCTTTAAAGACGCGAAGATCCCAGTTAATTTCAGGATTCTCTTTACGAAATTGTTGCTCGTTCGATAGAATTTCCTTTTTGTATCGTAACAGTTTCACAACCATATTTGCGATATCGATAACTTGATCTTGAATTCCATAAGTTGGAAGCTGATATTTCACCAGGACTGGATATGCTCTCCCTAGGATTCGCAGCTCGTTTGGTTTACTTAAATAGAAAGCGATTTTGTTGGCATTTCTGCTGTCTGACACGACAATGGTTTTTATATTTGTCAGCTCTTTCGTTTTAACAATTCGGTGCTTCAGAGTTCCCAAAATGATGTCAGTTTCGGTTGTCCTTTCATGCGCTTCATCAATTACCACTACCGAATAGCCTTCTAGTTTTGGATTGCTGATCAATTCTTTGATGAATTGGCTATCAGTCATAAAGACGACCTTCTTTTCAGGGTTAGCAAAAACGTTCGGGTCACTAAGACTTCCCACTAACCTAGCTAATTTTGGTGGAAGCTCATGGCATACTCTCTCCGCAAGAGCTTTGGCTGCTATCTTCCGAGGTTGAATGATAGCTGCTTTCCCAAGATGCGGGTTATCGCATAGGTGCTGGAGGATATAAATTGGCAATTGAGTGCTCTTCCCAGACCCAGTTTCTCCGCTAAGGATGAGAAAGGGTTTGTACGAAGCTTTGGATTCGAGAAAGTTCATGATTTGCGTTTTTGTGGAATAGATAGGCAGGGGTTTCAGAGCACATTTTGATTCGTTGAGTAGCTCCTGAAGAACATCTCCCAATTTTGCTCCGGCGCGAATGAGTTTGTCGAATACAATCTTGTTTGTTGCTAGGAGATAATTCATCACTATTCCATTGGTTTGTTGAATCTCTTTGTGCAAAGCATTCATTTCCTCGAAAATATCGGTTTGGTCTCCAGACTTACCGATGCTGTGATAGAGGTATTTTATTCTCTCTCCTCTCTGATGCTGATTCGCAAAAAGAGCATAAGCTGTGGCTACATGGTAATCGAGTAGTTCAATAGCTGTCTTATTTTCAAGCCCTTTTCGTTTTTTAGTGAGCTTTGCTTTGTCTATTTGACCTACTGTTTATTTTAGATTGATTAAAATTGCAAGAAATTACCTTCTTTCATGTCGAGTAGTGTACGAAGCAAATCAAAATGATGTGCTTTTGGACATGGGCAGAAATGGCAACTTTGCCCTGCTTCGCAAAGAGTGCTTGTATGGAATAGTCCGCATCCAGTTCCCATTTTATCGCATCGTAACCCGTGTCGACAGAGAATTCTACCGTACTGCATAGCCATTTCAAGAAGCTTTGCAATTTCTTCAGCAGAACTCAAGTCGTCTGGGTGATCGCTGCTCGCTTCTGGTTGAGCGAAGTCATCTGGTTTTTTTAATATCTGCATTTCCGGCTTTATGCCTGCGTCACCATTCGAATTCGAGAAGAAAACTTCTTTGTGATCTTTGGATGGATGAATTGCCTCGGAAGTTCGAGGTTCAGATACTTGAAGCCCAGGATTGATCTTCTGGGTCTCAGGAGGGTTGATTGATGAGGCTATCTGATGATTTGATGGGTTCTTCTGAGAATGAGCTAGTTTCTTTTGAATCATCCAAATGAGTAGATCAATCTTATTATCGAGAATATCTTCAAGTTCTTTTATAATTTCAGAGTCTTCATCTTGTAATAAGTCTTCGACACGTTTTTGAGCTTGCATTGAGGACAATTGGGACTCATTGGGCTGCATATGAACTGGATTCTGAGGAATCTGCTGCGGATATTGAGATTGAAGATTATGATTTTGCTGCTGGAGCTGCATGTTTCCTTGCGGATATTGTTGAAAAGGCTGTTGTTGCTGCTTCAGCATATCCATAAGGATCTGCATTTTATTTTGGGAATCTAAATTACTCATCCCGGGACCCGCACCTATAATTAGGGGATTCTGCTGCATGTGATTCGAGATTTGAAAGGCTTGAATCGGATTTTGAACGTTCTGGCTAGATGGTACACTCATATTCAGATGTTGTTGGAAGGGTGGTTGAAATTGGTTTGGCTGTTGGAAACTACCCATCTGGCTGTTATGAGGAAGCGGTTGTTGTAATTGTGTCGGTGGTTGTATGCCAATTGGAAAACTCTGGATATTTTGCTGCTGATAACCTTGAAAATGCTGCGGTGTTCCCAAATTTTGAGCGAATGGTGACTGATCGTGAGATTGGTTAGCTTGAAGAAATTGAAAGCCATTAGACATTCCAGTCATTCCATTAGACATTCCAGTCATTCCATTTGACTGAGGTTGAATACTGCTCTGAAACTGCGATTGGCTTGAAAATGTGGTAGATGGATGCATTATTTTTGATTCTTCTCCTGAAGGAAACAGATCTTCAAATCTGGCAGCAGCAAATCGATCTGAATCGGTCAAATTTGCTTGTTGAGAGCCTTTTCCATTTTTTGAGGTGGGCTGCTGTTGACTGCCTCTCCTATTACCTTGGTTTTCACCTAGCTTGGACATAAAGATGAAATAGCTTCGTATCTGATGAGAATAAATTTTAGTTTTGCGTATTTGAAAAGTGTGACTTTAAATAATCATAAACTCTAGTTAAGACTGTCAATTTTGGTGTCGGTATACAAGACCCAGACGAAGTTAGTGGAGTGGATTCTTGCATTCTGGAGGTGAGTTTGGCTTTTTGAGAAATCAGAACCAATTTTGTGAAAACAATCGTGTTGTAAAATCAAGCAAAGCCTGGCTTAAGTCCGGTTTGATCAGTAGTTAGGCTGCAAGAGGCGCTGATCCTGTTTGAAAAGCCTATTTAAACTCCTCTTTTCATTCTCACTCTTAAATTGGTGCCAGAGTCAGTCGAAGCCAACTTAGAAGATTGTTTCAGCTATTGTCTGACTAAGCGACTCGCCAATGCGATCTCTTTGCTGAAGCTGAAAAATTAATCCAATTACGTCAATTAATATTGAATCATATCAAAAGTTGAGTGTGGGAGTCTTATCTTGTTATAGAATTTAAGTGGTGAGTGTTTGAAGTTTTCTTCTCTACCTTCCCTGATCGCAGCAAAGTTTCATTTCATTCAATATAAGATGCGGTGGCTTTGGTCGACAGAGACTTTATTTCGAAAATTAAACAAGCTCTCTTATTTGTGGAACTTGCATTTTAATAACCATTGTGGGGGGGGGGGTTAGTTATTGCTGAAAGAGCCAAATTGAAGCTAAACTAAGAGAAAAAGAGGTTAAGATATTTCGGTTATAAAGTTCTTTCTCATTAAGATTTATGTGTCCGTCAAATGAAGATTTTGTGGAAATGGGTGTCAAGGTACAACCAAAATATAGAGTTTTCAAAAGATGTTACCGATATTTACGTCTGTATTGTTCTTTCACTCTCTAGCATCCGTTAATCTTGCTTTTACACCATAATGAATGAAACTGAAGGAGAAAATAATCAAAATCTGAATCTAGCGAATAGGTTTTCTTCTGCATAAAAAAGCTTCGAGGTTCGGCATTGATAATTTTTATGAATAGAGAATACTTCTGCTTGCTAGCGGCCTTTTGAAATTCAAACTGATATATTCTTATTTGACTCTTGGAGGTTATGAATCTTAATTTTGATAGAGTGATCCAAATTCCGATAATTTCTATCAGAAACTGGTAGTTTTAATATCATTGAAATAAAGGCACCCCCACAATTTCATTACTCCTAACGAACGCTAGTCAACCTTCTATAATCAAAAATCACTCCAAATCCATAAATCCATGGAAATTTCCTTTACAAAACCCAAAGAAAATCAAATCCCTTTAATTCAAACACTCAGAGACGAAATCCATGAAATAAATAGCATCAATACTGATATTTCGGAACTACTCGCTAAACTCCGCAGATATCAAAACAAGATACTGGCTGACGAGACCCTAACTCGACAACTAGCGCTGTATATCGATCCTTTAACAAAATCTGATCCTGTGTGCGACAATATTGAAGAGAGCAGATTTTGCGAGCTCAGTTTTGATGTCAAAAAGCATTTCTTATACTCTGAAGACAGAGAAACTCCAAAAGTGTTACTGCTGACAGGAGAAGCCGGCATTGGAAAGTCGTTTTTTTGTAAAAATTTTCAAAGAGAGATTTTGGTTATTTCAGATATTGAATCCGAAGATCCTGATGAAAGACGATGGCTACCTATCTATGTGGACCTTTCAAGTCTCAACAACCCTAAAGAGGAAGCTGTCACTGAAACTCTGATAAGAGAATTGTCTCTTACGACAGATGAGATAGGTCTGCTGCTGACTCCGAAAAGATTCAGAAATCCTCTTCTCCCGAGTCTATTGCTCATTTTTGACGGATTCAACGAAATTGAGGCTCTTTATCATCAGCAGGATCAAGATATGAGCCAGGGCGTATTAGATGATTACTATCTGAAAGAAAATTTCTACATGTCGAATAAATTTGGAAAGTTAAGTGAGGATGCAAGACTGATTATCGCCTGTAGAGAAGAGAATCTTCAAGATATCAAAAGAAGAGATCTTCTATTTGCACCTATCGATGAAAATTCAAGCGAAAGATCGTCGATTGAGGGATCATTCTTGGAAAGAAAGATTGAACCATTCAATGATGAGCAAATCACTTGCTATCTAAAGAAATATTATATTTCTCGTGAGACTTCCATTACTAAAGAAAGTGAAGAGGTTGGAGAGCCATTCTCATTAGCATCGGATTCCATTAGATCACTTTCTTGGGGATGGGTGAAAGCTTTCGAAGAGTTAATTGAGAATTACAAATTGAGGGAGTCTGCAAGAATACCCTTTATACTATCGACTCTTACTCATGTATTACCAGATATCTGGGGCCAAGAAAACCGCTCGAATCTCAAACCAACAGAATCTTTGACTCCTCGGTTTCTGATAGAGGCGCTGGTCAAAAAGACTCTCAAATCAATCGTTCAAAATGAGTCGACCGACGCTCATCGGGAAGAAGCAAAGCTTGTGGAGAAAAGAACTAAACAAGTCCAGATTCTTGCATTGAAAGCAGGTGGTTATGTCTTGAATACAGATTCAATGAGCACTGAAAAAACGACTAATGAAAATGATAGTTTAGTCTCAGAATTGATTCCTCTCGTCAAACCATGCAATAATAATTTTCGATTCAGATTTTGTCATCTTTTCTTGGAATTCTTCGTCTCAAAGAGTATTGAAGATGAAATTATCCGAGTCTCCAATATACCAAATGTCGAGGAAATAAACGCAGGTGAATTGCTACTTAATCAAAAGCTACTCACAAGCAAATCATCCCAGTACCCAATCATCCTTTTTCTTCGAGATGCTTTGCTCGAAGGAAGGCTGACTGCAAATCATTTTCTCAACTTAATCTTTCTCTCGCGCCCAATCGACTCTGAGCCTCAAAAAGCGGTAGACAATTCCCAAGGGTTTTTCACATCACAATCTCCTTTTTCGGTTGCTGCTGCTAACGCAATTACCATCCTAAACGTCTCAGGATACGACTTTAGCAATCAAGATTTTCGTAAAGTTTGCATCCCAGGAGCAAATTTAAGTTATGGAATTTTCGAAGGAACTGATTTTACCGGTGCAAATCTACGAGATGTTGATTTTACCTCTGCTTGGCTGAAAAAGGCTCATTTATCAGAAGCAAATCTGGAAGGAGTCGAGTTTGGCGAATCACCTACAATTAAATTCACAGGGAATGATGTTAGTGGCATCGCCTACTCGGCGAACGGGAAGTACTTTGCAGTCCAAACTAACGACAAAGTTACGATTTTCGAAAACGTCGGAACTAAAAGCCTCTGTTGGAAAGAACTGAGGAGTTTTCCTGGAAAGGTTCCTGATAACGTTAACTCACCTTTTAGTTTTGACGGGAAACGGTTTGTGGCAGAGGAAAACAAAAATCTAATGATCTGGGACACCGCCTCTGGACAACTCCTCCAAGAGATCAACATTAGTGCCCGAGACTCTCACAAGAATATTCTCGCATTCAATGTAGATCACATGGATATATTTCTCTACAACTGGGCAAAGTGTGAGGATCCTCGAGGTAGATCTATACTGAAATATGACGTCGTTTCGGATGCATTCACTAATTTTCATGTGAGATATCTGTATAGGATCCCTCAAAGCGAGAATAGTCCGAAATGCAGAGAGCTAATGATATTTGCGGATAGATGGGAAGATGTGAGTCTCTATAACACGAAAACAGGAAAATGTCTCCTTAAGCAAAGACAAAGTACGAAATATTGCAAATTTAGCGTAGATGGGAATCAGATACTGTCGACATTGGATAGCGAGACGTCTACTGTCTCAGACATGAAGCGAGGATATACCTTAAAGTCCTATGATACCGAGAGACATGGGTATTCGAGTAAATGGTCTCCTTGGTTATATGATGATGGGAAAATCCTCATTTGGGCCACTTGGAACGCTCTTAATATTCACGATGCGGCTTCTGCTAAGCGCTATTCATCTATTCCTCTCTGGGTGGGATACAATCACTTCGAATTTTCTTTGGGCCCAAATTACTGTCTTAGTCTCGGTAGCAATCGCTAGCTATCGAAGATACGAGTAATAACGATATATTCTCGTTTAAAAATCTTACTGATCTAACTAATTTGACCGAGCGACCCTTCTCGCCCTTACGAGGGCCGAATTTTAAGGGCTTGAATTTAGAAGGGGCTAATATTGATTATTTTTCTGGATTATCGGAAGAAAATATTAGAGTTTTTAAACTCCGAGGGGCCTATAGAGAGTTTGCTGAAGATGATATCGCGAGGCTCTTTCAATGGAGCTCTGCAGGAAACCTCACAGAGGTAAGCCTTGCATCCAAACAATTGAGTGGCATAAGTATGCAAATTATTGCCAGAGACTCGAAATGGACTGAATTACGAACACTAGATCTCTCAAAAAATGTACTGGGGGATCAAGGTGGCGAATTGATAGGAAACAATCGATCATGGCCT
>ENA-UOTZ01001652-UOTZ01001652.1-compost-metagenome-genome-assembly--contig:-NODE-1652-length-14306-cov-5.069646_pt1 | contig 14306 bp, 8 predicted proteins | sample MGYA00238144_ERZ746983 | MGnify/ENA primary metagenome ERZ746983 (study PRJEB28759, sample SAMN06268863) | compost metagenome | isolation source: single cell | place: USA: California, Emeryville, Joint...
GACTAATTCAGATCTGACATTTGAGACACTTATTACAGAAACTAATGAATCATCTAAAAAGCAGCCTATGAATATAGATATGATCCTTGCCAACCTCGTTTCCGAGTCAGAGTAATTGAACTGATCTTCTTGATAAAGGAGCTTCTTAATCCTTCGCTGCATTGTAATTATATTGTGCGCTAGAACATGCGTATTAGTATAAATGCTTGTTACCTTTGCTGTTTAGTTTTTTCATCCTATTGTAAATAAACTTTGTTCTAGGGGGCTTCCCAAAAAAAGATAAACCAAGAACAAAAAAATCAGTGTTTCAATTTATAAGCGTAAACAATTAACCACTTGCCAAGCCTCAGGTCTATTCAAAATGGCAATCTAATAGCGAGTCGTACTTGGTTATATCAGCATATAGAAATATTCTTTTTGAGGAATAGGTTCCTGGTTTGTTAGCTCAAGAGTCCTTTGAAAATAATTTTCAAGTTTACAGAGAGCTTGATCCTTATGCAATATATTTTAATTTAAAGAGCACAAGTGCGTGTGTTTGTACGTCTGGATTTTTTCTTCAAGAGCAATGGAATTAAAGAAGGAAATTGGAACTTATGAGATCAAAGGAAAAATTGGCCACGGGAACTTCGGCACGGTTTTCTCTGCGGTATCAAAAGAAACAAATCAAAAAGTAGCAATTAAGCGCATCCCTCGGTTTGATATTGAAGAAGAAGAAAAGGCTATACAACAGGAGATCCGTATCCTCATTCAGCTCAAGCATCCGAACATTGTGCAATTTGAGGATTTGATGATAACTGAAGATTTCTATTACATAGTATTCGAGCATTGCAAATATGGGGATCTCGATGAGTTTATCAACGAAAAATTTCCTGAGACCAAATGCTTACCTGAACATCAAGCTCACAAACTCTTCCAGCAAATCTTTTCCGGAATGCGCGCGATGAACAATCGACGAATCGTCCATAGAGACTTGAAACTCGCTAATATTTTAATCGGCGACGACTATGTCATTAAAATCGCCGATTTCGGCTGGTCTCGCTATACCGAAGGCGATCGACCAATGCTCAAGACCTTCGCTGGTACACCAATCACAGCCGCTCCGGAAGTGCTTATGCAGCAGACCTATAGCGAAAAATGCGACATATGGTCCCTTGGAGTTATATTATACAAAGTTCTCGTTGGGAAATTCCCTTTTGAAGCCACACAAACGCTGGGTTCGCTTATAAAACAAATAATGTCAAGGAAAGAGATCACGTTTCCTGAGCATATTTCTGAGAGCGTCAAAAGTTTGATCCTATCAATGCTCACTATTGATACCAGCCAAAGAATAGGTTTCACAGAGCTCTTCCAACATCCTTGGGTCACTGGCATTGGGTTGAATCCATCACTGATATTTGAAGATACAAACGAGACTGTTTCTTTGAAATCTTCGCCTAGTTGGTATCCGGATACTTCGAAGGAATTCAAAGAGATATATTACGCGAAAATTAACAAGAGCGAGAAGTTTAATGACTATTCTGTCAAGAAGGTGTTAGGTCATGGGATGTCGCATATTATTTATTTCGCAACAGAAAATCTAACAGGCAGGAAGGTCGCGATCAAGGTAGTCGGGCGCTACAATCGCGTGGAAGACGAGATGATTGAGCGAGAAATTGAAGCAATGAAGTTGCTTGATCACCCTAATATACTCAAGCTGCTATGTACCCACAAAAATGACGATGCGTACTATTTGGTCTACGAGTATTGCGAGAATTTGGACCTGCAGACATTTATCAAAAAGAACTATCCGAAGAACAGAATTCCAGAGTATCAGGCGATGAAGCTCGCGCATCAGATCTTTGCTGGGGTTTATGCAATGAGAGAGGCAAAAATTATTCATAGAGATTTGAAACTGAGGAACATCCTTATTTCTGATGACTATACGATTAAAATTGGAGGTTTTGATAATGCTCGCGCTCTAGCAAGCAAGGACGAGATGTTATCATCATTTCGAGGAACGCCGTTGATTGTTGCTCCTGAAGTAATGGAGCAAAAGGGCTATAACTCAACATGTGATATTTGGTCCCTGGGAGTCTGCTTGTACATAATTTTAATAGGAAATTATCCTTTCTACCCCAGCTCGTTCTCATTGCATGAGCTGCTTCACGAGATTAAAACGACAGTTCCGGTGTATCCGAATTATATCTCGGGGCTGGGGAAACAATTGCTTTCTTCGATGCTTTGTGTGGATCCTAAAGCAAGAATAAATTTTAAGGAGCTGTTCGGACATCCATGGGTCTCTGGCGGAGTAATTGGTTTCAATCCAAGCAAACTTGTGCAGTGGTATCCAGCAACGCATCAGATGTATATAGAAATGGTGTATCTGCAGAAGAAACTGGCAACAGAGAAGGCTGTTGCACGGATGGAAAGCAACGGTACAAGTCAAATGGACTCGAATATGAGCGTATTGCTGAGGGCAACGACGTTTCGAAGGAACTCAGAACTAGCTCCACGACTTCTAAAGAGTAAGACTGAGAAATTCCCTGTTCCTGAGGACAAGCAAAAAGCCCAGAATTTGCTGAAATGGATTGGGTAATTTCGTACGTTTGTTTAGTTCTGACTTGTTTTTAGTGTGTACAGACCGAGCAACCAGCCAACACCAACAAAGGCTACCACTACTAATACTGCCAGTAAACCTGTTGTTTCTGAATCGAGCAAAGATAGCTACAAAAGTAATTTAGCAAACGCAGAGATTTGTCTAAGATATTTCACTACAAGTCGTCGTCGTTGGTGAAACTGGAGTCGGAAAATCATTTCTGATAGACTCGTATCATTATCTTAATTGCCTTAATGTTTCATGTGTGTTTTTTTTTACAAAAAGGTTTTTGACGGAGCGACCTATCACCCACACAGATTCGACGTACCAGTTGGGAATTTATTCCAGCACGAAGGTTGTCAGCATTAATAATATGACTGTCGAGTTGAAAATCCATGCTATTAGTAAATAGACCCCTCTTCTACCCGCAATGACATCTTTACGAATAGGCGGAGAGCATAGACAGAGCACTGAAGGACAAAAGTGAATCTTTATTTCTTTTTAACAAAGCCTTTAACCTTCTTCCATGTAAGGTATTGCCGAAAATCAGTTGGTGCTTTACTTGTCTTCGACCTGACAAAGCGAGAGACTTTCAACCAATGCGCTTCTTGGCTTAATTTACTTCGAGATTGTGCTGATCCTAATGCAGCGATCATTTTAGTGGGAAATAAGGTATACAAATGCCTCGATGATCCAAAAGCTCGGGAAGTCGAAGAAGATGAAGCGAGGCAATTTGCTGAAGAGAACTCGTTGCTATATTTCGAGACGTGCGGTTGGCTGTTTTATAATGTATGGGAAACATTTGAACGATTAATACAAGGTTTCAACAATATATTTATTGCAAACTAGAGTTGTAATTGCTGTTAATAGAAATACAATTAGAGTGGGGCATAAGAGGCTCAAAGGTTGTGGACATTTATAGTAACTACATTGTTGAACTTGAATAAAACTAACTATTTATGCAGATGATAGGTATAAACAAGGATCAGAGCTCACCAGATCTACAGCGGCGAAGATTACTTTCACTAATGATAAAAAACCTGAGGAGGAGGAGAAGAAAAAAACGACTGATTGTCAGATTTTCTAGTAGAGACATCCAACTTCGGCTTGGATCTATGAGTTTTTTTGTGATACACGGTTTTGAATGTGAGATGTTTAGTTTGCGTACTCTCTTTTACTGATATCTGTAATATAGTATTTTGAGAAATAAACGCTACAAAGTCTCTCAATGCTTATTGAATAAGCTTAATCCAGCTTCAGGCATTTGATTTATCATCAGAAAATTTATTTACTCAAAAAGGATTATTTGTTTTCATGGAGTCTCCCTCATAACGATTAATTTCTGAGGACCCTTAATTCTATGGGATTATTCTGCTTTGAAAAGTGTCGGACCCGTGCATGGAACGTGGTCGAGCAACGAATTGGATTTCCAGTGGTAGCAAAATATATCGTTTTGGACTTGATTCTTATTTTCATGATAGAATTGACTCTCTTAATTATGTTGATGCAAAGCTGTCCTCAGTCAAAATTTTAGAAAATTATGAGGTTTTTCTTTGGTTATCTGACAAAAAATAAAATTAACCTGATAAAAACACTCTCTGCAAGGCCCGTTATTTATTTTCTACGAACGATGTCTGTCAAAGATTTCCAAGTCATATCAAAGCTAGGTATATTCGAATGACGATTCCAGAGAAATGACCACTCTTTGTAACTCTAGGTGAAGGCGCTTATAGCAGCGTCTACAAGGTTCGGAGAATCTCAGATTCATGCGAATACGCTCTCAAAAAAGTGAAACTAAGCAAACTGTCTGAGAAAGAAAAACAAAATGCTCTTAATGAAGTGCGTATTCTCGCTTCGATCCGACATGTCAACGTCGTAGCTTACAAAGAGGCTTTTATTGACGAACCCTCAAACTCACTTTGGTATGCAACGCTGCTCGATTAAAATCCATGACTCTGTAACTTAAATCAAAAGCATTGTGATGGAGTACCTTGACAATGGAGACCTCTATCAAAAGATCGTTGAGCACCAGAAAAAAGGTCAGCTCTTCGCAGAATCAGAAATATGGAATATTTACATCCAGGTTCCTACATTCATGGCTTTTCTCGTTAATGTTACCTTAGTGTGTGAAAGGCCTAAAAGCGCTGCACGATCTAAAAATATTCCATCGTGATATGAAAGTAGCCAGCTTTTTTTCTATACCAGAATTCTCATTTTATTTTAACTAGAGCGCAAACGTGTTCTTAAGCAAAGATGGTACTGTGAAACTTGGAGATCTGAACGTATCAAAGGTCGCGAAGAAAGGTCTGCTATTTACTCAAACAGGGACTCCTTATTATGCCAGGTAATTGAGCTAGAAAATTGACGATTAATTGAATATATTTCCGCTTTGTGCAGTCCTGAGGTCTGGAAAGATCAACCTTATGATCAAAAATCGGATATCTGGTCATTAGGCTGCGTAGTGTATGAAATGACAACATTAAAGCCGCCATTCCGAGCAGATGACATGGAAGGTTTATTTAAGAAGGTTGTTAAAGGTAATAAGTTTTGTGAAAAATCGTTCGCTATAACCTACCAATTGAAGGTTATTATCCGAGAATCCCGACTCATTACTCACAAGACTTGAATAATATGATTCGATCTCTGCTTCAAGTATCACCTCAGCTGCGTCCGTCATGTGGTAGTTTAAGAGTTTTTGAGACTATATCAAATTTTCCCCATAAATAGATAAAATCCTTCAACTACCTGCGGTAGTAAAACGGATGGAAGATCGACACCTTATGGAACTTGACGACAGTTTTGAAAACGTGCTTTTGAGCACGATTCGAGTCCCCAAAAACCTGCATTTCTTGACAGAGCGGCTACCAAAAGCAAACTATACACCCGCAAAACTCCACAAGGTTGAGAAGCAAAAGTTTCTTCACACTCTTGGCTATAAGGAACGAAAACCCTATGATGACCGACTTGACGGCTATTACGACGACGCACCAAATACCAAACTGCCACCAATAAAAGAAAGCCTTCCGCCCATAAATAACGGCCTTCCACCTATCAATAGTGGACAGCAATCACGAGTCATTACTAATCGTGTTATCAAAGAAGATCTCGTTCATAAGCCACAACCGCTCCCCAAGCAGATCCGCAAAATCATTCCGGAGATTGATGACTCTCCTAACAAAGAAATTGACCTGATCTCGATTAAGAAAACCATTGAAGCCCGGAAACAGAAAGAGAGAGCTCTCAGAGAAATCAAGCAACTAGAGCCTCTCAAGAAGAAAGAATCAATTATTCCAACAAAAGAATCGATTATTCATAAAGATAGAGAGCCGATTATACATAAAGAGAGAGAACCGATGATTCATAAAGAATCAATAATTCATAAAGAGTCAATTGTTCATAAAGAGTCGATTATATCTACAAAAGAGTCTGCTAAGGAGCTACATTCGAATCCAAGCGCTGCAGATCACCAGATGACAAAAGATACCGAGCAATCAACAAAAGATCTGCTGCACAAAGGGACTCTCGAGCAGAAAGACAGAGAATCCATACCATCAAAGAGACTAATGAAGGAGGTTCCGGAGCAAATCAAAATGGAAGTGCTCCCCTCATACAAAGTTCAGCACCAGTTGAATAACCACCATCCTATCGAAAAGATAGCAATAAGGCCTGAACTCCCTCTCAGATCACCTGACAAAAGATTGGAGAACGTACTCTCCCCTTCTGGTGCTCAAGAAAAGAAGCATCCAAATTATTCAATTCAAGATATCAATAAAGACGTCAACTTTGATAAGCATTTGCTTCAAATCCAGCACATTTATGGTGTAAAACCAGCTAAGAAATTAGGCGTAGATATGGTGCCACAGAAACCAATAGATCTCAAGAAACCGATCAAGAAGGAGGAATTTGACATTCACAACCAACGAAACTTGAAACTTCCGTCTCTAAATCCACAAGGGGTTGAAATTCGCCCTGCTGATAGGCTTCCTCCGCTGAAGAATGATGCACATCTTATGCCTAGCATGAGTAAAGAAAAGATCAAAGAGCTGAGTAAAGTTTATAAAGTCAGACTCGGTGGACTACCAGGTGCTGCTGAAAGGTATCAGAATATTTTAAAAAGCAATTATAAAAGAGAACTGAGTAAGAATCACTCAACTACTAATGCGAATGAGTATTTGGATAATCATATGCTAGCCAAAAAGAATATGTCTCCTGAAATTGAGATATAAACGGATTATTGTTGTAAATTTTGAAATGTAACTCTCTATGAGTTTGATCACTATTTCCTATATATGGCACGATTTGCAAATGTTTGAGTACAAAAAGTCATATGACACTTCGATTTTGAGGTAAGGTTCAAAAAACTGCTCTATTCATGAAAGGAGCTTGAATGAGATAATTGATCTTGAGTTCTGATGATGTAAGTACTTATTGGTTTCTTTTAAGTTAAACTTAATTGGTGTCGTCTGAGTAAACTGCGAGGTATCAGAATTGTATCTCCAATTATTTTTAATTAAACGTTTTAAACGCTCCAAGAAGCCGAAATAGGACCATGAATGAGCCTGACCACGATCCTCGAGACAATGTTATCTTGTCTTCAGTAAAAATGCCCGATTTTTCACTTCAGGGCAAGGAGAATGCAGACTTGAGTGCTTGTACCATTCAGGTTAGCACTGAAACAGAGCATTTTCTCCCGAATCATTCCAAAATGTCTATCAAACCCAGTTCACCGGCTTTGCCTTCAGAAAAAGCTGATTCATCATTCGATTTTCAGAGTGATTCAGTCTTTTCTGATGAGCAAATTTCCAAACAGCCTACAGGTTTTGAAAAAGCTGGTTTTTTAGACAAAATGCATTTCGGCTTTATCATCAAGGAGATGTTGCGCCTCAGACGCACTAATCCTAATTCTTCACTCTCTCCAGAAGACTTTCCTGCTCTTGGAAAAACAGAAGAAGTGCATCATAAAATTCAAGAGTTTGAGAATCATTACATTAGATCTAAGAAAAAGACAGGACGAAGTTCAATTGTCATTCCAATCATTCAGATGTTTTGGAAGGAAATGTTCATTATACAAATCTGCGTGGGCCTCTCAATCTTATCTAAACTATTTTTCAACTTCTTTTTGAGCAATCTCCTCCTTCGATTACAAGAAAACGACAAAATTGGGATTTATCGCTGGGCTGGAGGATTTTTCGTAGTGATAATGTTTGGAGTCTATTCACATCATCAAGTATTCTTGTATGGGAACCGATTTGCGAGCCAGGTTAAACCTGCCCTGCTTGGAGCTATTCACAGAAAAATAAGCAGATTAAGCTTCTTTTCGGTTACCCAAGTCAGTATCGGAAAGATAGTCAACATTGCAGCAAACGACTTAAATGTTCTAGAAGGAAATATACTATACATGTTCTATTTAGGAATTACACCGATTGCCTTGATAGGAGCTTTGAAGTTTATCTGGGATATGTTTGGCGCTTCTTCGATCCCGGGAATAATATTTGTCTCCCTAACTTGGCCTTACCAGTGGGGACTTTCAAAACTTTCAGGGAAATTCACTGAGGAGAAAAATACTGCAACAGATGAGCGAATAAAGTTCACAAACGAAATGATTGAAGGGATTCGACTTATCAAAATGTATAGCTGGGAGCCTACATTTGTCAACTTAATCAGCAGTCTTCGGGAGAAAGAAATCAGTTCAATCAAAAAAATTGAATACGCTGAGCTGTTTTCGTGTCATTTATTTACTAAACTTACGCCCGTGCTGGGTACATTCATCACGTTTGCTTTTTACGTAATGAGAGGAAATATACTTACAATCGACAAGGCTTATGCTTGTATAGTCCTTATGCAATTCTTGGGAGGATATGTTATAATAACGACCAGCTGGGCGTTAAAATTCATTATCGATGCTAAAATAACGATCCGGAGAGTTTTGCAAATATTAGATTTAGAAGAATTCGATCCAACCGTATATCTAAAACATAATTCCCCTCAGAATCCTGAGAATGGAGTCGAATTCATCAACTTCTCTGCTTATTGGGGAGAAAAGGTTCATCATACTAATAACAGAAAAGATTCTGAAGAGCAAGACATTGCTCAAGAATTGCTTAACTTTGATCGACCGACATTAAAAAATCTGACATTTTCTGTGAAAAAAGGAAGTCTTTGTGCTATTGTCGGAAAAATTGGATCAGGGAAATCAACAGCACTTATGGCGTTCTTCAAAGAGATACCGAAAACTACTGGTGATCTCCGATTTGAGGGTAGGCTCGCCTATGTTGAGCAGGAAATTGTCATCTATCCTGGAACAGTTAGAAGCAACATTCTCTTTGGCAGAGAATATGATGAGGCAGAATATCAAAAGATTGTGAGTGCTTGCTGTCTGCTCGATGACTTCAAGGAATTTCCTGGAGGGGATCTCATGGAAACTGGCGAGAGAGGTATTAATCTTTCTGGAGGACAAAAAGCAAGAATCTCGCTGGCAAGAGCATTATATTCAGATGCAGATATTTATCTCTTAGATGATCCGCTGAGTGCTGTGGATACAAGAGTTGCAAAGAATTTATTTCAGAATGCGATTAGAGGTTACTTGAAAAATAAAACAGTGATCTTGGTGACCCATCAAGTGCATTTTGCAAGAGAGGCTGAAAAAATTGTAGTGCTTGATGAGGGGTGTATTAAAGCAGAAGGAACTCTTGAAGAAATTATCAACAAGGATCAAAGCATTCTTTCTATCTTCGAGACTTCTCAAGGTAGAAAAAAATCCGGAAATGATGAGGAAATAATTACTTTATCTCAAGGGCACAAAACTCAACGCAATGAGCCCGCTTTGGAAGAGTCCAGCAGAGAGCTTAATGATGAAAGTGACGAAGAGGATCTTCAACTAACTAGCCCTTTAAATTTACAGAACGAAGAGAAAGGAAAGCTTATTTCAGAAGAAGACGATGAATCTACCAACGTTGGATGGTCTGTATATTCGTTCTATATGAAGAGCATTGGAAGCTTTTCCTTAATAATTTTGCTCATAGCATGTTCTGCTGGGATTGAAGGTCTTTATATCGTGTATACACGGATGCTCGGACATTGGGCACAGGGAACATGGGAAACTAATCAGGCTCTTTCACTAGTGACTCTGATAATGCTGACGTTTGTGATATGCCTAGTCACGAGAGAAATACTTTTTGTTCACCTGAACTTCAAAGCATCTAGAGTTATCCACAGCGCAGCCCTCAACCGAGTAATAAGAACTATGGTAGAATTTTTTGACACCAATCCGGTTGGCAGGATTCTGAATCGATTTTCTAATGATATGGGTATAGTCGATCGGAATTTATTGTGGATTCACGGTGACCTACTTGAATCCTTATTTTATTTTATGGCCATCTTTGGAACAATCTGGGTAATCGTTCCTTGGATGCTCCTTCCGGGTCTCGTCTTGATTGTTTTCTTCTATTTCTTCACGCGATTTGCCAGGAGAGTCATCATGGAAGCTCGAGGGAATGAATTGAAGACAAGAAGTCCCATTTATAGTTTGTTCTCGACTACTCTCTCAGGCTTAGTTCCAATAAGAGTCTACAATCAACAGCAGAAATTTACCAATGATTTCAGTCGCTTGCTGAACCGACATTGTAGAGTATTTGTTGGTTACTATGATAACTCAAGAGCCTTTGGATTCTACTGCGACTTCTTCTCAGGAATATTTGCTTGTGTTGGAATAGCTTCCATGTTGATTCTAGATGTTGATCCTTCTTTGATTGGACTCACAACCACATACTTACTGAACATTACAGATTATATTCAATGGGCGCTTAGACAAGTCATGGTGTATATTTTGATGATGGCCAACACTGCTAGAGTCAAAGCATATGCTGAACTCCCACAAGAAGCTGCTCCTGTCCTCCCGAAAGATAAACAACTTCTTCAAAATCATTCGTGGCCTTCGAGAGGAGACATCGTCTTTAATGATGTACATATGAAATACCGTAGTAACACTGACCATGTCCTCAAAGGGCTGACCTTCTCTGTCAAAGGAGGAGAAAAGATTGGTTGTGTAGGCAGAACCGGAGCTGGTAAAAGCTCGATCATCCAAGCCCTGTTCAGATTGGTGGAGATAGATAGAGAAGCCTCCTCGAGTTCATTTATCTCTATTGATGGTCAAGATACGTTTAAGCTGGGTCTGCAGACTATTCGAGAGAATATTTCAATTATTCCTCAAGCACCATTCATCTTCAAAGGATCTATCAGGAGAAATCTGGATCCCCTGGATAGATACTCAAATGAAGAGGTAGTTAGAGCACTTGAAGAGACTGATCTCTGGAATTATGTGAAATCTCTTCCGAATGGATTGTACACAGATATTAGTAACGCGTCATCAGTCTTCTCAGTGGGTCAGAAACAACTCATTTGCTTAGCCAGAGTCCTCTTACAAAATAATAAGATCCTTGTCCTCGATGAAGCGACCGCGTTCGTTGACTTTGAGACTGATAACTTCATTCAGAAGAAAATCATGGAAAGGTTCAAGAATGCTACTGTATTCACAGTTGCACACCGTTTATCTACTGTTGCAAATTATACGAAAGTGCTTGTGATGGATAAAGGAAGAGTTGTAGAGTTTGATCATCCTTACTTGCTATTGGTGAGAAGCATTGGAGATACCTCAATAACGAATGAAGAAGGAGTATTTGCATCAATGGTGATGCATACTGGTGCTAAACATGCTGGAGTGATTTTCGAGATTGCTCGAAATAGCTATTACGAGCAGAACACTTTGAAAGAGTCCAAAATTGGTGAAAAGAGGTTGTGAATGTTTGAAGCATAGTTTGTTATCAATATTATTGTGATTATTTGTATTATTTAATGCTTGGAATTATATTTTCTATTCTTTTTCGCTTATGAATGTTCATTTTCCATCGTGTTCAATAACCACGTAGAAAGAATAGCGTGAATTTAATAAATCCGATTTAAATGGTGGCAAGCTCACGGGATTCATACATATCCTTATCTTGCAACCGGATATGAAATCAAATCCATTTTTTGTTTTCTTCCAATTTCTGGAGGGCTAGAAGAGGGTTTTCGCACTCTTGTTAAAACTAACAATACCACTCGCATATTGAAAACCTTGTAGGTAACTACTCTCAGTAGTAGTCTTTAAGATGAAGAAAAACAACTGATTTATCGCTATTTTAATTAGTTATCAATATATTCGTTTCATTTACCCACAACAGTAATAACTGACTTTCATTCTAGAAACAGCAGCACCCTCTACATCCAGATGCAATTGCCAGCTATTTCATCCAACTCCTATAAAGCTCGAAATCAGCTAAATATTGAGGAGGGCGCAATTCAGGTCTTTTGACAAAATTAATTCCCTAATGCAATAATGATTTTAACTAGACTTCAAAGGATGCAGCAACCTCCAAGGAGATGAAGTGGAGAAATGTAACTCAAACATTATAATTTCTTGTTGATGTTCATCATCATCATGGATTTCTTTCTATTCATTATATATTTCTTTCTGTCTTGAAACTTAAAATTGTCGAATGCTCCAGCTTTAATATGTTGAAATTTAGCAATGTTTTCTGATAATGAAATCCAAATTCTAAGTATGAAACGTTTCGTTCGTCATTGAGGATATGCATGATAATTGGGGGTTATTGAAATCTTGGGATTCTGAAAATGTATTTCAATATATTGACTAAATTAGATTTAGCGAGCGATAAAAATTGCACTCGTATAAATATCAGCTCAAGAGGTGATCGGTATATAATTGAATAAAATAGTTGTAAACTCAAGGACTTCGAAAATGAATAAAACAGCTCTTGTCGTTGCGGTGCTCGCTTGCTTGGTGTTGCCAGCCTTCTCAGTAAGTTCTTTTTTAACTCCCTGCGATTGACTCTTTGTGAAATAGTACACATGCTTTTGCGATTGTCAGGATGGGCGCAGCGCCATCTCTACAGGAACCGATAAAAACAGTGCTACTGCAGACTGTATGCTAAGAAGACTCCTCGTCTGTCCTGGATCGACCTTCAAAGAAATTAATTGCACAGTTTTGACTCCACAGCAAATAATTTGGTGTGTAATTGGTGGTATTGCTGCTCTCATCTGCTTAATTGTCCTTTGCTGCTGTTGCTGCTGCAACCGTGGGACAAAGGTTATCTACCAGGTTCCTTCGTCTGCTAACAGCTCAGTTGCTTATGTCCAATATGGAAATCATCACGGCGGCCATCATCATGGCCATCATTAAATATGAGCAGTTGCAGGAATTATTGAAGATCCCGGGAAATTTTATGGAAAATTGAATATTTACAAGGTCTTACCTTCAATCGTAATCCAATGTTTATCTTCATTCATAAGTATCCTCAAATCGTTGAAATGCTATTCTAAAAACTCTCTATGAAAATTCTGAAGAATAATCTTACTGATCTACTTCTAGAACATGCCCTAAGTCCATTTATTTCCCATTAAAGCTCAATTATATTCCACATCCAAGACTCTCTCTTTTCGGTATAAGATCTTTGTCGACCGCTAAGCTTTTCTCCCAATATGAAAATTTTCAGATTTGATTACCTTTTGCCTTGTATCTTATTAAAATTAATCGTGAGTTCAATATTCAAATTAAAAAATCAGAGCAAATTAACAGATGGCAGAGGAACAACAACAACCACAGAAGACATTTGACCCTAACGATGACGCAAAATACTCAATGGATAACTTAGACAACCTCACTGAAGAAGAAATCCTCGAAGTCGCAAGACGATATAAAGAAAAAAATCTCCCAAAATGGAGACTTGGAGCGCTTGTTGCCTACAACATTGTGTTTGGAGGAGTTGCAATGTATTTCACGATGAATTACAAGTACTATACGCAAAAGTTTTTCAAGCCCAAGAGATATAATCTCATGAATATTATCAAAATAGGTAAAAACCTCACTTCTAAGCAATTATGACAGCAATAATTTATTAGGCACAATTCAGTCATTCACGTTGGTGACTCTTTACTGCTTTGGAACCTGTGCAGTCTCAGGACTTTGGAATCCATTGCTATCTGCCTCGAGGCTATATCTGATGAAAAGCAAAGAGCAGTGGTGCTCGAGCATTTGAAGAATTCGGGAAAAGAAATCATTGAGCTTTCTCTAGAGCAAGTGGAGAAATACTGCTGCGGTAATATTCTTGAAGTGAGATCAAAGACAACGAGATCGAATGTCATTGTTATGTCGGAGAGAGCATACAAAGGCTTTACGTCTGAGCAAAAAGCCAAATTTGAGAAATATGGAAAGATTGTGTATTCCAATATCGATTTAATAGAGCAGATCGGAGGAGGAAGCACAAGATGCATGCAATGTGAGATATTCTTACCTAAGAAAATTTAATAATAGGTACCATTATTCTTAACTATATATTTAGGCTAAGTTCACAAATTCCCTTTTGTGGCATATTCAACCTTCTAAAATTCCAACTAACTAAATAGCTAACTAAGAAATACTTTACTAATATAATGCTTTTATTGATGTTTGTAATGTATTATTTGTTCATATATAACTTTGTGATAACCAGTTGAATAAAAGCAAGCTATTAACGTAATTCAAGTTTTATATTAAACGTAAACCATACCAATAAGAATGTGAATTCAATTGAGATTTGCTCATAATTGCATTTTTTTAAAGATATCTGATTGAAGTGTAAGAAATTATGAAATTAGAAGAATTCTGGAGAACTGCTTTAATTCAACGCTTAACTTT
>ENA-UOTZ01001656-UOTZ01001656.1-compost-metagenome-genome-assembly--contig:-NODE-1656-length-14272-cov-12.441423_pt1 | contig 14272 bp, 16 predicted proteins | sample MGYA00238144_ERZ746983 | MGnify/ENA primary metagenome ERZ746983 (study PRJEB28759, sample SAMN06268863) | compost metagenome | isolation source: single cell | place: USA: California, Emeryville, Joint...
CTAGCCGGGCTCCGCCTATTATACATCTGTTAGGGATAAAATCTGTCATCTTCGGGCAGCGAGATGTGAGTTTCTGACGCGAGACGGCTAATGCTCCAGCAAAAGCAAGAGCGAGTATGAGAGCGATATATAATGATCGCTTTGTTTGGATCATCAGGAATAAGGCTTTGATATATTTTAGATTTGTTTGTGAGTATGTGATCATTTTGAAAGATTTCTGGGCTTAAATAATCAGGATTACCGTTTAATAGATTTCGAATGGAAAAGTTTTAACGAATTAAAAGATTAGAGCAAGCAGAACCGAAGAGAAAAGAAAGTCCTAAACGGTAAATGATATTTCCGAGGAAAAAAGAAACACCGAAAACGAACCTAAAGAAAGTCTTTCGAATTCGTAGTCTGTTATACATAGTTACTTGTTATGCACGACAGTATATGCTATTCTTGTGTCATGAACTTTAAAATATCGTCACAAATGACGTCTGATATCAGCAAACTTGAAAGTTGTTCTTCGATATATGCAATCCTATACCGAAGACTTCTCAGACGATGTTTTTCTTCATTTAATGCTCGCCGTTATTGGAAACAATCGGTCTGCTAGGCGCTAACTTGATAGAATCAGGAAACGCACTTGAGGATGATAAGTTCGAGACTGTGGAATCCAGATGTTTAATTGAAAAGAACCACTTTTGAAGGCTTTTAGGAACATTGCTAACAGCTAGAATCTGACATTGAAATTTTATCATCATGAGTAAGTTGGTTTTTAATATGTTTTTGAAAATGTTTAATAGTGTTACTCTCTTTAAACAACTTTCAACTGAAGATCTAGTGTAATTTGAAAGGCCGAATTCTTAGAAAAATTGACTCACATTTGTGAGCATCTGCTGTGATAAAAACTGTACACTGAGCTACAAGGAAAAAAGAAAATGATCAATAAGTGAGTAATGAAGCCGCCACATAATTGTTATCGGAAAAAATATTCAGCTATTATTTAAGATGGACCGAGAGGCATATTGTTGGACTTACAGTTTTTCAATTCTGGTACTTAGAATTTTCGATAGACGTTTCGATTTCTGACAAGAATTAATTTTATTTATCAGCAAAGAAGGAGATTTAATCTTGCCAAAGAAGAAATGCCCATGGTTAAGGTATATAACACATTTTGATTGATTTACAGCTCATATAGACCTAGCTAGTCAAGAGATGTCTCTCCAATAAACCTATGCAATTTAATATAACCATCTCTTGAAGAGGAAACTATAAACGTGCCAGCCGAACTAACTTCTATGCATTTGATCCAATCTGAACAAATTAATATATCGCTAAACAACTACACATACCTGCATGAATTCCATGGTAGACTCTTTTCGAGATTCTTTCCTTCATGTCAAAAACTCTGATAGTACTGTCCGCTCCACCAGATATGATGTACCTATCATCTGAACTTATTATCAAAGACATCACCCAATCTAATAGAGAGCATAAGTTCGATGAGGAAAAGTAACCGTTTACGCTCATGCGCGTGGGGAATCGTCCAAATTAGCTCATCTTCAACGAGATCAAAAACCGTAATAGATCCATCCTTGGAGCCTGAGACGATGTACCTATTATCTTTCGTTATCGCCACGGTTTTCACCGGTTCTAAGATTTGTCAAGACACTGAATTCATATTCTTTTATTTTACGTTTATGGGCGTTTATAACAGTATTCAGCTCTTCAAAAGTTGTTAAACTAAAAATCTGTATCACGCAGTCATCTCCTCCTGATATTAGATAATTTGAATCTCGAGTGACTGTAAGCGTTCTAATGATTTCTATAAATTAACTTTAAACTCTATTCATTGCAAATTGTTAGTTTACCATTATGCGCATTTTCTAAGGTGTGGTAGAGAGATAAATCTGTGAGATTGAATATTTTGATAGAATTATCTGCAGCAGCTGTAATGACCCATAAATCGTCAGGAGTTATCTTGAGACAAAGAATCCAGGCTATAGAGCACAATTTGCAAAATTAATAAGAGATTTGCCATTCATAGTAGTACCATGATGAGCTTCTTCGACGATTTGGAGAATCTCTCGACTTTGAAGATCCCATTTGACTAGCGTCCCATCAAGGCCACCAGAAACGAGAAATCGACTATCCGAAGATACTGCGAGTCCGGTGATGGTTTTTTTATGCCCACCACTCAGAACAAATACCAACTTGTTCAGCTGTACATCAAATACCCTTATATAATCACTGGCACCAGTAATTATGTATTTGTTATCCGGTGTAAACACTAACGCTTTGACATAATCTAGGAAACGATTTGAGTCGACAATCGTTCAATACACTTGTTTACAATTGGGAGGAACCCGAAATGTTTCTTCTTCCTGCCAGGTCTCCAAATTGAATATCTTTATTGCATGGTCTCTTGAGCAGCTGACTATCGAATGATTATCGTTGGACTTTATTATTTGAAAAACCCAGTCTTTTAACAATAATACATATTTATCAAATCTTCATGGCCAGTATTATTTTACTTTTATGAGCGTTCTCAAATATATGTGTCACCTTTCTAGTATGCAGACCGAAGACTTTAATATTCTTATCCATTGAGCCTGACACAACATACTTTAAGTCTGAAGTGATACAAACTGCACTAACGGCTCCTTTATACCAAATGAAGGTCACCTACAGTAAAGTAATAATTCTTTACCGCTATGAGCATGATCGAAATTCGCGATCAATCGTAGAGTTGCTAGGCAATGAATTCTGATCGAATGATCGGATCCACCGGTTGCAACAAAATTTTTAGCAGCAGCTAGTGAGATAATCCCACCTATTGATGATAAGAGCCGGGTTGGAATTCATGAATGGAAAAATTGATACCCTGCGGATGCTGATGAAATTTTCTTTTATTAAGTTTCCCACCCTTCAAATCATGTACTCGCAATACTCCGTGATATGTTCCTGATAATATAAGCTGATCGTTCTGCGCGAGCACCATACATGATATATCTCCTGTATTTAGTTAGAGTAAATATATATGTATGTATATATCAACAATTTAAAGAATAGAAATTACCGACTTTACGATTTTCAATCTCTATAGGGGGCTCAAGGACTGAGTTCAAGTCTAAAATCTTGATTGGGTCCTCACTTGAAGTCGAGACCAGATAACGGTTATTCTTTGTAAATATCAAAGAGTTTATATGATCTGATTGTTAGCAATGAGTCTCCAGGTCGAAATGCTGTGAAAATACCTCTTGTGTATTCCTCCTTATAGATGATCATCTTCATATCCTTTGTTGTGAAAACTTTGAGGCTGTGGTCTCTCGCACTTGAAGCAATTAGCGAACCGTCATGAGATATGGTAGTTGCATATATCGAGTCTAGATGAAGGGTTATAGGATAATTGTTTGATAGCAATGAGCGAATAACACCTTTATGCGCGTTCTGCATCGAGTGAATCAGTTTTCTCTGTTGAAAATCAAAGACTTTGATGCTGCAGTCATTTGATCCACTGACGAGCCACTTGTCATCCCCGGTAAGCGTAATCGCATTGACAGCATCTAAAAATGAGCATGACTTCTCTGAACAAGTGCCAAAATACCATAATGTCCTTCAGGAAATTGATCGGGATTAAGTATCTCTCCATTAGTAAATGTGCGAAAAGGGATCAAAGCAACCGGAACTCGAGCTTTCGTGATATTTTCTAACGAAGATTTTAGTTTCTCAAGAGAAAACCCTTGCGAGCAGCTGAGCAGTTGCTTAATGATTGAAATTGATTGCTGACTATAGCCAGCATTGGCACACTGTCTGAGTGTTTCCTCAAGAATATACTCGTATTTTTCTTTTTGAATCTGAAAATTAGTATTGTGTACGGTTAACTTGTCATAAAAGGACTGACTTTGTCCAATCGCTTCAAGTGCTAGTGCTCCAAGTCTATATGCATCATGAACGTCCACGGAATCATCATTAACCTGTATATGACATTTTATCGATACAGAACTGCTCAACTGACAAGCGATTTGATCAATAGACTCTTCAAGAGGAACCAGTAATTTTGCTACCTGCTCAGGCAAGGAAGCGCCAATAGTAAAGTTTCCATTACATTGAAAAATATTCCATTCGTCAAGAAAATTGTTCTCTGTACCAAGAAACTCTTTCTGAGCGAGCAGTCCAAGCAGTATTTGGTTTAGTAAGGTGAGTACTTTCTTATCAGAGAGGACTCGATGGTATTTAACACGCTCTAGAAGAGTATAAACTGTATCATAAAGAATGCATATATCTGAAGTATTGTTGTCTGTAAATATGTCTACGATTCTCTGGACATTTGGATGCGTAATTTTCATGCAATTTTGCAAATGGAGAACGGTGTTCTGAAACAAGTTAGGCTGTACACGAAAATAATGGATCAAATAATCTTTGGCTGATTGCTTATGTCTCGCAACAGCTAGTAAACTCCTCTCAGAACGAGATATTCCAATGATGGATGTGAAATTTTGAAAAAGAGCAGGCAGCTCTTGTGTTTTGATTGCTTCTACCATGTTTCAGAATGGATAAAAATCTTCAATAAAAAATTAAACAATGCAATCGATTTTTCTGCTGGAATATCATAAATTAAAACTGGAGCATAGCAATCATAGAGAGCAATACGTTTTGGGCAAATTTCAGGAGACTTCATTTATCACGTAATATCTTGATAGATGTATTTGTTAAAAAGATTAGAAGTAATGCTGATCAAGTCTCTTTAGAGCAACGATATATAACAGAGTAGGAGGATATATAGTGGTGTGACAATAGGAAAATTACCCTTTTGGAGTGGTAGGCAATCAGTTAGGTACGAAAAGCACTTGACAGAAAGGAAAAATTTAATATTTAGTCCGAATTGCGTTTTCTTAATTTAGAACCGAATTGCTAATGAATGAGCTATCGAATTGAGTATGATTATAATTTTAGCCTTCTCTCTAAACTATTCCTTTAGTTGGCTTGGAACAATATGTGAAAGAGTTGAAGGATTGAGAAGGAACTGTTGCAAATGGAATTGGAATTCTTCAAAAACTCACTTGTTATAGTTAATTATGAGAAATTAGCAGAAAACCTTTCATTCAAACCGACTTGTATTAACTAAAGACCTTGATTTATGTTAGTATCTACCCTGGGAACTCCATGAAATATTTGGTTCTGTGGAAGATAAAGGGATTAAGAGAATATTGCTTTTTTTTTTTTTTTTTTTTTTTTACACTACATAAAAGGAATCCTAATGAAATTAGAATTGGGATGAAGATATTATTAGTTTATCAAATAAAAGTCATAAAGCAAGCCTACTTATCTTTGGAAAACTCCATACTATCTAACACCGTAAAAATAGAAGATGGTTATTTGATTGGCATTAAAGAAAAATTGTTAAGAAATGAGATCCTTTTCCAATAAATATTTTCTGATACCTTATTGAAAGTTATCAAACGCGTGAGTAGACTATTTAATCAGATTTATCTCAATTATTTATTATCATATTTTATTTTTCCGAAAATCAAAATGCGAACTGAAAATTCTGCAATAAGCAATGAAGCTGCTCATTATTCAACAATACTGGCCAAATTCAGACAATACAAAGAAAAGATTATGAATGATGCGAATATTGAACGAGAACTAAACTTGTTTTGGGAAGTTCATGCAAGTGCTGCGAATGACAATAGCACGTGTTACGAAATGTTCGAACTTTCTCTTGATATACAAAAAAACTTCTTAGAAAACATCTGCCACAACAAAACTTGGAAGGATCTAACATTCCTATTGTTAGAAGGTAACCTATTAATCATGGAAGCAAAAGATGTTTGCAAAGTTATTGAAGACATTGTTTCAAAGAAATTGTAAGTTTTCGCTCTTCCCAAGGCACGGTTTGACCACGTTTTACTGCATAGTCTGAAATATTCTTTACCAGAGAGTGTCGTAGAGTTAGCAGTCGCAATCAATGGATGCAATGATATTCATTCAGCTATCATAGGAAGCAATTCTACATGGACCTCTCTTAAGAGACTCGATTTATCAAAGAATGGATTAACTGACGAAGGAGGGTTAAAAATTGGAGGTAATACTTCATGGATCCACCTAGAAGAAATAGATCTCTCAGATAACTGCCTCGGAGTAGATAGTTGCCAAACTATAAGTGACAATAAAGCCTGGAATAAACTTAAAACCCTTAATTTAAATGGCAATAAGCTTGGAGATGAGGGCACTGCTGCCATTGGAAATAATAAAACTTGGACCCATCTTCAAACACTAAACCTGTGAAATAATTTTATTCATAGCAAAGGGGTTGGAGTTTTGAGGAAGAATGAAACATGGAGTCATCTCCAAACACTAAATTTAGAAAGCAACTCGCTTCAAGCTCAAGGAGCTCTAGAGCTGAGTCTGAACACAACTTGGATCAATCTGCAGTCGCTTAATTTGAGGAATAATGCGATCGGTGCCAAAGGGGCTGCAGAATTAGGTAAAAATAAATCAAATCATGGATCAATCTACACACATTTGATTTGGGATGCAATTCTCTTGGTGCTGAAGGAGCTAAACAATTGAGTAAGAATATATCCTGGGTGAATCTGCAAGAACTCAATTTAGAATACAATTCGATTGATCGCAAAGGGACAGCATTTTTGAGCGAGAATAATTCCTGGTTCAATTTGCAAGCTCTCAATTTAGCAAACAACTCGGTCGGTGCAGAAGGAGCTAGAGAATTGGGTAAAAATACAACCTGGGCCAACTTACAAACACTCGATTTAACTGGTAACCTTATTCGTGTTGAAGGCGCGAGAGAGCTGAGAAAGAATGTAAGCTGGGTAAACCTACAAGTCCTCAAGTTAGCAAATAGCTGATTAGAGGCTGCAAGTGCGAAAGAACTGAGTAAAAATACAAGCTGGGTCAACTTATGAACACTAGTATTGTCCTATTCTTCAATCGGAGATAAAGGAGCTGCGGAATTGGGAAAGAATACGACTTGGACCAAACTCGAAACACTTGATATCACAAGTAACTCTCTCGGTTGTGAAGGGATTAAACAATTGAGTAAGAATACTGCTTGGACGAACCTATAGACACTTATCTTATATTCTAACACGATTGGTGATGAAGGAGCTACAGAATTGAGTAAAAACGCCTCCTGGATCGATCTGCGAACAGTAGATTTAGGAGCCAACTCTATTGGAGATGAAGGCGCTGCAGCATTGGGTCAGAATAAATCATGGATCAACCTCCAAGCACTTGGATTAGAAGGGAACAACATTGCTGCGAAAGAAGTTATAGGGTTGAGCAGTGAACATGAGTTGGGCTGACCTACAAATGCTCAATTTAGCAGATAATAAGATCGGGAGTGAAGGAGCTGCAGCGTTAAGTAGGAATACAACATGGAATAACCTACGGACACTAAACTTATACAACTGCTCTCGAAATGATGAAGGAGCGGTAGAATTGAGTAAAAATGCAACCTGGACCACCCTACAAACACTAGATTTATATAATAACTCGATTAGCGAAAAGGGGCTGTGAGCTTAGGTAGAAACAAAGTCTGGATCAATCTGCAAAAACTGGAATTAAGAATGAACTCAATGGCGCTGAAGGAGCTTCATCATTGGGTCAAAATCAATCCTGGGTAAGCCTACAAGAACTTGGATTGAATTATAACTCTATTGGTGATGAAGGAGCCAGAGAATTGGGGAAAAATACATCGTGGACTGATTTGCAAATAATTGAGTTAAACAGCAGCTCAATTACTGATGAAGGAGTTGCAGAGTTGTACAAGAATAAAACTTGACTCACCTGCAGAGGCTTGAATTGTGAAATAACTCTATCAATGCTAAAGGAGCTGCGGAATTGGGAAAGAATACAACCTGGACTCACTTAGAGGAACTTATTTTAAACTCCAACGTTATTGATGATATAGGAGCTGTGGCATTAAGCAAGAATAACACTTGGACTAACCTTAAAAGACTTGTTTTAGTTAGTAATACTGTCAGTGAAAAGGGGGAAGCAGTATTACCTAAGAATGTAAACTGGCCAAAAGAATTAGATATCTGGTATTGATTCATGAATTTTGATTCCTTTTCCTGTCTGATTGGTACACAAATTCAGCAAAAAACTAATTGATATACTTGGCTTTGTTGTCTCTTGTTGGAAATAATGATAATAGAAATTCAAATTCGAAAATAACTCTCTGTATAGGAACATGATTTGATTTCTAAACCTTTCATTCATCATGTACAAAGGCAAGCAAACAGTGGCACTTAGTCTTTTCTAGTAGTAGTTATCAGTTAACAAGAAAAACAGGGATTGATCCCTTCACGCTCGATCTGCATCACTAACAGGCAAAAAATCATTAACAAAAACGCATTTTCTTTTCGAAAATATCTCTGGCAGAGAGAGAGAAAAAAAAAGCTAACGAATCCAGATGATGATATACATCGCTAGAAGTTAGGTGTCCGTCTTATTCAAGACTTTAGAACGAGGAATCTATAGAAACTTTATATTCTCAAAACTGATTCTCGTAGAAAAAATAACTTTTTGATTGCATTTAAGTTTCACGTCTTCTTTAATTTAATGTGAATAATTACCGCGATCAATTGCTCAGTATTCCCAACAAAAACACAAAAAACTGTAAATCACTATAATGCCATTAACGAGAACGACTCACCTAGTTTCACGAAAAAGTATTACTTCCTTACCTCATTTCTACACCTAAACTTCTTTTCACGAGAATTCCTCAATACTTTGAAAGATATCTGTAAAGAATTCACTATTTGTACCCAACATACGAACTCGAGTCACTCATAAAGTGAATTTAAACACATAACCAGACTAGGACAAAGTAAAATGAAGAACCTCAGCAAGAAAGTTCCTCAAAACGCAGTGTTTTTTTTTTTGAGTCATCAGATTGGTGGTGCCGATTGGTTCTCTGAAACCGAAAGCAAAGCCACAGAAGCATCCTTAGACAAGGCATGTTTAATATATATATTTTTAATTCACCAATGGCCTTCTTGGAAAGCAACACTACTCCAACAATAGTCCGTTGTTCTTACGTTATTTTGGAGAGCAATTCTTTGAGAAAATCCTCATCTCCTTCCTGCGATCCGTTTTTGCGTGATCAATTCATCAAAACTGAGATCATCAAAAAGGGGCTTCTCTTAAATTAAAAGCCAATTCACAGGAAGTCATTTGAAACCAAATTAAACTATTAAATAAAACAAAGGAGGGCTTTTTCATTTTAAAAAAAAGAACATGGGACAGGGCTTTTCCGATTCTGATGACAGAGATGACGATGACACAAAATTCATTATGAGATACCAAGGAGATCCCATAAAAATGGTCAGAGAAATGAACGCCTCAAAAGCCGAATCAATTCGGCAACGCATCAGTAACCACCAAATCGTCTCTTCTTTTTGTAAATTATTTATTGTGTCAGTCTCCAGTCACGGGACGCTCGAGAAACTCCCAAAAACTGTTTCTCTGAACTACAAAGCGATATTCGTTGAATACGACTCAAATACTCATGTGGAAATTATCGTTATGGAAAATGAAGAAGATCTAACTATCGGCTGGTTGATGAGTGAGACTCTACGAAAAGTAAACAAGAGCTTAGAAGAACGTGGTCTTCCGAGAGACACTTCTAGCATGATTTGTCTCAAAACAAAAGAAAAATTATACGCAATCGATTATTTACTAAGCAATCTCGATCGTCCGGTGTCGATTCTGAAGGACAGGACAACACTAGTTCCGTTTTTTGCTGATGAAAAGTATGAAGTGAAGGACCAAAAGATAAGCATTGATTATTTTATCATTCTCAAGCTCATAGGAGAAGGGGGATTTTCCAAAGTTTATATGGGTAAGTTCCTTGATTAGCTCTTTGATGTTGACGGTTACCTCATAGCCAGGAGAAAGGACAATGGTCAATTTTACGCAATAAAGGTTATATCGAAGCCTGAGATGATAAAAAGGGGGAAAATGGAATCTATTTTCAGAGAAAAGGACTTTATGACGGCGATGGAGCATCCTTATATCGTCAAATTACACTTTGCTTTCCAAACAGTAGGCTATTCATGCTTGCGGTCCGTATAAACTTTTATAATTCAGGACGAGAATCTTTTTCTTGTGATGGATTTCCTCCCTGGCGGCGAGCTTTTCTATCATATTCAGAAGAGGAGGATGTTTTCTGAGCAACAAGCGAAGGTGTACGCTGCAGAAATTATTTTAGGACTGAGCTATCTCCACAAAAACGATATCATTTATCGAGATTTGAAAGTAAAAAAAAATTCTGCAGCCTGGTTTTACCCTCCTTTTTTTCCCCTTCTATTAGCCTGAGAATATCTTAGTTGATATTGACGGGCATTTGCATCTAGCAGACTTTGGCCTTTGCAAAGAGGTGACCTCAAAGAATGAATTAAATTACTCTTTCTGCGGAAGCCCTGAGTAATTTTTTTTCTCGAGAAGTAGTTAATTGAATATTGAATGGCATAGGTATATGGCTCCGGAAGTTATTACAAAGAAAGGCTATAATTTTATGGTTGACTATTACGCTCTCGGAGTGCTGGTCTACGAGTTGGTCGTTGGGTCTCCGCCGTTTATTCGGACGACAAACACAGATCTCTTCCATAAGATTGTGACTCGAGAGGTCTATTTGCCTGGTCATCTCTCTTCCAAATGCAAAGACTTCCTTTCTGCGCTACTAGTTAAAGACCCAAAGAAAAGACTCGGTGCAAAGGATGGAATGAGCGAAATTATCAATCATCCTTGGATGCGAGAGCTAAATTATGGTGAAATTATCCTCAAGAAAGTGCAAGTGCCCGTGAAACCGGATCCCTACAACCTTAACTTCCATGAAGACTTCCTTAAGGTTAGAACAAGCAACTGTGACCTCAGCGCCGAGTTAAAAAAACAACTTTCACCAAAGAAATCACAACAACCAATCCCAAGATTCGATAATTTTTCCTTTTATTCGAATATCCAAACCCAAAATCCGAAGTACATTGATACATTGTTCCTCGACCTTGAAGTGCTCCCGGATCAAACGAAAATGACGACTCAAGGAGGAGGGTTGAGAAATTCTGAAAACGAGCAGAGACTTAGAAAATTGTTCGAAAGCAAGGTGATATTATGAAGTTTTCTGAGTTTTTATTTAAAAATTACTAGGGACTTACAGGCGTCTCGACACCTGAGAGAGGGAGTATTATTTCAAGTGTATCATCCTCGGCGCGACAGAGCTTGCTTAAAGGGCCAAAGCTTGATATGATAGACTCGCCGCTGCGAATAGAGCTGTTTAATACAGGGACGGAAGAAGAGAAGTCCGACTTGGACGTGAATATCAACTATCACATTGACAGGGCAAATCTTCAGCAATTAAACCATAAACAGCTCGCTCCAAAGCTCAAATATGATCTGGAAAGTAGTCCTAGAACACCGAAAAAGATATTAAGCACCGATAGCGATGCGAAACCCAGATTTTCTAAAGTGAACCATACTATCGTTTACAATCCAACAGAAATGCACAGGAATTCTTCACCAATCATCAGAGGATCACCAACTAGATCTGCAAATTTAAAATTCATGACTATTGTCCCAACATCCGGTAATAAACGTGACCTAGCAGATCCCAACAACCGATTTGGAGGCACAGAAGAGGCTGAAGGAGAAGAAGGATTAAGGATTTCTAAGACATCATTGAATGGAAATGACTTTAGAGTTAAGTTGGAAGACCTTAACAGTGCTCAAATACTTCGAACACTCCCGGCAGAAGGAGTAGACGATTTTTATAGGAAAAAGGTGCATGGGAACACTTTTTCGCCAAGCTCTCGCCTCTCAGAGCAAGGCAAAGCATCAAGATGGATGCAAGAGTCAAATTTGGGAGGGAATTCGACATCTGATATAAAATTGAAGAAAGATTACTATCTTAATACCGAGATCACAAAATCTTCATCAGATCATTTTTCAAGCAACCAAAGTCCACTCCTTTTGAAAGATTTGTTCAGCAAAGAAGCCCTTTCCAGACTACAACCCCTTCACAGAGCGAATTCAGATCATCTTCAGGAAAACAATGACCGACCCCCTGGGCACCACTACCAGAAGTCCTTGTTTAGTACTAAAAAATGATTAGGTTCATGTTCCTGTAAATTGCCTATAATCCCTCGTTTAAGCCCTCTAAATTTTCACTAATACTTTCCTAATGCCAGCTCTTGTTAATCGTAGTTAGGTACTCATTTCATCTAAAAACAAAATACCTCCCATTATTTTATCTTTTTTTTGTTTTCGGGTAACAGTCAGGTAGTATATTTATATTAGTTCCTCCAGAGTGTCAAAGAGAGCATTATTGATTGGAACTTTCATATAATGATTTTAAAAAATCAGAATTTTGGTTTGAATCTTGTAGAAACCATCCAATATCTTCAAAAAATTGACTAACGTCTTGATCCATTAATTATTTTGTTCGTGCCAACGGATTTAATACTAGAAATGAGTGTCCTCTGCGTCCAACTCCAAAAAATTTAAAGTAATAGTCCTTTCCCATAGTATTTATAAATGATATCCTTCTAGCCTAATTCTATCCCCCAAAAGGCCTTCTAATATATCATAATTTTGCTTAATTTAAGGTTATTGTACTCGACAACTTAGTTTTTATCTACTCTCTTGCTTCGAGACAAAAGAGCTCTCAGCTCCTTGCATTTAATTATGAGAGATTCTTTTCAGAAAATGTGTTTTTAAAACACGAAGCGAAGGTGTTTCTCTTGACTGTATTTACTTACTTAGAAGTTTTTGAAATCCGAAATAAATTAAATGGACCAATCATATATCATTCCAGTGTATCTTGGAAATCAAATTGAAAATATGGCGTCAATACGCGGGTATAAATTCGAATCAGCTTTGGTTTATAATCATATTCAATTATCTATCTCACAGAATCAACAAAAATGGGAAAAAAGGGAGGCGATTCAGACAAGCCAGCACCACCAAAGAAGCCATTGACGGCGTTTTTCCTTTATAAAGGTGACATTTATGAACAAACCAAAAAGGAAAACCCAGACTTGAAAATGACTGAGCTTACTAAGATCATTTCTGAGAAGTGGAACGCTGTTGACTCAGCCACCAAGCACAAATACGAGAAGAAGAACGAAGAAGCCAAAGAAAAGTATGAAAAGGAGTTGAAAGCTTATATTGCTAAGTACGGCGAGATTGAAAAGAAGAAGAGAAAGAGCAAAAAGGGAAAGAAAGGAAAAAAGGGCAGCGATGATGATGACGACGATGAGGATGATGATGAAGACGAGAAGCCAGCGAAGAAATCCAAGGGATCCAAGAAGAAATAAACTCTACTTTAATTGTTACCTAACTTTTCTCTCAGGAAAGAGTACTCATAAGGAGAGAAAAGCCATTTTTTTTTTTATCTTATAGGAAGTTGATTTCTATGCTTGAATTCACGAGTTTTGTTGTTGCTTCGTCTTGAAAGCTGTAATCGAAAGAAAGTAGAGTCATTTTGCTTTATCACACGCTTACTTTACGTCTCTTGAATTAAATTCTACTTCATAACAACCTAATAGCTATTGTTCGAGCATTAGCCACCTCTTAAATCCTCCCACTCGTCTTCTGATTTGAAAAAATGAGTAGTACCGGAACAATTATAGCGGGAAACATTTGAATTGATCTTACTCGACTGATCTAGGGAGGTTCACAATTAAGCTTTGGCCTTCGACCAGATACCTTTGTGACAGGTGTCCGAAGACACGTTTGAGATGTTATAAGCAACAAACTTTTGAAACAACTAAAAAAAGAAGCTTATCTCAAGTTATAATAGGAATTTAGAAACTCCTAAGGATGTTTGAGCTATTTGTCACTAATCTATAAATATCGTGACGCTATTATAAAAAGTGAAAAAGATTTGTTTAACAGACATAATCGTGTTTTGATTCCGTACCTTTCACGTGTGTACGCTTTCAAAATTAAATTTTACGGAAAAGGATTTTAGAGACGAATTTTCTGTGTGAAAAAGAGAGAGAGGACCACCGATGCCGACGATTTGTTGTGAGGAAAGGAAAAAGCGATGTGGCAGTCACCTAGATTGTTCACGAATGCTCGAAGAAGAGTTAGAAGCAAAAAATCCAAAAGGGAGAGTTAAAATTATTCCCACTATTCTCACGTTACTAGGTTTGATTAAATAGTTGTCAGCGGCTACTAGGATTAACAGGTAGGAATTCTGGGTCATATTACAGATTCCATCGGATCTTAAATTTGGATACCCCTGACGAATTTCTAGAAT
>ENA-UOTZ01001657-UOTZ01001657.1-compost-metagenome-genome-assembly--contig:-NODE-1657-length-14270-cov-28.013246_pt1 | contig 14270 bp, 10 predicted proteins | sample MGYA00238144_ERZ746983 | MGnify/ENA primary metagenome ERZ746983 (study PRJEB28759, sample SAMN06268863) | compost metagenome | isolation source: single cell | place: USA: California, Emeryville, Joint...
AGCGCTCTCACGGAACGTCTTTAGGTTGAATAACTGTTGCATATAAACCTTCAACGCAAACCTGCGGTACTCAACGACTTTCGGACTATTTTTACTCACGATGCCCCCATACGCGGATGCCTGTGGAAAAGCTGGTAAGTTGTTCGCATTGTTTTGCTTCGCAAACTCTGTCAACTCAGTATGCAGAGTTCGGAACTCATTGAACCTCTTCGAAATCGTGTAATTCTTCCTAAAGACTCGGTCTTCTACAGCAACCTCATAGAACTAAATAGCAATGGATTTTGTTTATGCTTAGAGAGACAACTAATAGATACCGTTATTAATTCGCCATTGACATCTTGATTCGTCGTCTTAGTGATCGTGACTCGGAAGTCAGGCTCGTCAGTCGAGTCGGGAGACCGAGCTCGGTCAGTGTAGTCAAAGATTATCACATTTTCTTCTTTGCTATATTGAAAACATGAAAAAACTCATTTTCCATTGGATTTACCCTCTAAATGTCATATGCCTTCCTCTCTCTTTTCTTTTGGCTGGGGAAGCTGGGTCGTCTCCCACGTCGCTGGTTGAGTCAATCGGCAGAGTGGGGTATGAGCCAGCTTTTCCATGAAACTTGCCTCCAGGGCGCAGAGGCGACAATTCGTCTTTCCCACGAGAAGGCCGCTCGTCTTCTGCGTCGTCTGATAAAAAGAAATCTTGCGGTTTTGGCTTTCTATCGATTAATTTGAGGAACTCGCTAGAATTTTCATCGAGGGTAGTTCTTCGGCTATTTGTCCCTTCACTTAATTGCTTTTACGAACATAAATTGAGATATTGATGCTATAGACGATTATTACATCGTCGCCTTTGTTGATCCATTTTTTCAGATAAGGAGAAAACAGCCGTTTTTCAAATAAAAGTCTGATAATCGCGCTCAGTCGCTCCTTGCGGTCAAGGATAGTTTCAAGCTTCAACGCCTCTCTTTGTTTATCAATATTACGATCTGCTAGCAGACAAATAATTTACTGTGATTTCTTTTTTTCAGGGAAAGGCGGAAGCGGCACTGTTGGGTAACCTTTCATCGTCTGTACATTCAGAATCAGCAACTATTTTCCATAGAGGGAGAGATTACTTTTTTATATAGTCTATAGAACTCCGAATAGCTCCGCTGGATCGTAAAGCTCTTCAAATAAGTGTTGATCAATACATTATACACCTTCATTTTTTATCAAGTTATTATAGGAGTTCAGTTTATTAGTCTTACAATAGCTGGTTTTCCTTCTTTGTCAATCTGCTCATAACCTGTGACACTGGCATCGATTACTGAAGTTAAGCTCTCCAAATGCTCTTCTTCTAAAGTTATTATTGAGGACAAAGCTCTGTGAGGTGTTATTGATACTAATAGGCTCAATTAAGGGCGATGCTTTGTCGCTGGAGTTAGTGATAAATCGAGCTCTCTGAGAACCTTGGAAAGAGCTTTGCACTTCTGAATGAGGGGACACAGGGGACCTTAACCCATTATCTCCTAAACTATTCCTGCTTGATATCCTATGCTTAAGTGCTGGTAAAGAGTCCAAATCGTTTGGAGTATTTGCGTCTGGATTCCCTGCTCTCGAGCGGTTCACCTCTGGTTTAGAGTCGACCGAGCTGCGCTTAACTTCTGCAGCCTCTTTATTATTGTTTTTCGTAAGATTTCAAAGGAAGTGATATCGTTACGCTCGGGCCTCTGAATCGAAATCGCGATATAAGGCTTCGCTTGGTGGTAATTTACCGCTTGGGTTATTGAAGACTCAATTGACCGGTCCTAATATTTACTCAGCAATTGAGATCCAATAGCATTACGTTTATCAATGGTGCAGTCAAGCTCATCACATTCCCGCTATCTCGAGGATTAATGGCTTTTACAGACACAGATTGCCTGACTACGAAACTCAGCGCGTCTTTCGTGTCTCTTATCCAAATCCAGCTGAATATACCTAATAAACCACAATTTCGCTCCTTTTTCAGCCCATTATTATTACCTAAAAACGAACTTATCACGCAGTTTGTGTATTCTAAGATTTCCAGAGTGTCGAATCCATTAGGGTCAGCCTAGCAGAGTCCTATCAAACCTCGAACCAGGTGGCAACGTTACGCTTTTGATATCTGTTATCAATATTTCGATAACTTTTGCCAAAAAAGCTATCCACCAAAATATAAGGAGATAAGACGACGTATGGCCAAATCTCTTGTATTCCATTCGCAATATCGCAGCAGCAATTAGCTAACGAAAAATTGTAGATAAAGAGACCTCAAAGCATGGAAGGGACTACCCAGTTAGCGCAGCTGAGGATGCACATCTTTCGATAAATAGTTGAGGTTGAAGGAAAAAAGGGTAGTTATTACCGAGTAGTATGAGAAACAGATCACGTTTTGGTATTTCCCTCGGGCCGAGCCCATGGCATAAACCATCATAGAGGCTGAAAACGGAAGGATTAAAAGGTTTGTTTGGGGTAATATAGCAAATATTACCGATTGTGAGACAGGCGAGGGTGATACAGCAGAGGAATTTTATCGTATGCGTTACAGTAGTCCAAGGTGGAAAGTAATCTATCGTTTTGAACCTAAAGGTCCTTGTAGCCTTTCTTCCTAGAAAGACCATTGCGAGTGATGGGATGGCTGAGCAGAATAATTGACTGAAGCAAGGTAGTTCATGTTCAAACTGGAAATTGTGAGGCGAGAAGCATACTCGTCGTAAAAATTACGCATTGAGTAAAGATCATTTGGCTCTTTGTGATGGAATGTTAGGATTTTGAAGTTTAAACCGATGAATGATCTTGTTCCAGTTTGAAGCGAAAATAAAATTCACCGATGAAGAGAAAATTTAGGAGTGTAATAAAGAAATCAGTTCATAACAGTTAGATTTGAGCTTCACTAACTCGAGAGACCATTTACTTCGCTAATAGGAAATTGGAGAAAAGAAAATGAAAATGCTTAGATAAAAGTATAGTCACAACAGATCTATTTCAGATTTTTCATTTAAAACCTTTGTGTTGATCGCGGTTGAAGCTTTGAACTGGCAAGGCATTTCTAGGTCATATCCTAGGTTGCCACTTATACATTCAACGAACGTGTTAGAATCAATTGCTAAGGCTTGATTCCTCTTTTGTATAGAATATATCATCTCACAGCACAGGTTTAAAACCTGCATTTTCAATAATGTTCGCTCATTTTGATGGTCGTGGGTTCAATGGGACGATTATGTCGAAGAATGAAAATCATTTATTAAGGGGAAAAACTGTAGTAGATTTAAGTAAGCTCAAACCTATAGAATGAAATTTGAAGATTCTTCCTTAGTTTAACATTATTTAATGTGTAGATAAACTGACAGTCTTTTCTCTTTGAAAAAGGTACACATGTGGCACTCAAATTTAAATTCTCTGTGATGAATTCCCTTTCTTTCGATCCCCTTGGCTTTTTTGAAGGTGCCTCTATATTTGTTCACGATATGAAGTGATAATGATGATTAACACTCAGCTTCACCTCCTTTCCTATCATTTTCTTGCCAAACCTATGGTTGGCTCTCCGTTAATGCCTGGTCCTGCGTCCAGACAATCATAACACATATTTCTTCATTCGTGACAGGATAATGATATGCCTCAACAATAATAAGAATGATAGGAATTTGAATTGATTTTAAATTATCCAAATCAGGTTAAAACAGGCAAAAATCTAACTATAACTGACCGCCTTCATTTATCTGCAATATCAACGCTAATCTATCCGCCCTCACAATTCACTCAACACCAAAACACTCACACAACGACCTACATGTTATACGACATTCCTTCCAAATACGAAACTCGTAACGGATTCGCCGACACATCTCATCGTTCAAATTATCATTACGGCGCGAATGGTAACAACTTCGACTCGGCGAAATACGCCACGCTGGATCCAAAATACCAAACAGCTCCCTTCACCAGCAGACCTGGTGGATCCCAAAGCCACTCTCATCGCTCTCAGCTCGCCTCACCAACTCACGATACTTTGGAATCAAAAACAACCAAGACAATCGTGTCTAATTCTATGTATGTTGACCCACGCAGGCTGCCCACTGAACTCGAATCAGTTCAGGAGAGAAGTATTGAGCAATCTGAAATGACTTATAAGGGAAGTATTTTTAACGAAAGCGTCAGACTTATGGGAGAAGAAGGGTTGAAATATAAAATCGAAGGAGATTCCGAGCGCGATGTCAAAGCGAATTTGAACTTTTCAACCGAACACAACCGATCTAAAGGAACCATTAAATACAACACTTTTTCCTCGGGGTTTGGCCTTGATCACAGCAGAGATTATGACATGCCTAACATTAAATCACCGACAACGATGAATAGAACGTACGAGTCCCATCACTCTGGCCGTAGTAGGAACCTTTCTGATTCAATTGAGAAGCGTCATCTCATAGGCTCTTCGTCTGTTGATGATTTAAAGAATGCTAAGGACGCTAATTGGTCGCGACGTAACAGAAATGAAAAAGACAAGCTAATTGGTGCTGGTATAGGCGGGGTGGGCTCTTTCGACCCTGGAGCCAAACCCCAACAGCGAGAGATTAGTAAGACTCTGGGCACGCGTAACGAGTACGAAAAAGATTTTGGAATTGCGTATAATCCATCAAAGCAAGGCGAGAGAAAGCTCGCCGCTGAGTCCAGACACACGCAGCCGAAGCCGGCTGGAGAGGCGAGTAAGTTCATCGGAGACACCAACGAAACTCGCAACTTAATTAAGCGTTACAACGCTTCTTTGGAATCCCGGAATAAGGAGCGAGAAGCTCCAACCAGATACGACAACGAATCAGTACAAAGACCGAAGGATATCGACGACGCGATGCAGCAAATACAGAGATTGGAGAGCAAATTGAAAGTGAAAACGAAATTGGTAGAGACCATGACTGGACAGCAAGAGGAGCTGTGGCTGCGTTTCCAAAGCGTCCAACAAGAGCTATTTTCATTAAAATCAGAACAGGAAGGCAAAGGGAAAGACCAAACTGAGAAGCTTTTGCAAAAAGTCAAGGGCTTAGAGGAGACCGAGGCGAGACTACTCCGTGAGAACGAAGAGCTTCGAAAAGCTGAGAAAGAAGCGAGCAGGAAAAACCAGGAAATGAGCGCACAGATCCAGACGCTTCAGAACGAGAACCTCGGACTCGCGAAGAAATACCAGTCGAAGATCGAGAGCCTTATGTCAAAGATCAAGCAGATTGAGCTTTCGAGTCAAAGCCTCCAAGATCCTGAATTAATGAAGCATTTAGAGGGATATACCACCCAGATAAAAACGCTGGAGAACCAGAACGTGGAACTGCAGAAGAAAAATGAAGTTTTAGCGAAGATTATTCGGGAAAAGGACAAGAAAATTCAAAAAACTGAGCAGAAGCTCGAAGAAAGCGTGAGACACATCATCGATGAGAGAGTGAACCAAACGCTGCATGAGACATCAAGGAACTATTCTCATAAGCTGCAGAAGTATAAAAACGTAATTAAGGAATTGACTGCAGAGAACGAGAATCTCAAGGCTGACCTCAGGACGCGGCCTTCTCAGCGACAGCATCGAGAAACAGAGGCGAAATTGAGAAACTTGGAGTATGAGTTGCAAGAGGAGAGAAACAACAGCCGGGAGACGAAACGATCACCTGAGATTGAGAATTATAAAAAAATTGCAAATGATTTGAAAAATGAGCTTGATGTACACAGCTCAGCCGAGCTGGTCCCTCGGGTCCGCGAGCTGCTGACAAGCCAGAAGACTTCGACGAAATTTACTACGGCGTTGACTGATATGGTGACGAAGTGTGCGCCGCCTGGGTATTTTGGAGGAAAACCGGCGCTGAAGGAAAGCTGGAAGTTCATTAAGAAAATTATGGAGGAGTATATGAATCTGAAAAAGCAGTTTGGTGAGGGTAATCCAGAAAGGGCGTTTATTCGGGTCTAGAAAAGAGGAGGTACCCTCGAAAGTGAAGGCATACCGATAAGAATAAGCTCGGTTGGTAATTAAGTAAGTGTTTTATTTGGATTCTGTGACAATAATGCATATATTCTATATTATCGGAAAATGGTTAAATGAATTTCTCTATTAAATAAGTTAGATTGAAGCTCAGATGCCTTCTTGTATGGTTATTATGTTGGTAATCCGTTTCTTTTTTTATATATAGAACTTTTGAATAGAAGTTCTATTCAAGAATTTAGCGAGTGTTGCGCTGCGTATGTGCAGAGATTGCCATTACTTAAGATCAAAGAGTTTTCGATTAGAAGCACATTGAAGGTGAATTATGAAATGTGAATCATAGGTGGATTCATATTTTGCAATTTGTCTTTACACTGATTATCATATTAACAATTTTCAGTTGAACTCATAAAGGAAATACCAAAACTTTCAGTTGCTTTTTTCTTCACAATAATCAATATAATTAGTTTCACAAATTGAATTTCGAGAAGAGAAGGTGAGCAACATAAGTTTCTATTCCTTAGTCTCATTAACTACTTTCCCATGTAACTGAACCTTGAATCACATACTAATTGCTGCATATTTTGTAGAACTGTTTCAATGTGTTCCCAACTCCGATCAAAATTCATTTTTAAAGTAATTCGGGGTTCAGGTACTTCTAATCAATAAGTAGTGTATAAGACGAATATGATTTGTTTCATTTAATGGAGAATTTCATATAACTATTCTTAAATAGATAACAAAAAATGTCAGTTGTATACAAGCTCAGAAACTAAACAGATATCATACCATAAATTTTCTAAATCATTTGCTAAAAATATCATGTATTCCAAAATTTGCTAGTAAACTTAAGATTCTTAAGATGAAAAACAAAATTGCCCCTGATTGGCCTTTCAAAGTAAAGGCACAACCCCCAGTACTATTTCTGATAATCATTAATACCAAAAAAAAACCCAAAAATATCCAAAAGATTATACACCAGATTCCTGTTGTCGGAGCCCGATGCTTCCTGCACGCCTATAACCTTTCGATGATCTCACAATGTACTCAAGTTCAGTACAATCAGATGGTAGTGAATGCTTTGGAGTGGTTCTCACTTTCTCAGTGGTCGATTGACCATAGTCAAAAGTATTGCTACGATGTCTCAGTAAGGATGAATCAGCCATCTCGACTTTATTAACTGAATTTTTCTCATTATTCGTCGTTTCTTTGGGCTGTTCCGTTGTCGAGAGACCAGATGTATTAAACTTGAACATAGATTGCTTTGCAATTATCGGACTTTCGATAAAAGGAGGCTGAGTGTCCTCCTTGCTAGGTTCTTGCACTGTTGGTTTAATCTCATTGCTGCTGGTGAAGTCTGTAAAACTGATTAGCACTGCGGTCACGTTGTCGAGCGACCTGCGGTGCATTGCTTCTTGCAATAGCATTTCGGCGCCATTGGCGCATTTTTGATGTGCAGTCAATTTTCCAGGGTCGGCATTTATGCCTTTCCAAGCGGTTTCGATAGCTTCTCTGCTGCTTAATTTGTCGAAGATGCCGTCACCTACAGGAGATACACGTTAGAACTAAGCAAGGCATTTTGTATTTACATCCAAGGATGATAAAATCATAATGCGGATGAATTTTAAAGGCTTTTATCTCTGGTTCTGCGATAACCACGTCAGGATTCCCGCCATACTGTGGCAGCTTCGCAAACGCGTCTCCGAAAGTTCGGCTGACGGACAACCGGCCAGGAAGGACTCGCGCTGGCCCTGCGATTATTCCCGCGTTTGCTGGGTTGATATTCGCTCCTTGGAGTTTCTGCTCAATCTGGCTTCTACGGATTTTTAGTTACAATTTGAAAATTTAAAACCAAATTACTGGTAAATTTTGCCTCCAGCTTCAATGATTCTCTTCTGCTCGGACTCTTCACAAGGCTTGTGGTCTTTGGTGAGCGTGAACACTTTCCGGCCGCCGTCGCCGCTCATAACTGCTCGACTATCTCCCACGTTAGCCACATAGCACACATCTCCGACGATCAGAACGACCAAAGCGCAAGAGCCTGAGCGTTCAAGTTTCCCATCAGGCATCGATTGCGCCAATTCTAAAAATTTTGCCTCAGCTGCCTGAAATCCTTTCCTGAGAGCTTCTCGAGGATTTGAGGGGAAGGAAGGCTCTTTTATCACCTACAATTCAAAAAAGTTAAGCCAAATCGTGTAAAAAATTTTACGAATCGATAGAGGTTATCTCTCAGGAAATCGGCGCAGTTCGGACCTCCATGTCCATCGTAAACTCCAAAGAATGAGCACTTCGGCCAACTCTCGTTCACCAAGTTTGACGGCTTGAGGATGTTAAGGATGATTGAGACCTTGTCTTCATTGTATTTCCTCACCAATCCGTCATGTGTGTTCGCTCCGAAGGCTTTCACAGCTCCACCAGTGACTTCTGGGATGGCTGCCTGCTTGCGAACTGCCAGCTCCTTTGGCTTCAGCGTGACCTGTGGCGGAGAATTTTTCGAGAGGTTCTCCGAAGCGATTCTCGGTTTTGCGAGAAAATATTTCTGAGTGCTAGCCATTGAGCCCATCTCATCGCTTTGAGTTCGCATTGGTTTATGGATCAAGAAACTCTCAGCCAATGCCTTTGAATGGCGCGATAACGACGCATTTGTGGTAGTATTAGGCGTTTTTTTCTCTGGTGTTTCTAACGAGGAGGGTTTTGGTGACTTTAAGTAGTAGCCGAGAGTCGAGGTGGTAGTGCTGGGGTCTTCGAGCTTGTCGGCGATCGACCTACTCTCGCGGGTAGGTGTTTTTAGCAAACTAAACGTACTTTTTTTTCGAAATTCTCCGGACTGAGGGACGTTGGACTTTGACGAGGTTGAAGAGGGTGAATTCAAGAGAGAATTCATCGAGTCTGACTTAGGATCAATTTCGATACTGTGTCGAGATTTGATTCGGAACTCCGGAGATCTCAATTGAACTTTCGGAGGTTCTTCCCTTGAGAAATTGTCCAAAAGAATTTGCGGTCGTTTTTTCTGGTTAAAATCGCTGGTTGAGACCGAGTGAAAGCGATGCGACTGTTTCTTAGGCGTGGATCTGCCTTCATGAAAATCGTTGTGACCAAGAGGGTAAGTTCCCTTCAAGGTTCCTTCTAGCAGAGTTGTCATGTGGTAGAAAATATTAATTATTAAGGTGTTTAGTGGGCTCAGATTTGGAAATTAAATCATAGCTCGCGGATTCGTTAACATAAAATTATCGGAATTGCGAACAAGTGGCTCCCTCACCTCAAATACTGGAGATTCTCAGCTATTATCTAACTATTTTCAGAGGTGCTGGCCTGTAAACTGCGACCCTGGTAGCTTTCATGCTGTGATGCTTGATATTTATAACATCATACATCAATGAGCAGTTAGCCAGTCCAGCTCCCCGAGTTCTGAAGCTCGTATTTTCGAAGGTGTTTCGCGGTCAATGGAGCTAAAAACCTCCTTCGACCTCGATTGTAGTGGATAAGCTTTGATTTCATAATTTGATTTTAGAACGCAATCGTTCGAGATTTAGTTTACTAAAATATGAGGTCTTAATTAAAGAAATTATTAAGCCTTCAATTTCTAAAATATAATTACAAATGACTAGAGAGAGCAATGAAGCCCTGAACTCAAAATATTAAATCCTCGACACGTTTCAGGGGCAGAGAGTACGCTCATCAGCCCAAAACGAGGCCTCGGGAAAGCTTGCATCAAGCTAATTACTAAATTGTGGGTAAGAGAATGCTGAGAATTTAATAACTTGGAATTTGATTAAAATGAGTCATACCCGTAAATCTCAAAATTTTTTTTTTTGGAGTTGATTAATAAAATCCGTACAATTTTAAAAGGCAGTTTTTAGTGTAATTAAAAACAGTGAATATAGAGAGAACGACATCAATATCACGACACAGAAAATATGCCTTTCTTTCAATAAAATACGTAGCTTCCACAGTGAGCAGTCAGATAGAGACTTGAGAGCGCTAGGATGGAGCTAATTTTCTGTCTGAATGCGTCTATTTCTTAGTATTAGTGAGAACTATAATAATACTAGATATCAATAAAAAAAAGCGCGAGAGGCCACCGACCATTTGAAAATTTATCCTTATTTCATACAACTTACTACAAGTAGTGACGCAATTCAATAGGAATTACACGCAGGTTTTCGCTCAGTAGGTTTGGTTGATCTGCAGAAGGTCTTGGCTCTTTGAATTAATTTTTGGTGTCAGTTGCCTCAATCGAGCTTTATTCTTGGTATATACGATACAGGCGAGCTGCATATATTTCTTGTAAATTATGCGAGGCTTGTTTTTCGAAAATGATACAAAGATATTGTATTGAATGTAGAGTTATTTTGGACCTGATGGGCCGGAGCTATCAGCCTCTTTGCGCTTGGAGCGAGCATTCATAGCGTCGTATTATTCTTAAGAAAGGTTCTCAACTCCTTACTTATCGAATTAATCACTAAAGCCTCAAATTAATAATGTCTTCTGCAAAAGATAAATGTACAGGAGAGTTTCAAGTTTTCAAACACTGTTTGCCTCACAAAATTATGGGCAAATTGTTCAGTTATCATGATAGAGAGATCTGTATGAGTTGAAATGCAGACTCCTCAAAAAGTCTATTCATGTCAGAGAGCGAATCCGCTATATGAGAGACTCAAGATATAAGCTTTTTCGCGAATACCTTATGCAAAAACGCCATCGAAACTGTTTTCATTGTAAAAAGAAAATCTCAAGAAAGCCAAGCCTTCATATTTACCATGATTGCTCTACTGCCTCATTTTCAACGTATTATAGCTCAAACCTGTCTCAAACCCCGCAATATCAACCCAAGCAGCATAGCTAACGTTGTTTGATTCATCAGATTTCGAAGTTCATGGACTCTATGATCCCAATCGGACATCATCTAGCGATTTCTTCTTCTTCGGGACAAACTCACTCTTCTATCAAGCAGGCTCTATGCCCACCTTTATCCTCCTCCAACTCGCCTCTTAAAGCTTTGTATTTTCGCACCTTCCAAGAACTAAGTTGATTCTCACTCCATATCCTTTAAAAGCTAAATATTGCTTTAAAACAATAAAAGCTTCAAAGTTCTAAACAAAAACAATTGCTAAAACATGGGTAAGGATTTCTCTCTCAAACAACTCCAAAGCTCACGTAATCTCTTTTTTATCGCTTAGGAAAGCTTCACGGTTCATTGTCTCGTGCCGGTAAGGTAACCAACGACTCTTGATATCCCTATTTTACCAATAAATCTCTTTTCATGGCATTTAGGTCAAGAAACAAACCCCAAAGGTTGAAAAGAAGGAAGTCTTGAAGAAGAAGCCAAAGGGCAGAGCATGGAAGAGAATCCAATACAACAAGAGATTCTTGAACCTCGTTGTTGGTGCCGGTGGCAAGCCAAGAAGCCCTAACTGGAATGCCGGTAGACCAGAAGAGCCAAAGAGAGCATAAGTTGAGAAGAATTAGTGTTTATCCCTCCACGAAACTCTCAGTCATTGGGTATTTGTCCTTACGATTGATGTTGCTGTTCTTTCAACAATATATCTTTTTCATTTTCACATAAACCGAGGGTGGAACCTCGTCAACATAAAAATCTAAGCATCTAATCCCTTTAGTGACTAATCCCCCTTTTATATTTGCCTAACACGCAGTAAAGTGAGCGCAAAGGCCCAGTAGAGACTAGCTTTACCATATGAAATGTTATATTAGCAATACTCGTTGCTCTCATGATAAAATCTGATTCTCTTTGTTAAGAATTTCGGTAAAAGTGGTCACAAGAGAGAATTACAGCGCCATTGAGAGAAAATACATTACAATACACGATTTATTGGTAAAGAAAAAATAAATGTGGAGGATTTCGTCACTCAGATTGCACTTCAGCCCAAAGCTCGTTAATTTGTTGATAAATACGACCGATTACCTTCTAATTAGATTAGAGAAGGGTTAAGATGTGGGTTATGGAGGGTAGATATACTTCATAATCGTCGATTTTCTCAAATACCGTTTTCAATTCTCCTGCTTTTTGCTTTATATCATCGTAATACTGCGATTTAAGTAAATTATGCTCTTTTCGGAACTGAAAGCAAAACATGAGTTAAGAGAAAGCTGAATGATAAAGTAAAGTAACTGATTCAAGCAATCCGCTGTGGACTTTCGTGAATTCTTCCAGTTTGAGAATATGTTTTTCGATTTCGTCGATCTAATTCGAATGAACAAACGTTTGTAATTGCTAGAGAGCGGAGGGATTACTGATTGCTTTTTGTGTTCGAGCAAATCGTCAAGCAGCTCGTTCATTTTCTGTGCTTTTCTTCGAAAATTAGAGTTTTATTTATGTTTTCCGAACAAAATAACTAATCGCAAAGATACCAAACAACTTTTCTTGCCGACAAATATACACCTTCTCTCTTGCAGTTTCAAGCCTCATTACGCTTTGAATGCTCAAGCTCATAATATTCAGAAATATTAGCTAAAATCAAAGCTATAGAAGACCCAAGTTGCATCAAATTTCGTTAACTACTGTAATGTAATTATTTATATCAAGCAGTCTTTACAACGCAATATACAAAGCAAAACGATTGTCTCTGTGGATTATACTCACCTTCGCTTGGCTGATTCGCTTGAGTCTCACCAGCTTTCGTCGTTGATGGATCAACAGATTCTTTTTGGAAGAACGGATGCTCTGCATTCACGGCCTCTAAATTCATTTTCACTTTCTCCGAGCCTTTCGGAGGAGGAATCTTAACAGCTTCCTTGCCACCTTCTTCTGTGTTGCTACTCTCATCGGTTTTCTTTATCGGCGATGGTTCAGGTTTCTGTTCCTCCTTCGTTTTATCCTCGACCTCTTTTTTCTCTTCAGGAACCTCTTGGTGCTGTGGTTGTTGCTCGGCCTTTTTGGCTCTTATCCCCTTCACTCGTTCGTTAAAAAACGCCTTTAATGTGTTCTTTCGATTGATTTCAACAACTATCCAAAGCAAGTAATCGATAATTCAATTTGCTTCTATCAGAGTTTGATACATTCGGATATCGCTTGCTTAAGCAGCTCTTTATCCTTGAGGATATCAGACATCGGTTTATTTTTCAATTTTGAACGAAAAATGTTTATTAGCTGAGCTGTCCCTGATAAATCTATTCAAGAGAACGCAGTGTTCTTTAATGGGTTCAATAGAATGAGTTTGTACCTTGCTTTGAATAATAAATGTCAAATTTCTCTTTTGGATAAACTTTGCTGAACACTAACGCACGGTGCTCCGGCTTAGAGTGGCTGATAATAATCACTTGCCCGCCTTTTTTCACAACTCTATTCAATAAGCCATCGAAAAATTACAATAGTAAGTCTGAACCTTCCCATTTCTTTCAATAGCCTTGAAACTAAGTCCCAATTCTTTGAGCACTGCCCAATTTTACACGTCAATAATAAATATAAATTGCTTCAATACCATTATTGCATCTAACGTTCCTTTATCGATAACCGCATCAAATGATTCATCTGGAAAAGTCATATTTGTTGCGTCCATTTCAATGACTGGGAATTTTCTATGATTAATGCCAATCAGCTGAAGGAAAGTTACATTCCATAGGTTTATTAACTGATGCAGCGTACTCTTTCATTCGCTGGATGCAGACATCTGAAATATCTATGTTAACAGTGTTCTGATAGCTATTATGCGAGTAAGTGTTGTCTCATTTGTGATTGGAATGTCTATAAATTACCCGTCATCATACATCTCTTCAGTGAGTTCTGATGGGAAAAAGTGGGTGAAAGGTAAGATTGACAAAATTACTTGAATTTCCGCAGCCGACCATAAGAATGCGATCTGTTTTCTGAATTGGATAGATATCTGTGAAATAGTATTGAAGTTCTCGGTATTCAAGATACCAGTCAAAAAAGCCTGTGTGTCTGTGGAAGGATTATGATGATTATGGAAAGAATATTCGGAGTTAACTTGTCAAATCTTTCGTTCCAGAACTCTTTTTTTGCGTACTCTGACCTTGCAAACACACGTGAGCCAGACTCTTCTGTATCTTGCTGCTGTTGCTTTATTTCTTTATTAGTTGTATCGGTAGAAGGTTCCATGGATATTTCAAAAATGAGAATTGTATTTTTAAAAATTTATTACTCTGCGCTCGCTATAATGAAACACAGGATTGCACAAATAAGAGAGCGGACTAAATTCGGGCTTAAAAGATGAAAAATAAGTTGTGCTCACCTCTTCTTGTTAGGGAAGGTGTGACAAAGATTATATGTGAGAGAATTATCCATTTCCGATTGGAGGCTATGACTGTTTGGATTCTAAGTTCAGGAGCTAGAGAGGAAGAGAAAA
>ENA-UOTZ01001658-UOTZ01001658.1-compost-metagenome-genome-assembly--contig:-NODE-1658-length-14264-cov-6.111933_pt1 | contig 14264 bp, 11 predicted proteins | sample MGYA00238144_ERZ746983 | MGnify/ENA primary metagenome ERZ746983 (study PRJEB28759, sample SAMN06268863) | compost metagenome | isolation source: single cell | place: USA: California, Emeryville, Joint...
AGATTCCTTGGATATCCTGCGATGGCATTATCTCCATTTGGTTCTCTTGTTTCTTGCTGCCTGGAACATCTTTCTGTTGGTTCATTAAATAGCTTTCAAACTTCGTTTTATCGAATTTTAATACTTGATATGAAATATAATTCTAAGGAATTGTTTCTTAAACAGTTTCAGAAAACCATTTTAATTGTGTCGGTCTTGAAGTGGAATGTATTATATTTACACCAAACCATGAACCGATTTCTCTTAATTCTAAGACAGGTTTTCGAAACAAGAACTGAAAAGGCTCAAAGTCTCTGGATATTTCCAGCCCCAAATTAATCTCAGTCTAAACAATAACGCATATTTAAATCAGTTGAAAATATAAATTGAATTGAAAGGATACAAAGTGCGTTTCAGTGATAATCATTGCAAAGCCCAACAAATTGAAAATGTGCGGTGAATGTAATCGAATTTGAAATATAATACACCATTTCTTATATGTTGAAGACAATAGACTTTATTAACCAGCAATCCTGCAGCTGTTATTGATTTATTCCAAATGAGATGAAGATAATCATTGTAAAATTATAGAAAATAGTCAGCTTAATAGAATTCAAGCCAATTCAACTCATATTAAGAATTAGGAATTTGTATCAAAGGCAAATTAACCAAAAAAAAAAGAAAGAAAGAGAGCAAATATTTGATCATATTTTCATCATGATAATGATGATTGTCAATTCTAAAATTCAAGTTATTAGGCTGGACAGAAAAGCTAATGACAACATTTTAATCAAGTATATCATGAGTGTGTGTGGACAAACAAACAAAATAATTTATAACGCTAGGAAGTAATAAGTGTCAGTATTCATGAGGTAGCATTGTGCTGTGCTGAACTTTTCACATTTTGTTCACCTTCAAGATCAAATTAGACTTAATTCTCACGAATGAGGTTAAGAGGAGACCCATACGTAAATAATTGATTTGCAAGCGGGAAAAACACGCTTGCTTAATTAGGCTACCCTCATCAAAGAGCAATTTTTGAGAAGAAACTCCTTGAAGACTGTGTCCAAAAATGATAAGTTCCATTCTTTTCTATCGAAGCAGAGATCAAATGTACCCCTTTATAAAAAAACGGTGAAAAGTATCCAAATTCAAAATACTTAAAACGAGGAAAAAAGGAATAAAATAATAGGAATAGGTAGTCGTCAGTTTATCCCACATTGTGAGCGCACTATATTCTCAAGCTATCATTAATATTATGTGGAAACGGTAAATTAATTTTGTTTTCAGATTTCAGGTTTCAAGCTTAAACCAATGAATGCTTTGAAAAGATTAATTACAGCTATTCTCACCAGTTGTACTCTAACGTCGATGGCAATGAACTGAAAATGTTAGTTGATGTACACACTCAGATGTATCAAAAACGTTGATAGCTCAAAATTAAATCAGATTGCAATAAAAATGATTACACGAAGGAGACCAAGAAAGAAAAAGGGCATAACACTCATATGGCAGTGTTGTATGAGATCTATAGGTCTCTGCCTGATGGCAGCATTTGTGCTCTTGACAGCAGTCGTGTTATACACTATGATCTATGAGATTGCTCCAGCATATTACTATCACTATAATAGCTGGGCAATTGGTGGAGTAACACTTTTTTTATTTGTAGTCAACATCATCATAATCGTAATCAGGGTATCTTACTACTCGAGCTTTTTCTCGGATTTTCAGTCCTTTTTAACTTTGCAATGGCGGTTCTCACTGATCCAGGAAGTACCAAAAGCATCAAGGTATTTGCAAGCCTATCTCATTTCAATCTTCATATGAAAAAGCTTAGGGATTTGGAAAAGTATCAAATGATTGAGGTTACAAGCTCTTTGAGTGAAGAGACCTCACAAAATGTTGCTTTGGATGATGATGATAATGATAACGATTATTGGGATGTGAATCCAGAAGAAGTGGGAATAAAAACCTGTTCAGCATGTGCCGCAATTAAACCACTACGCGCTCATCACTGTTCAGCCTGTGGAAGATGCGTTCTAAAAATGGATCATCATTGCCGTAAATATCCCAACTCTTTCATTTTATTTAGTTCCTACTGCAGCTTGGATAAATAATTGTGTGGGACATTACAATCAACGTTATTTCTTGCTGATGATATTCTATTTGCTGACTGGTTCGATAATTTATACCGTACTCGCTCTCCCCCTCAGATATGGAAGTGGATTTGAGGTTTAATCTTCATTCCTCAATGTTTCTCATCTATTGAACAGGCCTATTTCCAACTAAAATCATGGGCTTCAGATCCGTCTTTTGTAACTTGCACTTCGCTCATTGTCTTACTCATCCCTTTTAATGCATGGAACTGGTACCTTAAAGCTAATCTTGTATTATTGCAATTATAACAACTTCTATAGGTTTTTAGCAATAACAGGACAGACAACCATAGAATATTGGATAAAACGAGATATGAAAAACAATCCAGAGAGGCAAGAAGAAGTAATGTCATACGCTATGTATGGTATGATTTATTCCTTGAACTGTTTAGCCATCATCACCTGTATCATTTGGCGATCCCAAGAAACTCAAGAATTTAAAGGATATATTCGGAACAACAAGTATATGGCGAATCTTGAGCCCCAGTGTTCGAGAAATTGGGAGAGATGGAATCAATTGGGAAATTATGGAATAATACTAGTAATTGTAACTTTTACATCAAACATCACTACTAGCTGCTCGACAAATAATTGGCAACATTTAGATCTCGGGTGTCTGAATTGTAGAATTTACTTTCTTTCATGTTCAAAAGATCCCTCAAAAAGTATAACTCAAAACATTTCAAAAAAGGCGTTTAATAGAAGAGAGATTGGATTGAAGGTTTTCGCTTTAAAAGCTAGTTGGTTTCTTTAAGTGCACCTTTTCGGGACTCATTAGTGAGTAAGACTTTCCACACTCAAAGCTCGCTTCAGGAATTTCGCGTTCGATGGTTTTGAGAAATTAAGCAGAAGCGGCATGATAAGTAGTAAGGTGAAAGCGAACTCTAGCGAGATTCTCTTCTGGGATTCTTTGAATTAAAATTTTGACAGAGAATTTCCTCGAAAAAGCGCACTAATAGCTTGCCTTAATAAGACCGCAAAAACTAGCGATTCTAGCTACTAGTAATGCAGGTATTGCTTAGGCTAATAAATTGAGATAGCTGGTGTTACACTGTGAGCAGTTATGGTAGAACAATAAACAATGGATAAAGTTGTTGAACTCCTTCTCTTCTAACTGCTAGAATCTTCTGCTGTTAATAAGGTTTTCCCCCAAAATATCATTATTTTATCCGATTCTTCTATCCTATGAGCACTACATGACTGATAAATTAATCAAAAGAGTTGGTAGAGTCTTGTGGGAACCGATATGCAGTGTCATAATGATGTTCTTCGAGAGTAAATTAAGTGTTAGCAAGTTTAGATTGGGATACTAACCTCCTCGTAAGAGCTCCAACAGTGACATTATCAGTAAGCTGTAGACACATAATCCTGATTGCTGGAAGGAATCCAAATTGACAGCAGGTCGAATATCCGCTAAATGAACATTGTTTCTAATAAAATACTATGTGTTCAGGTTGAATAAAACCACACATTACCAAAGGAAGACTAATAATAAATTCTTTGTCCATTTGGCAAGACTGAGATTAGCATGTGAGCTCCTTACAAAAAAGACACTATTTGTGTGAAAAAAGAACACAATATCAAAATGAAAGGACCACAAAGGGGTTAAAAAAGAGATATAGATGAAGACAATTTTCAATCATCTTTGTAAATTTAGTAGAATTTGATTAAATGCCCTTTAACATTCTCACAAATTAAATTCAATTATATCCAAGGGAGGAGGAACAAATATGACTTATTACCTCACAACGATCGCATGAAAAATTAATTCTCTTTTTCAGACAATAAGAGCACCTTTTATTTTGAATATTTAAAGTGATGTTTAATGTGAGGTTTGACGAGGAACATCACGAATTGGTTCAAGTAGTAACTTATCAGATATTGAAGAATTTAGCAATCATAATTTCAAGCACGCAAGCCAACGAACAATTATGAAGCGTTAGAAAACTTTCTTGAGAGGTTTATAGACAATGCTACTCTTAAGCTCTGGTTTCATGTGTCTCACGAAATCCATAGGTGAAGAAGATCTTTCTGGACTGAACTTTCGCTCAAATAGTTTTTCAGGAGGAATACTGTTATGAGCTTCTGCGAGATACATTGAAATGGGTGGATCTTTCAGACTACGTTCTAATTCAATATTGCTTTCTTTCAATTTGCTGTTCTTGAGTAACAATCCCTTTTTGATGGCTTCTCCCTCTCTCAATCCCTAAAATAAAGATTTGAGTTTTTTTTTTTTAACAAAATAATTATTGCAGCATACCTTAATTTTATCGAGCTGAGAGAAGCGACTTGCTGTACACATAGTCATTGTAGGCTTCTCAACGACCAACTTCGATTTCCAACCTTCATACTCCTTCTGCTTGGCTTCTCTTTTTCTTCTTTCTTTTTCGACAGCTAGATAGAATGAAAGTTCAAAAATTATTCCATTAAGAAAGTGAACCTGTTATTTTCTCTTCCTCAAGTATCTCAGGATTTGAAAAAATAGGAATCCCTTTGACTCTCTTACGGAAATCTTTGTTAATATCTGGGAAGGGTTGTCCTCTCTGCTTTCTCTGAGCTTCATCGATCTTTTTTTTCAAAATATTCTTTTACTGCATAAGAAAAATTGCACTCACCTTCTCTCTAAACTCATGATAAGGTTCAGACTGCATATCCGCTATTTTGCCAGGATGTGGTTTCTTCGGATGAGCATTATATTGTTCCTTAGGTTTCTTGATGATAGTCGAGAAGCCTTCAGGAGTTTTGAATCTCTGAGAGTAAGGGAAAAAAAGTTATTAGTTGTCTTGGCTTTCTTTAGGGTGTGGATTTTACCGATTTGTTCCAAAGGTCCTGGTTTCTCTTGACCTCATCGGTAGTGTAAGGGTCTATTGATTGAGACATATACTCCAGACTGTAAGTATAGAAATGATTGGGGTCATTTCTGACGATCTCACGAAGTTCTTCCTTTTGACGTTCGTAAATGTTCAATTTCTGATTTGCAGAATTATAGACGGTTTGTCCTTCGTCTACTGGGTATAGTTGTTTCATACTAGGCAAAAGAGATAAAATATATTTTTTGAATTTGGAAAATACTGAAGTGTATAGAATTCTGCGGGATCTTTGGTCTTCGGAAGACTTGTGGCTCTTTTTAAAGTGCTTTTCCTGGCATACTCGGAGGACTCTCCTATTTGTATGTGAATTTGATCACCACTCTGGATTTTTCCCTTCGTGTTTTCTTTCGTTGCTGACTGGGGATCAGCTGAGAGCTGTGAAGAAGATCTGATATTTATTGTTAGCGTAAAGGTCATGATTAAATTGACTACTTATTTAACGAATTCGTTTCCAATGAGTGTGATGCAGTTTGGCTCAGTAGCTGGCTCCTTGTTGCACCCGGAGAACGAGTCAATAGACTTGTGCTCGCTTCCTTCACACTACCTTCGGTGCTAGAGCTATCTTTTATTCGTAGTCCCTAGCAATCTCATATCAGAACAGGAATTATATTTTAAATTAACCTTCTTCCTTGGTTTCTTAGGAGGGGCTTCAACACCAGTAATATCCTCGTCTGTCAAAGCATCACCGTATTTTCTCTCAAGAGATATCAAATTCTATGAAAATTTATAAGGTTACTCATTTGATTCGTATTTTTAGCAAATCTTACCGCATGATCAGGAAATAGATTTGATGCTACAATTTCTTTCATATTCCAGCATCTTCGGAGCTCATTGAGTATGACCAATGTGTCGTAGATATGTTGTGGAACCTTTTATTTTTCGAAAGATAAGAACTTCAATTCAAACTCAATTAAAATGGCAGACCTTGCTTCGGAGGTAAATATCCGGATTCAAAAGCAGCTTAGATAGATTCTCCCTTAGTTTAATCTAACAAAAATATTGCAGTTAGCAATCAACTACATTTGAGTCTATTGTTACCCTTTTAATGTCACAATTATAGTTGATAAATAGCCTTTCTTTGAATAAGATGTCCGGATTCTTCAAAATTTTTGTGGTTTCAGTATTTGGTTCTTCTCTTGGGAAGAGCTCTTGCAACCTTTGGGTCTAAGTGTTAAAAGAAATCGAATCAAGAACTAATCCACCTTTTCATTCCCTTAGCACCGAGACCTTCCAACATATAGGTTCTGCATTCTTTATCAATAAATGCAAACCCTGTAATGATGTCTAAATCTGGATTTTTCTTCTCTTCTTCGGTCAAACTTTTCGTAGTAAGCAGAAGGGTATTGCCGTCTTTGCTTCCAAGACCTTCGAGATTGATCTTTGCGACTGCTTGTTGAAGCTTTTGCACCATGGCATGACTCTTATATGGGAAAATATAGACAGCTCTCTCGTAGATAGCGCCAGGGTCTTTTTTTTCAACGACCGGTTCAGGCTGGACTTGGACTTCTACCTTCCTTTTCGTTCCTCCTCTAGAATCAGGTTTCATCGGAGGAGAACCTGGTTTCTTGTTTTGAACTTGTTGCTTCTTCTCTGAATGAAAAGATTAATCAATCAATTACCCACATTTTTTGATATTAGAAATACCTTCGACTGCTGGTTTTGCGCCAGCTTTCTGTTTCGGATCTACCTTAGCGGGAAGTTCTTCTTTTTGCTCAACGACAGGTTCAGGCTTTTTATAACTGCCAATTGGATGCGCTAAGTCAATCCCGACTACCAGATAGCTGCCCTAAATTGAAAGTTTCAATATGATTCAAACGACAATTACTTACATTTGACAAATACAGCGTAGAAATATGAGCTCTCTTCGCTTCCTTTCTTGCATTTGTGTTCAACGCCAAGTTTTGAAAATCATTATTCTTAGAATTTAAGTTTAACAAGTTTAATATTTTTTCTGATTACCACATATTTCTGGATAGGGGCAATAAAGCTCCTCAATTTTACGGTTCTTACACTCGGCTTCAGTAAATCGGTAAGCATAAAATTCGCAAGTCCAAAGTTTGTGTCAATAATTTTTTTATTATCGACCTCAACGATCGGCTCAAATGCTTTGACGTCTTTCTTTTTCTTTGGATCCTTTTTTCCTTTATCCTTTTCTTTCTCTTTTTCCTTCTCCTTTTCTTTTGCAGGCTGAGGTTTGCCTTTGACGTCTTTTCCCTTTTTTCCTTTTGGATCTTCAGGAGGTTTCTCTTCTTCCTCGGGTTTAATTTCGATGAGTTGGTGCTCTTTGAGGAGGTTATCTTTTTCAATTTCATCTTGGTCATGAAGTTCAAACTAGAATTTTTGAACATCAGTTAGAATGAAGAAGTGAACTAACCTTCATTGGAGTAGTTGCAAGCTGCTCTTTGAGTAGGACTGGATTCATAAATCCAGTTAGTAGTACTTGTTTGTAATACCACTTGCATATTTCTGAGTGTGGAATGTCCGGAGTCTTTATTTCAGTGCCATCAAAGAATTTTGCTCTGACATAAACTGGCTGATATTCACCCCCAGCATTTGTTTCTGAAGGGAGATCTTTGGCCCCAATGATGGTGAATTGAAGAGGATTCAGGAAGTGCTTATATTCAGGAGTGAGCAATTCCTTATCTGCGGTAAGGACAAGCTTCACAGAATCAATCTCGGGGATGGGGCTCGAGTCCGCGAAGAACTCAAACTAAATGCAACAAAAAAAAATAACAATTCAATTGCTTTCAACTTCCGAAAATTAAGTACTCTAGGTTTCTCCTTGTCCATGAGAATGGAACTATAGTTTAGTGCAAGCTGGTGTTTGACTTTTTGGTCTTCGGTGGAGACAAAATAAATGTAAAACTTTTGAGGACGTGTGAGCAGTTTGACAAAATCATCATCCACTCTGATTTCTTGGAATGCATGCGTGTATGAAACAATCTCAGGCACTAAATGTTCGAAGAGGGATAAAAATTGTGTTTGATATTGATAAGCTTCTACCTTCAGGCTTGAGTGGTGCCCAAGTCTCAATCAGAGGAAGATCGACTCTCGCAGTTTTTGCCGTGTCGAGGGGATCAATCCATTCAAACATCACGAGAATGTCAGCCACATTGAGCTGTCTGACTTCAAAATTGAATGTGAATATCACATCATTCTTTGGAATTCCGGACTCATCTACCTTAACTGGTGCTTTCTAATGCAAACGAAACAATTAGATATCTGCTATTTCTGGATGAGAGTCTCACCTTGTCTTGTTTTTTCGGTGGCATTTGATTATGCGATTTCTTCAGTATATAATCTGCTCTCTTGAAACCAAAATTTAAGAACTGTTGTTTTATTAATAGTGCAACTGCAAACAGGAAATTTTTTTAGAAAAGGAGCTAAATGAATTAAAGAGCCATGTTCTTACCATTTCTTCCCCATTTTAATATCTAGCTGCATTTACCACAAAATTGTCGCTAAATTTGGGTGGTTCGGCAATATTTTCCTAAGGAAATAAGTCAGAACTGCCTCAAGGATCAGATGACAATATTTTCTATACTTAGCCTTGTACCTAGCCACTGAGAAAAATTGGAATGTAAAAGTGACCATAACCATCATAACCTAGGACATAATAATTGTGAATAGGAGATAAGAATGTTGTGAGACCATTCCGCTCTTAAATATAATAAATTTTAGAAATTTTATCAGCATGGCATCTCTGAAAGAGTATAACGTTCAAATTTATCTTGGTGAACTGAGAGATATTCTCCTCGCAAACCCATCTAAAAAGAACCAATTAAAACTCGAGATCTACCATGGAAGCAACATAATCACACCTGGCATTCTTGAAGTTGAAAGTAAAAGAAATTGTAACTCTCCTGCTAAAAAGTTCATATTATTCAGAATCTGTCAAAGAAGTCAAGATCGACAAGTCCATAGATTTGAAGCTCTATTTCGCAAATAGTATTGAATTCTGGCTCAGAGACTTCGAAACACATCAGCTTCTGGTGAAGCTTTCTACAATAATATATCTGATCCATCAAACTATAGGGTCGCAATAAGATCTCATTCTCCGAAATACAAGGCTCAGAGTATCCCCTCGAGAAAGATATACCTTTAAACTTTTCCGGAAAGCAGCAATCGCTACTGAAACTTTCATTTAGGTAAATATTTAAAACAATAAGAACTCGATATTCATTATCCTTTTTACTCAATAGTTGCTCTGAAAATTTATTGAAAGACAAGTCTCTCTTAGAAGCAGAAAGGTTGGCAGAGTTAAAGATAATACAAGAGAAAGAGCAAATTGAGCGTGAGGAGCAAGAACGAATAAAACGCGAAAAAGAAGAGGAAGAATTGAGAATCAGACTCGAACGCGAAGAGCTCGAGAAGAAAAAACATCAGCACACTGTTTATCTCACTAACAGAGACAAAACTAACGAACCATATTATTAATATCTTCCTAAATCGGTTTTTGTATCACATGATATATAGATATATGTGCGAGGGTTTTGTTGAACGTTGCTTTCACGCGCACAAACAAATATAGAAACCTAAGATAAATCTGACACTAGAGCTAACTGAATCTACTTAAACTTGATGGAATTGACGCTAGTCGTGTTGATTTTAAAATCTCCTCCAGCGAAGTTTTTATTCTTCAGTTTCATCTTCTCCTTTTTGAAATTCTTTCCTCTAGTGTCTTTGAGCTTCTCCCAACCTATCTTTCCGTAATCATCTCCTCCAGTTCCAAACTTGTATTTGGCCTTTAGAGTAAATTCAGAATGATCGATCACATATCATAAAATAGCTATTACATCAAAAGTGTTATCTCGAAGTTGCTCCGGGATTAAATGGGCTCTGGAATAATCTGTTCTGCTGAATGGCTTCCTTGTTGGAGAGGAATCTTCTTCTTCCTCTTCTTCAATCGATGCTGCTTTTGTGGCGACAGCTTTTGGTTTCTGAGTGCTGCTTGGAAATGGAGGAAAATTAGTTAATGATGATGGGAAAAAATATTAGATACGTCGTATTGTTTTGTGGCTTTCCATTAAGTTTGGTGACTTGTGATGGAGCTTGAGTTTCTTTCTTTCCTTTGCTATTTTTTCGTGGGGCCTCGTCCTCATCCTCCTCCTCAGCTGGGCCATTATTTACTTCGATGTCTTCTTCTTCGTCATCTTCTTCTTCATCTTTTTTACTGATAACTCCATTAGTCTTCTTCGAAGTTTTAGAGGTATCTATGTTGTGGGTGCCTTCTTTTTTGACTTTCTTTTTTGGTTCAGGGACTTCAGCCTCTTCTTCATCCTCTTCTTCTTCATCTTTTTTTTTTCTGGAATCTGTCTTAACTTTCTCATTCTTATTTCCTTTATTCTTTGAAGTTTTGGTGGTAGTTTCTTGTTCTTCCTCTTCATCCGCAGCTCTCATCTCTTCAAGGATGTCCCTAAGTATGGATTTAGAAAAAACTCGAGAGTTATTAGTAGCCTTACGGATGATGTTTCACGTAGAATTTGGCAATTCTTAGCAAGCCTCTTCCTGCGAGTCCAGCAGTCTATGACAGAAAAAGTTATTCTTCAGAATCTAATTGTGCTTTCCAAATAATACATTTTCAAAATCAACGTCACTGGCTTCTTTCTTCAGCATATTTGCAGTTTTCTCGAATCCCTGGTTATTAAGGAATCGATAGAGACAAGGGATAAGGTCACTCGCTGTTATTTGCTGCATGTTTGGCCTTCTTTGCTAGCAATAAAATTTAATGTTTCTTTTTTAATATTTTTTTGCAAAAAATTGCTGTTTTGGCATTTCAAATTGAAACTTTAATCGCTGTTTCATTTGATGTGAATTGCCTCAAATTATCTGACTCTCATAGCATCACTTCTACTCGAATAAAGCAAACGCAACTTCCTGTTCAAAATCAGAACAACAACATTTGCTATTTTTCCTGGTGTTATTGCGCTCATAAAGTTAAACTAAAGCTCAATCATTATTTTTCCACTCAAAGATCTTTCTATCTGAGCTCTCTTAGATAGTTTTCTGATTCTGAGTCTTAAAATGACTAATATCATAGCAAGTATCCAGGAAATAGCAAAAAAAGCTCACTGAAAAGATTAAAAGAGACGGTTTTTCATTTGTAATTAGAGAGAAATAGGGAAAAAGTTGCTTTGCTTTTCCCATGTTTCAGGAGCCACTTTAGAACTCTTTCGACAGCTTCGTGTTGAAACACCATCAAGGTGTTCAATTTTTGGTCAACGTCTGCGATTCAGATCTGAAAAAGATTTTCCTTGTCACCACCATTTATAAGCAGGAGAAAGGACCGAAACAGAGAAATATATGAGACTGATCTTGAATTTGAGGGGTTAGATCTGAATATTCACGGAAAATTGAGAAAAATTTTGATCTGATCTTTCTTGCAGATAGACTGAGTAGTTTGCGCAACGTCATTTTTCGAATGTGAGATCTCAAGGAGTCAACTACAGATTATTTTGGTTTCGAATTATCGAAACCCAGAGTCTTTTAGACATTATTTATTTTTTGAGACAGTTCAGAGTTGTGGTACTCAGAACCGTTCGATTAGAGCTGAGAAGGAGAGAAATTAATAAATTAGTAACTGAAAATGAGTGAGTCAGAAAAACTTGAAGAACTTATAGAAAAGTTAATATATCAGAAAGACGTAGATCAGCGTCTGATGATGAACAAGTTTAACAAAAATTGGCTGCTTTCTGTTCTCCAAGAAAGCGACGAGATTAGAAATGTGGAGTTGCGATTTAAAGATTACGACGTCAAAGGAGTGGATATCATCGACTTTGTTCGGATATTTCTGAATATCATCGAGCACAGAGAGAGAGAAACCCTCTACATAGTCATTGGCCTTATTGATTTATTCAAAGAGATCTGCGAAACATTCAACCTGGGAAATCATATCAGATCAACAGACATCATCAACTATGTTGTAGATGTAAGATCTTTCAATTTGAACATAAATATGATTTTAACTTATTTCAATATAGACCTTCATCAACAGTACCCCATCAACTATGCATGTGATTCCCACCCGCAAAATCCCGGAGAAAAAACGTTTTGGAGAAACACAAACACGCATTCGCGAAATAGACATTGTAAGTGATTCCCAGCTTTCATCGTGACCTGATCGAATAATAACAGAATGCACCAATAATATATGGAGAATCTTTCGGATCAATGAAACGTTTGGTTGCAGGCAAGGTGGTTACAGATAGCATCCATCACTTAAATAACAGCATAAAGAGGTAGAGTCAAATCACTATTCTCATGTATTTATTATTTATTCTTGTCAGGGCTACCTACGCTTCAAATATTAAGAGAATTTTTGCACTTGACTCACTGGGCGACAATATTTGCACATACGATACTGACTGCAAGTTGCTCCGAAGAATTTACCCAAAATCTTTTCTTGAGAAGAAAGACACTATCATCATTAATTTCACATGGTCCAATAAGCAGAACAGAGTACCTCCCTCACAAATTATTTTTTGTAGACTAACTCCCTACGGGAAACTCTTTTTAGCTAGGATGTTGCCTGAAAGACTTTACGTTAGTATTCTGGGACGCAATTGACGATTTTAACTACGAGAAATGCTTTCATATTGGTAATATTACTAACGAATATCAAACGAATATATGGTACATTGAGTTCCTCAATCTTTGGCTGACAACAGATAAATTGAACGAAATCAATATCTGGAATCTTGAGACCGAGAGTCGGACTTCTCAAATACAGTCTGAACGAATTAATTCTACGATCCTTGACATTGTGCCAGTTGAAGTGTTAAAACTTGTTGCAGTATCCTGTATGGACAAGACGATCACTTTATGGGATCTTTCTCGAAAATCTGTCTTATTGGAGATAAACTTACCTAATGGCGGAGTGCACTCTTTGAGCTATTCTTCCACTTTTCAGACCTTAATCACTGCGGGCTACGAGAATATGATTTCTCTTTGGGATATCGATCAACAATATTTTGACTGCACAAAGAAAGGAAGACTTGTGGGCCATGCTTCAATGGTTACGGCCGTCCAGACCGTAGAGAAAACCCCAATGGTCATATCCACTGACGACCTTGGCTGTGTTAAAGTTTGGGATCTTCGAACAATGAGTTGCTTGCAAACTGTAGAACTTGGAGCAAAAACAATCGTTCACACAGTCGTTGACATGTACGAATGTGGAAGAATTGCCTTTGTTGGAGCCAGAATAAACATCCTTGAATTTGAAGATCTGATCTATATAAAAAATAATCTAAAAACGGCTGAAGTTCATTGGCCTATTCGAGTAGAATATAATTATCCTCTTAATGAACTCGTCGTTTGTACCAGAAAAGATATTCGCTTCCTTGACGCAACTACAGGGAGTGTGAAGAAGATTTATACTGGGTTACTCTCTAACAATGAAGATGATATAACTGTGTTCAAGTTGATACAACAGAATAAAAAATTCATTCTAGGTGACCAACGTGGACAAATGAATCTCTACATGTATGCGAACGGTGAATTGTTAAAAACCTTAAAGAGCCACCATAACGAAGTGAGCTCAGTGAAGGTTGATTATGTGAACAAACTATTCATTTCTGCAGGTTGGGACTCTCAAGTGCTCATTCAAAAAGAAACTAAGACTGATTTTGAGGTAAAGCGAAGAGTGAAAAATGCTCATTTTCGCAAAGAGATAACTCAGATGGAAACCTCAATCTATCACAACGTCATTGTGACTGGGAGCAATTCAAACATATTATATTTGGGACTTCGAATACTTGAGATTGATTGGGATGCTTGAGCTAGAAGCCTCAGCAGAACCCACTTCATTGCAGTTTATCAATGGATTTTCTATCTTGGTTATTGCCACGAATATAGGCACCGTTCACTTCTTTCATTTTTACAGAAGGGATATGATTCATATAAGCATGAGACACATTGGATTTATAGATTTAGAAGAAGCAGAAAAGCTCAAAATTGAACAACAGTTACCAAAATACAGAAGGCAGCAAGTCACGTCTCCAGATGCATTCGAGAACAGAGAACCCATTTTCTCAAACCGCATGCTTCTTGATATAAACTACGAAATTAGTGAGACAGAGAAACCTCAAAGCGCGAAGATATATTTGGCCTTAAACAAGGGAAAAGTAGTAGTATATGATATTCTTGAACTTTTTACTTCAGACCCTGAAATAGTGCATGTTCCACATGCGAACACTCGTACTAACTATAACTCAGAAAGGTCCGCGAACGAAGATTTCGAAGAGGCTGTGAAAAACTATAA
>ENA-UOTZ01001659-UOTZ01001659.1-compost-metagenome-genome-assembly--contig:-NODE-1659-length-14261-cov-11.412648_pt1 | contig 14261 bp, 3 predicted proteins | sample MGYA00238144_ERZ746983 | MGnify/ENA primary metagenome ERZ746983 (study PRJEB28759, sample SAMN06268863) | compost metagenome | isolation source: single cell | place: USA: California, Emeryville, Joint...
TCTGTTAGAAGACAAGTGATCATCGAAGCCATTCAAAAGAATCTCACAGCAGAGATTCAAGATAAATTCCATCTACGGGAAGTCCTTGACATCCAACGATCTTATCGGGATCACGTGACAAGAGCCCAAGAACTTGTGTCAATCCGAGTTGAAATTCTCTCAAAATTAGTTGGAACCGGGTGCGATCTCGATGTGATGAAGAAACTTTCGGTCAAGTTCACAGAAAAAGGAGAGAGGCTTGTTAGAGATCTGCAGTTGATCCTCGACTCCAATTATGGCCACCTCGAAACTGTCGCTCTTTTCGACTATGTCCAATTATGTCTGTACGAAATGTCTCTGGGTCCTCGCCCACAAAAACTCCAAGCAGTGATCACAAGAGTAAAGGCGTTTAATTTTTCTGACTTGGAAAGAGAAAGCCACAAAATCCCAGAGAAAAGCATTTTTATGAACATTGACGCTGCCTCTCCCTTGTCTTACGTCGCCTTTTCGCTCAGCATAAGCAGGCCGGGAAATGTGATCGTTTGGTCAAAGAACTTTAAAACCTTGCTAGGACTCCCTGATCATATAGATGTCCAGAAGATGAAAATGGAAAACATTTTCCCAGGTTCAATGAAAGAAAGGATTCAAACCCTAATGACCGAAGAGTTTGAAAACGGATCGAAATTCCTGATTAACACATGGACAAAGGCATTCCTCAAGAAATTTGATGGGAGTTTACTTGAAACCAAGATTCTGATGACTGTTGAAGTCTTACAGAATGATGAAATCTCTCTTGTTTTGTATATCTACAAGACAAATAACCCCCTAACTGGATTTTTGTTCGATGAAACTCTCCAACTCATTGGATTTTCGAGTTCACTGCAAGAATTATTGGTTGCAACCACTAAAACCCCAGTAGCGGAAATTGCTTCCCACCTGTCACAACAGTTCTCAAATTTCAAGCAATTTGCGCCTCCCTTCGATGAGAAGTTAGGGTTTGGAGAAGATAATATTGATTTCGAGTGTGAATTTCAATGTTGGGACCCAGAGAGCAGCTCATTACAAAAATTAGTTAAACAGCTGCAGCGGACTGACGTGTTCTTGAAAGGTACAATCTCCAAGTCTCGGCTCGAAATGTTTGATTTTGATTACTATACCCTCACTATCAATCAAATCGCCAAGAAATTGAAGAGAACTACTCTTCAGACTCAATTTCTATCTCCAACGTTGCCATACAGCAAAACAAAAACTACGGAAGAAGGAGAAGACCGTGGTGATTCAGACAGTCCCACTCGAGAGAAAAAAACCGAAGATTTGAAAGAGAGCTCAGCAAGCGATTACTATGAAAAAATCAGTGTAAATGCAGATCTCGAGCATCAAGAATCATCCCAAATGTCCTCTTCATTGTTAGATAGCAAAAGAAAACGAATAAAGCAGATGATATCAGCAATAAAGATTCCCCGCTACCTCCTGGTAATAAACATCTTTGGCCATCTCTCTGTTCTGGGTCTCATCATCATGATCATTGTAAGCAACTTCGTACTCTCGCAGGCTTACAATCAATTTTCTGAATTCGCGCGGGTCGCACCTTTTCCTTCCTATCTGAGCGCGGTTATCAAGTCTGTTTTTGTAAACTTAGAGCTGGCGGTAGCCGTCAATAATGAAATTTACCCTGCAGCAACAGCAGCTTCGATGAGAAAATCAGTTAGCTCTGCCTTTAATGATAAAGTACATAGATTTTTGCTGAAATTCAATGAGTTTATGGTCAACTATGACGTAGAAGAGCTCTCCCCCAACTTTCACTATAGAGATTTTGCCATTCCGGTGAGTCGTCGAGGAATCTATGAGACAGAGAAAAATTTATCCGTATATGAGGCGTCAACAATCTTTTTGGGAGTCATATACAATGTTAACAAAACTGATTTCTCCAAGTTTACTTCTACCGCAGCAGATGTTATTTGGTTCGAAGATTATACCCTGAAGTACGTTCAAGTTTATGAGAACATGAGAGCCACCTTGTACTCTGACTTTCAGCTTCGTTATGAAACCATCTTGTCTCTATTTGATATCGTTTTGGCGATTGGGACGGTTGTTAGCTTGACAATTTTCGGCTCATTTGCTGTGGTCGTGAAATCTACTGAACGACGTAAATCGCACTTAATGAGACAAGTACTCACAATACCAGTCCAGCAGATCCACGATTATATTCGAATGTGCCAAATTGAATACAAAGCATTCTTTGGCACTGACATCATCTGTAAGAATTTTCAGATGCCAACGCAGAAAACAATCAAAGAAAACCAAAGAAGGGAATCCAGACATGTATCGAAAGCAATATATAAAACGAGAGAGCTTGGAATATTTGTCATTGCAATTATTACACTCCTCCCTATCATTTATGTGACGGCTTACTATGTTATCTCAAACGTCCACTTCAAGCGGAAAACGAATGAAGCGATCCCATATATCAATAATATCGATACTCTCTCGAAAATCGTGTCTTACCCAGGAATCACAACAGCGCTTTATCATCGATTCGCAAATAATTACAATAATTCCAGAGGAAATGAAACTGTCAAAGCACTTAATCAAGCCATTATTAATTATAGATCACTTCGAGATCATATTGTCCGGCTGATGCAAACTGCATCAGCGACTTTACTCGCTTCTAGTTATGCAAGTGACATTCTGAAAGAGAGGTATGCAAACATAAGCACGATACTTGCATGTGATGATATCAAAACCAACGTGAACTATGCAAAGTGTCTCACAGCATTCAATGAAGCTGCTAAAGGCGGTTTAGGAGCCATTGCGGAGAAGAAGTATGAATATGCCACCTCGTTTGTACAGACATTATTGGCCAATCCCACTCGAGAAAATATTCTTGAATTATTTGGCTCCAGTCAAGTAAATGAGCGAAACGCGCTCGGAACTGCAATGGATACCATTCTCCTGAATAATATAGAGATTGAAGGGGTCAATCTCGCTGGGATCATGAACAGTTTCCAAGAGGCGCTGAGGGTGTTACTTGCCCTAGGAATCTTGCAAATGGCAAGTGTGCTGTTTCTTATCTGGAAACCAATTTATCGAAAAATTATTGTGGATTATGTAAACTGCAGAAGAGTCTACGCAGTGCTTCCAGTATTCCTGATTGCTGAGAATAAGTACATACTAAAAATGTTGAAAGTTCAACAGAGCTCTCAATTCTGTTAAGAAGGCTTTCTCCAAATTGTAGTATGCCCAAATTCAGATTAATCAATGAAAAACTCCTGAAATATCATTGCTATTTTTTGTGATCATGGATTTAAGCCTCTTCTCTTCATACTACCTGTTATCTTGTGTTTTATAATCACTTTTATCCAGAAGCTAATTATCCTTTATTGCCTCCTCGTCATTAAAATTGTTCTCTTCCAATGTTTTATTCTATATACGAAAGATCGATCAAAATATATTTATTTAGATATCTCTCAGTTTGAAATCTTTGTCCAAACTAACCTCGGTTAAGGAAATTTTAAGGTAGGTGTTGATTTTTTTCATGAGAAAGAGATTGTGCATGTATTAATACACATCGAGAAGGAATCCAATATCAGTCAGAAATTAAGATAACTCAGAAATTGTGTATGAATCTTCATAATGTTGCAGAGGAGAACGAGCCTTAAAAATTAATAAAACTATTCTAAGAAAGCAATTTTCAAAAAATTAATTTGTTAATAGATGAAGTGAAGCTTTCAATTCAAGTGCTACTCATAAATATTCATCACCAGCTAGTTTAACTTTGAGTAGTTTTTCACTCTCAAAACCTTCGGGTCTCTAAAGAGGGCGCCGTGCTGAGAAGAAATCTGATTGTTCATTGTATAAATTCAAATTCTTCTGAATTTTGGGATGGATGATAGAAAGTTTATTCATAATAATTTTTTTTTGTATGTTTATTCTCCTTGAAAAGAAACTAATCAGGAGCTCAATGGCCTAGTCTTCCTTTAATCTAGGAGATATCCAGAGTATTGTGGATTTATCCTTTAATTTCTAAAGAAATTTTCCAAGCTGCAGCAACTTAAATTAGAATTGATTTCTTCTAAACCAATGCGATGCAGATTGCAAGGATACCCCTCAAATTGTGAACATAAGTTAGTTCTAATGAGAGAGGATGGTTCCATTCTCAAATCTCGCTCTGTTTGCAGTTATGACCAAAAAACTTTTTGGTTGCACAATTATTAAGAGAAAATTTCTGCACCCTCGTTAAGCTCGTTAAGGTAAACTTGTTGCATCCTCAATAGTGTACTCTCAGTCAGGTTTCTCTTAATCAGGCCTTGATTAATTATAAAGCACTCCGAGATCATCTTGTCCGGATGATGCAAACTGCACAAGGGACTTTGCTCGCTTCTGGTTACGCAAGTGACAATCTGAAAGAGAGATATGCAAACATAAGCTCATTACTTGCATGTGATGATATCAAAACCAACCCGAACTATGCAAGTTGTCTTACAGGATTCAATGAAGCTGCAAAAGATGGTTTGGCAGCCATGGCGGAGAAGACCTATGCTTATACCTATTCATTTTCACAGACGATGTTGAAAAATCCCACTCGAGAGACTATACTTGAATTATTTGATTCCCCTCAAGTGAGCGAGCGTCTCGCGTTTGAAACTGCAATGGATACTCTTATCGTGAATAATATTGAGATTGAAGGCGCCAATATTGCTGGTATCATGGACAGTTTCCAGCAGGGGGTTAAGGTGTTGCTTGCCTTAGGAATCTTGCAAATGGCAAGTGTGCTCTTTCTTGTCTGGAGACCAATATATAAAAAAATGATTGTGGAGTATGTAAACTGCAGAAGAGTATATGTTGTGCTCCCAGTAATCTTGATTGCTGAGAATAAGTACATACTAAAAATCTTGAAAGATCAACAGAGCTCTCGATTCTGTTAAGAGGAGTTTCTACAAATTTTAGTATGTCAATACATAAATTTATATTAATCATCAATAAGCATTGCTATTTCCGTGGCCTTTCATTGAAGTTCCTTTCTTCATACTTCTTTTTATTTGATTTTTTCATTTTTTTTTTTCTCATCAGAAACAAAACCATCCCTTTAACCTACTCCTCGGCTTTTAAATTTATTTCCTGAATTGGTGCATTCTATGGTAAATATGACCAAAATATATTTATTTTCAATTAAGAAAGCGACTTTCTTTCAATGCAAAATTTTCGTCCCACAAGATAAACTGTTTAAGGTAACTCTATATTAGAATGGGTAGTTTTTGTGAGAAGACTTCTATGAATTTATTCATCCACATTTCAAAGTACTCTCAAGAAGATTTAATATAAAAAGAAATTCCTAATGTTTCCTCATAACGTGCTGATAGGAGAAAATTGTTCAAAATAGCAAAAATAAATATAAAGAAAGGATTTTCATCCTTGCGATACATTCAATTCCTGTGTAATTCTCAACGTGTTAATTTAATCTTCATATCACACTCATGGTGTTTTCCATTCTCCTTCCAGATTGTAGGAACGGAAGGTTATGTTTTACTTCCCATGCTATTAGAGAATCATCCTCAAGAGCTAAACATTCAAGCTGTCTTTCTGTTCAATCTAATAGGAATTTAGCACTTATGCCATCGCGAACATGGCAAGTGCTTGGTGTCTTTAGATCATATCTATTAAGTATGAATATGGAGTCATCTAATAAACGGTCCACATAGAACGTCATTTCATCTATCAAGAGTTAGATAAAATATTTTGTCTATTAAGAGGTTGGCAGTCATCATACAGCTTCTGCTCTCCGAGATCTTCCATCATAGACATCATGAGACCGCTGGACGTTTATATTCTTTTGGAGGCGTAGCTTTCATGTTGGTCCGAGCTTCAATACTAATCAGAAAGGCCATTTTTTGCGAGTCTTTAAATTAATTGAGATAATAGCGAAGCCTTTAATTCTAATACAATAATTCTTGCATTTGATAAAGAAAGTGGCTCAAACATGATCCCGAAATTCCATAAGACTTTTAATGATTACCAGTCAAGTCTGAATGAAGCAAGCTTGTTCGGAGCAAGTCGAATACTAACTGAAATATTAACTCAAATTTTCGATAGCAATGAACTATTCCCACCTCTAAACAGAATTGGTTCATTCATAATAACTTAGCAACGGATTGAAAACCTTGATTGGACATTCAGTACTCTATCTCACCCAAAGAATGATACAAAGGAAAAAAAAAGAATAGAGATTTTGTGTTGATTATTGAAACAATTTATTGGAATCGAAAGGAGTGAACTAAGACACACAAGGCTGACTGGCTCAGCTTATGAGAGCCAATCAAGTCGATTTGACTTCAAAGTAGTGAATTTAAAAGATTATCCTGAACCGATGATCATCTCTATACTCATAAACTCCACATTTCTTAGCAAACGTCTCTGCTCTCAGTCTTTCATTCTAGATAGCAGCCCTATTAACGACGAATTAACTTTTGGCCATCCATAATTATCAATGATGATGACCAAACTCATATATTGAGAGATTTGGATTCTCTGCGAGGAGATACCAATGGACAGGCGAGAAAAGAGGTCCCAAATAGCCGAGAAATATTACAGTCGCTAGTTCTTGATACGCTGCTTGCATAATGACTCTGTTCATTTCATTTTTCAACTGTAGAATTAGCAAATTATTTTAATCTGAATAATTATTTTAATCAAAGCAAAAGCCCTAAATGATTGAATTTGGCCTACTCCTAATTGAGTCTTCTACTCTTCCGGGAGCAGCCCACCTATTGATTACAAACTGCAAACTTTACCTGATTTAGAACGTTGAAATGAATTACATCGATTGAAAGCTCAACTCATTTAGCAAACTCTCATTACTTGGTTTCATGATGAAAGAAGATGGAAAGTGCCTTACTGTCGATCAATACGAAAATAGGGATTCGGGAGAGTCAGAATCAAAACGAATGGTAAGCAATCAGAACATGCTTAAGAAACATTAACAAGTAATTAAAACGAGGGTGTTTGCGGAGAGTTAAGCTTTTATTCAAAGTTAATTGCTCTTATTCAATTAAAAATGAACTAATTTTGGGTGCTGCAAACAATATATTTTTAGGAATTGGGAGGGCTTTTTCATTATTCTTTGAGGAGATCTGCCCCTGACGAGTAGGATGGAGATTGTATCCACGTGAGCTGGGAGTGTTTCAACACAGACTTTCAAGCTCTCTATTTGAATGGTCTCTAATTGTTTTATAATTAGATTAATTCTCCTAAAATTAAATTCCAGAAATATTTAATCTTCCTATTTTTATTAATTCATTTCTGAACTAAAACTTTGAATGTTAAACAACTTGAAAAAAGGACTCTTTAGATTTCATGTCTCTGAGGATGGGTTTCTCAAATCTGAAGGAGCTATAATCGCGATGCTCTGTGTTTATGAGCTTCAATTTGCAAGTTGGTTTGCTGGGAACGCCCAAGTCTCATCGTTGGACGCTCCAATCACCTACTTAATTTCTCTTACGAGCTTCTTCGGCGCGTTTGGGACTACGTTGACCTTGGCAAAGTTCTTATTGATCACTTTTACAGTGATCTACGCTTTCATTGTTACTACTCATGTCTTTGGGATAACAAATCTTCTGAAGAAAAATTGCTCAAGCTCCGCTAAACTTCAGAAAGTTTCAGCGATTTTATTCGCTTTACAAAAGTATTTCTTACTGATACCGGCACTCGCAGCCTCCTCGAGTGCTTTAGGAAGCGACTTGCTATGGCCAAAGATTATAGGTGGAGTGCTCCTAGCACTTATTTGCATCTATAATCTTTTACATTCATTATTCAAAGTTGTTCTGCCTTACAGCAGAGATCCTCTTGCGAATCTGACCTCTTATGAAGAGACCAAAGACTTTGTAATCCAAGTGCTGGCTGCCTTTCTCAGCACTAATTACGTTAAGAGATACTTTATCAACACCGCTGAACTCAACAGTACTGGCACTGTTTCTCTGGGGATCTCGATACCGTTCCTCATAATTTGCCTCCTAAGGACGATGAAGTTAACGCTAGTTCCTCTCGTAAGCGAGAGAAAGTACCAGACACTTCATATCATCTTCAGATTTTCATCGGTTTACGTTTTGGTTGAAATGATCCTCTCCGGAAGAGGAGTGGCTGCCAGCTTCCCTACTTTAATTATCACAAGTCTTATCGTAAAAGTCATCCTCAATTGCCGAGAGCTAATCCTGATACAGCTATTTAAAACTCTCCAACGGTCGTTCCTGAAGAGAAATGCACTCTTTCAGACTCTCGCCCTAAGAAGTTTATACACCTATTTTGAGTCTATCAAAGACGAACGTCATGATATCATCAAAGTTCTTGAAGTACTACTCACTGAACCTATAAACAAAGAAGTATTTTCCTCCGACCGAGGCGAATTCATTGAGGCTTGTGAATCAAAAGTCAAATCTGACTTAAGACCACAACTCATGAAATTCATTGAAAGACATTACAGTTTACTCCTTCGGGAGATTGGTGCTCGTTCTTCATTCTCCGTCAGAGTCGCCTATATTCAGTTCCTTTCAGAAATCAGTGGAAAGAAATCCAAAGCTCTCCAGCAGCTCTTCGAGACACAACATCTCTATGGTGAACGTCTCTCGGTGAGAAGACAAGTGATCATCGAAGCTATTCAAAAGAATCTCACGGCGGAGATTCAAGATAAATTCCATCTACGAGAAGTCCTTGACATCCAACGATCTTATCGGGACCACGTGACAAGAGCTCAAGAACTTGTATCAATACGTGTAGAAATTCTCTCAAAATTGGTCGGAAACGGGTGCGATCTCGACGCAATGAAGAAACTTTCGGTCAAGTTCACAGAAAAAGGAGAGAGGCTTGTTAGAGATCTGCAGTTGATCCTCGACTCCAATTGTGGCCACCTCGAAACTGTCGCTCTTTTCGACTATGTCCAATTATGTTTGTACGAAATGTCCTTGGATCCTCGACCACAAAAACTCCAAGCTGCAATCTCAAAGGCAAAGGTGTTTAATTTTTCCGACTTGGAAAGAGAAATCCACAAAATCCCAGAGAAGAGCATTCTTATGAACATTGGAGCTGCCTCTCCCCTGTCTTACGTCGCCTTTTCGCTCAGCACCAGCAGACTGGGAAATATGATCGTTTGGTCAAAGAACTTGAAAACCTTGCTGGGACTTCCTGACCATATTGAAACCCAGAAGATGAAAATGGAAAACATTTTCCCAGTCTCATTGAAAGAAAAGATTCAAAGCCTAATTGCCGAAGAGTTTGAAAGCGGATCGAATTGCTTAAATAACACATGGACGAAAGTATTCCTGAAGAAATTTGATGGGAGCCTACTTGAAACCAAGGTTCTGATGACCGTTGAAGTCTTACAAAACGATGAGATCGCTCTAGTTCTGTACATATATAAGACAAATAACCCTCTTACTGGATTCCTTTTTGATGAAACCCTACAACTCATTGGGTTTTCGAGCTCACTACAAGAATTATTAGCTGCAACGACAAAAGCCCCAGTAGCGGAAATCGCTTCCCAACTGTCCCAACAGTTCTCAAACTTCAAGCAATTTGCGCCTCCCTTCGATGAGAAGTTAGGTTTTGGAGAAGATAATATTGATTTTGAGTGTGAATTTCAAAGTTGGGACCCAGAGAGCAGCCCATTACAAAAATTAGTTAAAAAGCTGCAGCGGACTGAATTCAACCAAACAGTGTTCTTGAAAGGTACAATCTCTAAGAACCGATTCGAGTTGTTTGATTTTGATTACTATACTCTCACTGTCAATCAAATTGCCAAAAAATCAAAGAGAAGCACTCTTCATACTCAATTTCTAGCTCAATTGATGGCTGACACCGGAACAAAAACTTCAGAAGAAGACGGGGATTCAGACAGTCCCACCCGAGAGAAAAAAACCGAAGGTTTGAAAGAGACTCCAACAAGCGATTATTATGAAAAAATAAGCGTTCATGCAGACTTCGAGCATGAAAAATCATCCCAAATGTCTTCTTCATTGCTAGATAGCAAAAGAAAACGAATAAAACAGTTGATTTCAACGATAAAGATCCCTCGTTTCCTCTTGGGAGTCAATATCCTTGGTCATCTCTCTGTTGTCGGGCTTGCTATCATGATCATTGTAAGCTACGTGGTTCTCTCCCAGGCTTACTATCAATTCTCAGAATTCGCGAAAGTTGCGCCTTTTCCGTCGTATCTGAGCGCGGTTATCAAGTCGTGCTTTGTGAACGTAGAGCAAGCGGTTGCTGTAAATAATAACTATTATCCTCCATCACAGGCGGCTTCGACAAGGAGATCGATTAGCACTGCTTTTAATGATAAAGTACAGAGGTTTTTGCTGACATTCAATGAGTTTATGGTCAACTACAACGTAGAGGAGCTCTCGCCCAACTTTTTCTATGGCGATTTTGCCATCCCGGTGAGTCGTCAAGGAATCTATGACACACCTCAAAATTTATCCATATATGAAGCATCAAAAATATTTTTGGGAGTCATATATAAAGTTAACAAGACTGAATTCGCCAAGTTTACTCCTACCGCAGCAGATGTTATTTGGTTCGAAGATTATACCCTGAAGTATGTTCAAGTTTACGAAGACATGAGAGCCACCTTGTACTCTGATTTTCAGCTGCGTTATGAATCCATATTGTCTCTTTTTGATGTTGTTTTGGCGATTGGAGCGGTTGTTACCTTGACCATCGTGGGAGCTTTTGCTGTGGTCTTGAAATCTACCGAACGGCGTAAATCGCACTTGATGAGACAAGTACTCACAATACCAGTCCACCAGATCCACGATTATCTTCGAATGTGTCAGATGGAGTACAAAGCATTCTTTGGCACTGATATCGTCTGTAAGAATTTTCAGATGCCAACGCAGAAAGCAGTAAAAGAAAACCAAAAGAGAGAATCTAGACATGTCTCGAAAACAGTATATAAAACGAGAGAAATCGGAATATTCGTTATTGCAATTTTTTCACTCCTTCCTATCATTTATGTGATGGCGTACTATATTGTCCAAAACGTCTACTTCAAGGAGAAAACGAATGAAGCGATCCCATATATCAATAATATCGATACTCTCTCGAAGATCGTATCATACCCAGGCCTCACAACATCACTTTATCATCGATTCGCAAATAATTACAATAATTCCAGAGGGAATGAAACTGCCATATTACTTAATCAGGCCTTGATTAATTATAAAGTACTTCGAGATCATCTTGTTCAGATGATGCAAACTGCACCAGCGACTTTACTTGCTTCTAGTTACGCAAGTGACAATCTGAAAGAGAGGTATGCAAACATAAGCACAATACAAGCATGTGAAGATATCAAAACCAACCCGAACTATGCAAATTGTCTCACAGGATTCAATGAAGCTGCAAAAGGGGGTTTTGCGGCCATTGCGGAGAAGATGTATGCTTATACCTATTCGTTTTCACAGACATTAATGAGCAATCCCACTCGAGAGACTATACTTGAATTATTTGGTTCCCCTCAAGTGAAAGAGCGTCTCGCGTTTGGAACTACAATGGATACTCTTATCGTGAATAATATTGAGATTGAAGGGGCCAATCTCGCTGGGATCATGCACAGTTTCCAATCGGCGCTGAAAGTGTTACTTGCCATAGGAATCATGCAAATGGCAAGCGTGCTGTTTCTTATCTGGAGACCAATATATAAAAAAATCACCGTGGAGTATGTAAACTGCAGAAGAGTCTATGCTGTGCTCCCAGTATTTTTGATTGCTGAGAATAAGTACATACTAAAAATGTTGAAAGATCATCATGGCTCTCGATTCTGTTAAGAAGAGTTTCTACAGATTTTAGTATGTCAATATATAAATTCATATTAATCAATGAAAAACTTATGAAATAGCATTGTTATTTTTTTGTAATCATGCATTCAGCTCTTCATATTACCTTTTTTCTTATGATTTTTTAAATTGCTTTCATTGATAAACAGGAATATTATTCTTTTATAATATCTTCGACATTACAATCGATCTCCTTAAAGGTTGCGTCTATGCTGGAAGATGGTCAAAATATACTTTTCGTTTCACTTTAATGGCAAGTGGTGCATTCTTTCAATGAGAAATTTTCGTTCCTCATGATTAACTCTTTTCAGAAAAATTTTCTCTCCGGAATGTATCATGAGAATGACTTCTGTGAACGGATTATTATAAATAATAGGAATTCAATATCAGGAAGAATTGAGATAACTAATAACTTCCTTAGCATTTTCATAATGTCGCAGGAAGCAGAAGCCTGTTCATAACTCAGTATGACACAAAGCCAATAAAGCAACTGAATTGATATTATCACAGAATGACAAAGAGAAAATTGACCAGAGATATAATTGCCTGCAATTATTTATCTCCTTATTTTTATACTCTCTCATCTCTATTCAGAATAATAATCAAAAATATCTTGAGACGAAGAACCAGAGTCGGAAAAAGACGTTAATGTAATAGAATCACCAATTATATCTATGACTGAGACCTGGAGAGCAGATTCCTTGGCAAAACACCAAAACAAAAATATGGAAATGAGATCATGAACTATTAAAATAAAATTTTGAAAAACAAATTGTAGAGTTAAATAAAACATACAAAATTTTTCAAGCATTTAGCCATGAAGACAACAGACATCGAGCTTTGAACAACGAAATTAAAGCAATGAATAGGCACCAAAATCTCTAAGCAGAAAATCATGTAATTCATTTTGATGTTTGACTATACCAGCCAAACTAGAGGAAATTACTTCTTTTTAAAAAGAATTATTGATTTTTCAATATTGATGAAGTTTCATGAATTAATCGCTTGCAACAACAATCCTCATAACTTTTTTATCGAAAATTGTTATGAATTAATATTTTGCTCTCGGTGAAGTTTGGTTGCTGTTATTGGGCAATTTATTGCCCTTATTAAGGGTTGCTTTCAACTTAGATAAAATCTCTTGAACGCAGACGCTCATGATTTGAAGTCTAGGTAATCCACATCGAATAGGATCACTGGATTTGATTTGAATTTTACTGTTTTGTTGTATTCATAGTTGCAATAGAATTACCAGAACAAATTGTGGGTTATGAAGAAGCCATAAGATAATGTTGCGAAACACATCTCATTATCTTGCTTAGTATCTTTATAACCATAGCAAACTACGATGCAGGTTTTTGATTTTTATTTGTTGCTCTGAATAAGCAAACCATTTTGTAAAATTACAATGAATATTTATTGCTCTGAAATGAGGAATCATTTCAATAATAAGAAAACGGAAAGAGCGAGAATTCCGAATAATTAGAACTCCCATATCTCAGACAAACTTGCCGACCATGAAGACTCAATTAAAGCTTGCAACCATTATTTCCATGTCTTTATACTTCTGGAAAATGAAAAATTGTATTTCAGCCCTTTTTTCAAAAAGTGAGAAAAACACAAAACCAAAAAGGAAAAAGAAGGTTCAATGTGAGTTGTAACAATAATTGGCTTTCATGCCCTTTGAATTGTGACCTAACAAAGCATACATCTATCTCTGATCCATTTTCTTTCAGGGTTGTTAATAAATTTCCTTAGAAAACGTTCTTTTTGTTGATGTGTGAACGTCTCTTTCAATAGTGGAAGCATTTATTATCTATAGTCTTCAAAAAATAAAGTGATAGTCTGAAGGTTCAATCCTGAAATTTTATTCCTTTGTCCGCTATGTTTCTAAGAAGCTTAATTAATTCTCCAGATCTGCTTTAAAATATATTTAGCAAAAAAGCTAAAATAGCAGGAACCTCTGGCCCCAGTTCCTTTATTATTTTACTAATCTGTTGTCAGTCGACAGCTTTTGTGAGTGGTTCTAGCTGAAGAAGGTTCGAGCCAAACACGTTCTAAGCTTTTTTTTAGTATCCTCATCATCAGATTAGTGACTACTTTAATAATAACATGTAGCCTACCGATGCCTGCAAAAATTGAGTAGTTCTTATGATGTTTTGTTATCTTTTCTTGTGAGTTTCGCTTTTTTGACTCAAATAATAACTCATATCGAAATTTCTTCTTCTTATGAAGCATACTAGAACCCACAGCTAGCATGTATATTAATGAAACAGTAGTCATTATTGCCTTGAATTATCTAAAGTTGCTCAGGTTTCATGCTCAGAACATGGATGAGTTGTAAAAAATTAAATTTGAACTCAAATTTCATCAGGCGCTATAATACATTGTGTAATCGTACACGATTATAAATCAATAGTTAGATTTACATTCACGATTCAAACTCAATGACAAGAAAGCCAA
>ENA-UOTZ01001660-UOTZ01001660.1-compost-metagenome-genome-assembly--contig:-NODE-1660-length-14238-cov-5.702705_pt1 | contig 14238 bp, 6 predicted proteins | sample MGYA00238144_ERZ746983 | MGnify/ENA primary metagenome ERZ746983 (study PRJEB28759, sample SAMN06268863) | compost metagenome | isolation source: single cell | place: USA: California, Emeryville, Joint...
CCCAAACTGAAAGCTTTGCTTTCTTACAAAAGAAGAAAAAGGAATCTACCGCACAACAAAATCATTCGAAAGACTCTTTGAAATTTGGAAGAAGAATAGCCAAGAGCTTCCTCCAATTCATCAAGCAAGACAAAGATGTCGTGGTGAGAACTTTCCTCGATTGCGGAGCCAAAATCCTTGCCAGCCAAACTATTATCCTCGGTGTCGAAATTATGGACACTAACAAGTTGATGAAGGACTCCCTTCAATTAATTGAAGATGTCTGGAACTTCTTCTCGAAGAATCTTAGCTGCAGCTACAACAAGAAGATTTCAAAGGTACCCAAGGAGATTTGGGATATCGTTTTCACTGAAGAAGGATTTTGGAAAGTTGCGAAGGAGGTCGGTACCACTCTCCAATTTAAAGATTACTTCTTTGGATGCGGAGATGTGGAGGCTGAAATCATCAGAGGTTACTTCAAGAAAGTTCTTTTCTTGATGAACAGAGGAATGATTCTCGTTCATTTACACTTGAAGAAAGCTGAAAAAGAAGACTTTTATGAAAATATTGCCAAATTCGAGAACTACATGGTTTTGAGTATGGTCCCACAACTTTTCGATGCCTACAACCATAAGAGAGGTGTGTTCGTTGACGAATGCTGCCGCGCTTGCAAAGTTTGTCAAGCAAAGTCTGTGGATGCAGTCATAATTTCCAAGATAAAGACGGCTTGGGACTATGCGATTGCTTTTGAAAAAAATTTCAAAAGCGCGAGCACTTTCAAAGGCTTTCAGGATGCTTTGAATGTCATTCAATTCTTGACTATCTTGGACGATGCTATTGGGTCTTTCTCTTTCTAAGGTTCCATTTTTTACAATTCCAAAAGTGAAAGTTTCGAGGGAAGGTTATGTGGCACGTCGATTTTTTTGGAATCTCAAAACTTCGCTCAATTTTGGCGAATAACTTTATTAAATTTAAGGTTAAGGCTTGACCCTTTCTTATTTGTTAGATGATTCTTCATTTCTTTGATTATTCTTTTTTTTATACCTCTATAACTTTTTGGGTTAACTAGTGCTTGATTTCTTATCTCAATGAAAATGAGCAAATATTTGGTTTTTTCGTTCACTAAATGGCTACCCAGCAGGCACTTTTCAGTGCCAGCTATCCAAAAAGCACTTTTGCCGCCTGATGGTTTACTGCGCTCGAGAAATTCATAAAACATTCCGAATTTCATCGGGCCAGCTTAGAACACTATAGTAAATTAATGAAAAATGCTTGGCAATTTCCTCAGCTTTGCGATAGAATCATAGATATGAACCTAAAACTAATACTTCTCCTTTGAATTAAGCAAATCCAAGTAGCAAGACAGCCTTAATCATTATAGATTGGATAAAACCTATCATATCTCCTCCATTAAGCGTTTTCACAGTGAGGAAACCGCCAGGTGTTTTATACATTTTTACATCGCCGAAACGAGGAGGATCGTAGTAAATGCAGTTGATAACTTATCGATAAACCTTAAAGGAATGATTTTTCGAGTTTAATTAAAGAAAAAAAAATGTTACTGAAAAATTTCGGTTGATCTATCAATAGCGATCCAACTAAAGCTATGATATCTGGACATTCGAAAGTTCTCTGCTAAGGAAAGGAGAATATTATCAAATTATAGAGCGCCGCAATTCAATTGGGCTGAGAAACCGGTCAAAGGTTGACAAAAGCGCAAATGGTGTGCCCAACTGCTCGACAGGGAAGGTCGTAATAAAGAACCCAGTTCTAAATAAATGGTTTGTAATCAATATCAAAATAACAAAATAAAATGCTCTAATTTTAGAGGATAAGTCCACTGGTTCTAATTTTATAGAAATCACAATTTTTAAAAAGTTTTCAAAGGCTTGCTGTCTGGTATCATTCTGAAAGGTCCTGGAAATCAAAATTTTTGAATGTGTGAATTAAATTAATTTCTAAGTTTTTAATTTGCTCTAATAACCCTGAGCAATTAATTTTAGTAAATCTATTCACACCTTGATCCACGATTTATCTTTAAGTCCGTAGAAAAGCGTTGCGCTATATATAGAAGGATTTCGCGAATACTATATAAACCCCATCGAAAACTAAGTTTATATACAAAAAAACTTTCATTTTACAAAAACAACTTTTCACAGATTGTAAGCAGCACTAAATGGACTTTGAGTATTTTGCAGAAGAAATCAACTTCAAGACACTGAACTATGCCGACAATATGTATTATCCACTAAATGCCTCCCCGAACACCAGTGAGACAGCATCAGCTATGGAGCTTGAGTATATAAGACCAGACTTCTCTCCGGAGAGCCTTCCTTATGCTCCAATTGAGAAAACAAAGCCTTTCGCCTTGCAAGACTACTCTAAAGACTCTTTGAAATTCGCCAGAAGAGTCTCCAAAAGCTTCCTGCAATTCCTTGGGAAAGAAAAGGACGTTGTGATAGCAGCGTTTCTCGATGCTGCGAGCAAAATCCTTGCCAGCCAAGTTTCACTCCTTGAGGTTACGATCAATGACAATAAGAAATTAATGAAGGACTCTCTTCAACTAATGAGAGATGTCTGGAATGTCTTTGCGAGGAATCTCAGTTGTACTCACAATAAGAAGATTTCGAAAGTCACGAAGGACATTTGGGATATCGTTTTCACCGAGGAAGGTTTTTGGAAAGCTGCAAAGCAAGTTGGCACTGCTCTTCAATTTAAAGATTACTTTTCAGAGTTTGGAGAGGTTGAGGCCGAAATGATTATAGGTTACTTCAAAAAAGTGATTTTTCTCATTAACAAGGGACTTATTCTGTTCCATTTGCATGTGAAGAAGGCTGGCCGAGAAGATTTCTATGAAAATATCGCCAAGTTCGAGAATTATATCGTGCTGAGCATGGTGCCAGCACTCTTTGATGCTTACAATCACAAAAGAGGTGTGTTCGTTGACGAATGCTGCCGAGCATGCAAAGTGTGTCAATCGAAGATGGCGGATAAAACTCTCAGTTCGAGAATCAAAGCTGCCTGGGAATTTGCGATTGCTTTTGAACAGAATTTCAAAAACAATAACGCTGCTCATAGTTTCCAAGATGCTTTGAGTATTCTTCAATTTATAGCTCTCTCAGACGATGCTCTTGTGTCATTCTCTCGATAAATCCCTATCTTTCACAGTTCCAGCAGTGGAATGCTGGAGGAAACAATACCCGATATCAATTTTTTTGAATTGCTGAAACTTCACCTGTTTGAGACGAAACGGATTGGGCTCCAATTGGGCGAATTAAATTCTATTAAAGTTGATCTTTCTTATTGTTAGCTGAATGCTCATTTTTTAGATGTGTTCTTAAAAATTTATATATATATCTCCATTCTGGTTGGCTTCTCACCAGTGATACTCGATTACTCTTGTTTTTTTGTTCTATGAACATGAAATGAAGTGAAAATGAACATATTTTGTTTCTCTTTTCCTATTCAGAAGAAAAATGAAAAATGAAATTTGTTTCCCCTCTCAACACAGAGATTCTGACACAGAAGATTAGTTATCAAAAGAGGTGTTTATGTCAAATGCCACGCTTGAAGAATTCAACACGAGTTACCATGATATTCATAGGCATACAGCGGTTTTGTTAATTTATTTGTCTCATGCAATACTGTAGGTACTCAATTTCTTAATGATACTAGGGCCTGTTGCTACAGAGTGAAAGATATGAGTTGAAAACCTAGCCTTTACCTTGGAATCAGAAGTACCAAGTCCTAAGAGCGTATTAAAATTATTTTTTTCGAGATTGCTATTGTATTTTTACATAAAGTGGAATAAACCCTCATCCGAGGTATTTAAAGTTAATAAAACCACATATAATTTTTACTTAATGCAAATATTGCGCTGTTTAACGAAAAAAAATTGAGTTAAATGTGTTCTCGATGTACTTAGTATTTTTTTCGGTAAATCTAAAGAAAAAATTTTACAATTTAATCGAAGAAAGATTATATTAATGAAAAATTACAAGCGATTAGTTAATAGAGAACTAAGTTCAAAACCTAAAAAAGGATATTTGAAGGTACCTCTCTGCCGAAAAACCAACTTTCTGAATCAAAATTCTGCAACTTTGAACTCAACTGCATTGCATAAGCGGTGACAGCTTGATGAGCATGCAGTGGTTCTTCTTGGTGAGGTGGCACCATCATAAGCTCCTAATAACTTGCCAAAATGCAATAGTATTTTGAGATCAATCCCGAAGCGAGCAGAACAAGAACTCCAATTATAGAGCATAAATTAAAAGCGTTCTATATTAATGAGGATCACAGATTCGGAAATCATTCTAATCTGAACTGATTGATATCGAGTGGAAGGTTCTGCGATCCGAAATTCCAAATATTTTGATTTAATTTAAATAAATTCATTTTATTACTTTTTGGTCCTGAGGTCTCTCCGCCAATTATCTTATTTGCTTACTGGTCTCCATTAATTCTCTTTAATCAACCAGAACCTCATTATACTATGTAGAGGATCCGAAGCATGCGTATTTAAACTTCAACTGAAAAATAATTATCAAAATAGTTTTCAATTCCCAAAAACTTTTCACGGATTTTAGCAAAGAAGCAAAATGGATTTTGACTTTGTTGCAGATGGATTACACTTAAAGAAGCTGAGTCAAGCGGATGATCTGTGTAATCCCCTTACCTTTACCAGAATCACCAGCGAGACAGCTTCAGCTATGGAGCTCGAGTTTTTAAATACTGAATTGTTCCCAGAGAACCTTCCTCATTCTCCAAATAGGAAATCAGAGGTTCTTGAGAACTACTCAAAGGATTCGTTGAAATTCGCCCGAAGAATTTCGAAGAGCTTCTTACAATTCATCAAACAAGACAAAGATGTCATGGTGAGAACATTTTTAGCGTGTGGGAACACAATGCTCTCCAACCAAGCTTCGATTCTTGGTGTTGGCATAATTGATACTAACAAGTTGATGAAAGACTCTCTTCAGTTAATTCGAGATATTTGGAATTACTTTATGAAGAATCTCAGCTGCAGTTACAATAAAAAAATTTCAAAGGTTCCCAAGGACATTTGGGATATCGTTTTCACTGAAGAAGGCTTTTGGAAGGCTGCAATAGAACTCGGAAGCAGTCTCCAAATTAGAGACTATTTCTCTGGATGCGGAGAAGTTGAGGCTGAAATCATCAGAGGCTATTACAAGAAAATCCTTTTCTTAGTGAACAGAGGAATGATCATGGTTCACTTACACTCGGAGAAAGCTGCAAAGGAAGATTTCTCCGAAAATATCTCCAAATTCGATAACTATATGGTTCTGAGCATGGCTCCTGAACTGTTCGATGCCTATAACCATAAGAGAGGTGTGTTCGTTGACGAATGCTGCCGCGCTTGCAAAGTTTGCCAATCAAAGTTGGCAGATAAAACAATCCTTTCTAAAATTAAGACTGCTTGGGACTATGCGATTGCTTTTGAAAAAAGTTTCAAGAGTAATACTTTCCAGGGCTTTCAAGACGCCTTGAATATCCTTCAATTCTTGACCATCTTAGACGATGACCTTGCGTCCTTCTCTCGGTTGTGACACCCTCTCTCAGTTTTAAACAACGAACAACCAATGAAAGTCAATGTGAAACATATCTTCTGGTTACCAAAAACCCTATAGACTTAAATAGATGAACCTTAATTTTTTTCGATCTGAAAATGTTAATGTATTTCTATTCGTATTCATTGAGCTTATTACCTCTTTCTTTTTTACTATTAGCCTCTTCTATTTTTTTTCTGTTGCATCAGGTGTGCTCTTTAAACTGATTTTTGTATTGTTTATGGGATTTTTTGTTTCTTTATACAATTTTTCTTATGAATCTTCAATCAAAATCTACATATGGTCATTTTTTCTTTGTTGAGAACAAATCTACTTAGCTCAAAAATCGCTGTATCATATGAAAAATTCTCTTCCACTTCAATCACTTTGCCATTATTTAAACTGCTAAGCAGACTTTAGGTATCTTTGGATAAGATTTTCCTATGTTTCTAGAGCTCCATTGGGTAAAAAAAAGAAATTAATGAACAAATATGTCTTCAGCTGTTGTGAATATTCTTTGCTTCATGACATCTTGGGTAGTGATGGGCTTGCGCCATGTTCTCTGTAAGTCAGCATCATTCTGAGTCCTGAAAGCGAGACATTATGGGAATTGCTGTGAAAGACCAAACATATTACTCCTTTCGAGAATCCAAAAAAGGCGAAATTCAAATTTTCTTGCGATTGAGTTTGAAAATGACTTTCGTTTCCAAGAGATCTTATTTCTTTATAATGTAGCCTGCTATTCAAATTTTAGCCCGTTCTTAATGATACAGGGAGACATGAAGATAGTTTCTCAGTGTCTTCTTTCACAAATGTAGATATCTATCAAAATATTCCCATAATATGGACTTATTAAAGCACATGGAGCTAATCGATATCAGCTCCCTCGATTTATTACAAGCCTAGTGGGACCCTGAAAAACAAAATTGTATATCAATGCAATCTTCGAACGTAGGAGAAATACCCTCACTATCAGATAAGGAATTTTTTAAAAATTATATTCTTTATATTTTAATAAGTCCAGAAACTTTAGTTTTTAAGGCGGTAAAACATATTTTGTTATACGGTCAAATTCTGCTACAGATTTGTTTTTTTAGTTGATCCGTGTTCCATTCTTCCCAAAATAAATTAAAAAACCCCTTTTATCTGTAATAATTGGTGCTGAATTTATTTATAATGGAACAAATTTCTTTATTAAATTTTGGAAAGTCGTGAAATAAGCTTCTTTGAAAATTTTTTGCTTATCAAACCTTCAATAAACTTCAGAAACTCAAAGAACCAAACAGTTAATTTTTATTTAATTAATAGCAATTTATTACTTCCAATCGCTACTGCTGAAAATACTTATGGAGCTGCATATTATTTTGTTGCTCACAATTCTTTTTATTTTATTTGAGAGAAGGTTCTGGCACATTATTTAGAAGGATATTCGCTAATATTTATAACTCTCCAACCAACGTATAATGAAAAATTTCATATTTCTAAAAAAATTTCCCAAGCTCGAGTCACAATGGACTTCGATTTTCTTGCTGTAAAAAATGAAATGGTCTCCAAGAATCAGATGGATCGAGAAGATGAATGGGATATTTCATTGGATTTCTCCCGTATCGTTAGCGATACAATAACTGGCATGGATCTTGAGTGTATTAACTCTGACATCCAACTTGAAAGCCTTTCTTATTCACCAATTAAGAAAGCAGAGTCTCACTCGTCTGAAAACCATTCGAAAGACTCATTGAAATTTGCCCGAAGAATTTCGAAAAGCTTCCTGCATTTCATCAAACAAGACACAGACCCTATGCTTAGAGCTTTCCTTGACTGCGGGAGTCAGTTACTCACCAGTCAAGCTGCAAACGTTGGTGTCAAGATCTTTGATAATAAGAAGTTAATAAAGGACTCTCTTCAACTGATTGGAGATGTCTGGACTTTCTTCTCAAAGAACCTCAGCTGTAGTTACAATAGAAAGATCTCGAAAGTCACCAAAGAAATCTGGAATATGGTTTTCACCGAAGAAGGCTTTTGGAAGACTGCAAACGAAGTCGGAGTCGCCCTCCAATTGAAGGACTATTTTTCTGAATGCACAGAGGTCGAAGCTGAAGTCATTAGAGTCTACTTCAAGAAAGTACTCTTTATGATAAATAGAGGGTTGATCCTGGTCCATTTATATTTAAAGAAAATTGGCAAATATGATTTTTATCAAAATATATCACGATATGAGAATTATCTCGTATTGAGCATGGTCCCACAACTTTTCGATTCCTACAATCATAAAAGAGGTGTGTTCGTTGACGAATGCTGCAGAGCGTGCAAAGTTTGTCAACCAAAGTTGGCGGATGGGTCAAGCACATTGAAAATTAAGACTGCGTGGGAATATGCAATTGCCTTTGAGCAAAGCTTTCGGAGCAATTATAGCCTCCAAAACTTCCAAGACCCTGTAAATTCTTTGATAGTTCTTCAATTCTTGGCTGAATTGGATGATGCTGTTGAGAGGTTCTCTCAACGTTCATACCTTTCTGATATTCAGTCTTTAATTTACTTCAATCCATCGATTGGCTCTGCCCAGGAGGGCAAATTGCAGGCTTAAAAAGGTAGAAGGTTTAACTTTCGAGAACATCTTTCATGTTGTCGAGTAATTTTTTCTATTTCTATGAATTTCGGTTTGGTCTTTCTTTTGCTAAACTGTCTTGTTTTTTGTTAATTTTTCAAAATATGTTTCTAATTATAACAATGCCTTTAATGAAAAGCCATTTAAAATCCAACCTTTCAAAAGTAAGCATAAACTAGCTTCATGGCTTCGAGTGTTGCGAATCGATGAGAGAATTTTCTAAAAAATACCAAAATTATGAGGGATTTAGGTCTGCTGAGATAAATTGCTTGTGTCTTGTTAGAATTGAAATTTTTTTTTTTAAATGTTCTTGATCAAGGCTCACAAGCAAAGTAACCAACAGGCTCTTAGACCTGATGTAGATTATAGCTCTTCCAATACGAAAATATGATCGTCGAATTCAATAAAGCCAAACAACAAAAGTTCAAATGAATCATACAATTCGACTTTATCATCTCTCAATTGGCCAAAGAGACCCTTGTGAGAGACATTGAGTAGAGCTTTTGAAATAGCTTTAAATCCAATAAATCTCTCAAAATTCCTCACTCCAAGGAATCATTTAGCATTTGACTAAAGAGCGAAAATTTTCAACTATATTCCTAAAGTGAAATAACTCTTTCATCTGAAAGAACTTTCCTACCATTAAAAAGTATACAATTCACAAACTTTGATATAATAAATCGGTGCTTCATGTGATGATATATCAGATTCCTTCATCTATCTATCTAGATGATTCTCCATTTCTTTCGTTGACATCAGAAGTACGAAAATGTTTTCCAGTTCTATTTTGGAGCTATCAATGAAAATACCCTCACTTTCAATCTCTATTCTTTAGTGACGAGCCTCAACTAAACGTGTAATATTTCAGATCATTATAAAATAACAAAGAAACCAAGTTCCTATTCTATGAGAAGATTGTCGACTCGATCTAATAATGAAAGTATGCAAGAACGATATGGCTTTAGAGGGTAGCATTTCGTTTTCAATGAAATTAGGTAAAACATCCACAGAAATTTTTACGAACATAGAACACTTTTAATAGCAGGTAATTGCAGGTAATTTTGGGTTCTCTGCTACCCGCTGATCCAGTGAATTCCTGGAATAAAAGAAAAATTCCTGGAATTTTCGGACTAGCTTGAAAAATTAATTTTTCAGTATCGAAGAATTTTGATGTACTGCAAAAAAAATACCAATTAATAATTCTCTTTGTTCCGCTCTAAAATTGGACTTCCAGAACGAGTCCTAAAGCTTCTACTCTCTCTTCCAAGAGTGGAAAGAACAGAACTAACTTCCTTTTACATAGAGCTAATAGTGTTTCATTGTTTTTAATTCAGTTTCTCCGGATTGAAGCACGAAAAGGAATCCATATCATAGAGTAATTGGTGGGAAATTAATTTATAATCGAACAGATTCTCAAAGAGCGTTGACAATTCAGATTTAATTTATTTTAAATCGAATAGATTCTTTAGAGAGTTGGAAATTTCAGGATCGATTTTTTTTTTCTATTCATTGATTTAAAGGGTCCCAAAATGTTCCTCCACAAAAGTTGATAATTAATTTATTACGTTTTTTTTCTTTCAAATAACCAGTGCTTCTATTACGGAAGAGATTGGTTTGACCGAATTATTTATAAACTGGTGGAAAAGCCTTACGCTAAAATTAGAAGGTACTCATATATATATAGACTGCTGAAAAACAATAATAAAAAACAATTGAGCTTCTACAACAACAATTCATTTTCCGAAGTCTTCAACCACATGGATTTTACTTTCCTTTCTTCCAATGAAATATCCTACAGCAAGAAGCTAGGCCAAGATGATGACTGCTATAGCCCTTTAGGTTTCTCACGTATACCCAGTGAGACCATGGCTTCAGGCATGGATTCCATGGATCTCGAGTATACTAACTGTGAGATCCAAGCTGAAAGCCTTCCTTATTCACCCACAATGAAAGTAAAGTCTCCCTCATCACCCAACCACTCCAAAGACTCTTTGAAATTCGCAAGAAGAATTACGAAGGCCTTCCTCCAATTCATCAAAGAAGACAAGGATGTGGTTGTCGACACCTTCCTTAGCTGTGGGAACTCGATTCTCGCAAGCCAGGTTTCAATGCTCAACGTTGAGATCATTGATAGTAAGAAGTTAATGCAAGACTCTCTTCAATTAATTGAAGATGTCTGGAACCTCTTTACAAAGACTCTCAGCTGTAGTTATAATAAAAAGATCTCGAAACTCACAAAGGAAACCTGGAATATTGTTTTCACTGAAGAAGGTTTCTGGAAAGCAGCCAAGGAAGCTGGGAGCATGCTTCAAGTGAAAGATTATTTTTCTGGCTGTGGAGAAGTAGAGACTGAAATCATCAGAGGTTACTTCAAGAAAATTCTCTTCCTCGTGAACAGAGGATTGCTTATCGTACTTCTGCACATGAAGAAATTTGGAAAAGACGATTTTTATGAAAATATCGCAAAATATGAAAACTACATTGTTTTGACCATGGTTCCGACGCTCTTCGACGCTTATAACCACAAACGAGGTGTTTTTGTTGACGAGTGCTGTCGATCTTGTAAAGTTTGCCAATCGAAGTTGGGAGATAAATCTATTCCACCTAAAATCAAGACTGCTTGGGAGTTTGTTATTGCTTTCGAGCAGAACTTCAAAAACCATAACAGTATTCAGAGTTTTCAAGATCCTACCAACACTTTGAATATTCTTCAATTCTTGACTCTCTTGGATGATGCCATATCATCATTCTCTCCATAAAACAAACTTTTCAAATGAGAGCAATCTGGCGGAAAGTGAAACTGCTGCTGCAATGTGTCTCCCTCTGCTGAATCAGGTTGGCAATATTTGATATTCCATCTGTTTGAGCTTGTATTTAACAAATGGAACTGTTTCCAATTTTGGCAATTTCATGACGCTCAGGTTCTTTCTTATTTCCGTGATTCTTGATTTCCTTGCTATATTCTTGAAAATATTTACCTTTCTGTACTAATTTCTGTGTTCAAATTTATGGCTTATACCAAACATATTGACAAAATACATCAATATTCAATCAATTTCTTATCCCCAAAGATCCCAAGACCCACCTATTCAAGCGAACCTATGCAGAAAGTATACGATTAGGGCTACAAAATCAAAAAGACAAATGAACGAGTCAAAAACCGCAAATGATAGTTTTTATGTTTTTTTAATTTGTGGAATAAAAATGGGCAATTCTGCACTCAGACAATTCACAACAATGCCAGAATATACTAATAGCCTCATGTGTTTCTACTTCAGTAGCGCTAATATATGCCTTCGAAACGGCATAAGTCTCGGGATTTCGGACCTCTTCTTTCATGAGAATGGATAAGATCTCGTCGTCGATAATTTTAGCTCACGTGCAAAATAAATCTGGCAAATACCCGCCAGTTATTCACTGGTGTTCTAAAAACCAATCGTAAAATAAATTGCTAAGATTCGATCGAAAATGAAGAAGTTTTGCACTCAAATTGATTAAAAGGACCTCCTTTTTTGCCAACAAGCATGGGCTTAGAAATTCTTTGTAAAGACTAAATGCTTTATTAGGTTAAGCCTTGCTAGATTTCGTTGATGGTGTCAGGCAAGGTCCTATTTTTATAGAAACTCAATGATTTGGCTGAATTCCTTGGTTCGGAAAGCCCAAAAAAGGTTGTGTTCCAAACGAATTAATTGGTGTAGAATTAATTTCGATCTAATCATACGTCTCTCATTCTCTAAGATAGCCAATTAAGAAAATTAATTTTGCATCACAATCAAAAGTTTTATACCCTAATAAAATTTGATGTGGACAAGAGCTTTCAAATTTGTAGCAATGACACTGTTGAATTCTTGACCACTGTAAATTTAGCAAATCTATATAAATATAGCGCAGTCGCACTGGTCATGCTACATCAGTTTTTGTTAACCTTAAATTGGTTTCGAAAGATTTCAAACCGACGCATATTTATAGGCCTCGAACATAGCAATAATCAAAAATTAATTCACATCTTACAAACAATCGACATTACGAGAGCTCAAAGCAATAATGGACTTTGATTTTCTTGCCACAGATAATGAAATTACCTTCAAGAAGCTAAGCCAAGCAGATGATTGGTACAACTCACCAAGTTTCTCCTTGCTGACCAGTAACACTGCGTCTGCAATGGACATTGAGTATATCAGCACTGACTTCCAGAGCGAGAGCTTTTCTGGCTCACAAATGTCACAAATGAAAAAAGCAGAGGCTCCCTCATCACAAAATCACTCAAAGGACTCTTTGAAATTTGCAAGAAGAATCACCAAGAGCTGCTTGCAATTTCTTAAACAAGACGCAGACGGCATTCTTAAAGCCTTTCTTGACTGTGGAAGTCAGCTCATCGCTTGTCAGGCTGCAATCGTTGATGTGAAGATCATCGACAATGAAAGGTTAATGAAAGACTCTCTTAACCTAATTAAAGATGTTTGGTATTTTTTCTCGAAGAATCTCAGCTGCACTTACAACAAAAAAATCTCTAAAGTCACCAAAGACCTTTGGGATATCGTTTTCAGTGAGGAGGGCTTTTGGAAAGCTGCAAAAGAAGCCGAGACTACGCTTCAAATGAAAGACTATTTTTCACAATGTGGAGAAGTCGAGGCTGAAATGATTAGAACCTATTTCAAGAAAGTCTTGTTCTTAGTGAACAAAGGATTGGTTATAGTGCATTTAAACCTCAAGAAAGCTGAGAAAGTGGATTTCTACGAAAACATACCAACATTTGAGAATTATATCGTCTTAAGTTTGGTACCTTCACTCTTCGACGCTTATAATCACAAACAAGGTGTTTTTGTTGATGAATGTTGCAGATCTTGCAAAGTTTGTCAATCGAAAATGGCGGATAAATCGATTCCACCTAAAATCAAGACTGCCTGGGAATTCGCTACTGCATTTGCTCAGAACTTCGAGAGTTATAACACTTCCCAGAGCATTCAAGACCCTTCAAATATTTTGAATATCGTTCAATTCTTGACTATCTTAGATGACACTATAGCATCATTATCTCGTTAATCCTCGTAACTATCCACTTTCCAAGCGAAGCAGCTGTGGTGCTGCTTCTTTCTCATTTTTATTAGCTCATTTAGTTCATATCACTTTCTTATTGCTACTCACTCTTTATTTCTATGCCCGAATTTTTTGAATTCTCACTCAGAACTGATTGCTTCATAAATACGGTCCTTGATTTCTTAGGTATTAATAACGGCAGCAATACACAAAAATTCAATCGGTTTCTTTCTCAAACCCATGCAAATCCGCGATCAACCCTCCTTTTCGTAGTTGCTTATCAGTTTATGAAAGCGACTATGTCCTGTGTCTCAGCTGGGTGCTGCCAGATATGAGTCGAACAGATTAGTCATTGATAGAGAAATTATTTGTATTAATGATAAATGGAAAATATGCCTTCACTTAGGAGCTAAGCTTTTTCAATACCTATTGATAAGTTTACCTACATTTTGAGTTATACAGATACCTTCGGGCCCTCCAATTATGAACTTCTTTCATTCATACGTAACCTTTATAGGACTACCTCGTTTATTTCATTATTGCGACTTGTTTGAGAAATTAAATTGTCAATAAAACCCTAAATTTGATTTGGACAACTAATTCTGATGAGCAACTTAATGTACTTAGTCTAAGACACCAATCAAAAAAAATTGGTCCAACCTCCACTGTATTTCTATTAGATGAGAGGAGAATAATTTTCTTAATCCTTGTCCCAAAAAAATTTAAAAATCCACAAGTTCCCAAATGGCAAGTGAACTGCAGCTGGAATTTCTCTCTGCATGAACTTCTAAACACGAATCTATGACGAACATGGGATTTTCAATTCCAATTGCAGGACCAGTCGTGCTTTCGCTGAAACCCAAATTTTTGGCAGCATCATGACTCACCCGACAATAAAATTTTTATGTTAGGTTTATTCTGTTTATTCTAACCTAGTTCTATTGGTTAACAGCAATATTCTCCTTAAAATTTAGATTTGAGAAGAGCTCTGGAATTTGAGCAGCCCAAACTGTTTGACAGACTTTTATTCAATTTCGTATGTGAAAGGTT
>ENA-UOTZ01001662-UOTZ01001662.1-compost-metagenome-genome-assembly--contig:-NODE-1662-length-14215-cov-12.144929_pt1 | contig 14215 bp, 6 predicted proteins | sample MGYA00238144_ERZ746983 | MGnify/ENA primary metagenome ERZ746983 (study PRJEB28759, sample SAMN06268863) | compost metagenome | isolation source: single cell | place: USA: California, Emeryville, Joint...
CATATTACGCCTGAACGGCAACCTGAAACCAAGCAGCCTGAATGGCAACCTGAATCCAAGCAGCCTGAATCACGAGGTTTACGTATGATAACTCCTGAAAGACAACCTGAGGCAAAACAAATCGATTTAAGAGCGTTACGCCATATTACGCCTGAACGGCAACCTGAAACCAAGCAGCCTGAATGGCAACCTGAATCCAAGCAGCCTGAATCACGAGGGCTACGTATGGTAACTCCTGAAAGACAACCTGAGGCAAAACAAATCGATTTAAGAGCTTTACGCCATATCACGCCTGAGCGGCAACCGGAAACCAAACAGCCTGAATCACGAGGACTACGCATGATTACGCCTGAAAGACAACCCGAGATGAGAGGAGTCCAAATGATTACACCAGAAAGATTGCAGTTGATAACACCTGAGAGAGTTCGATTGGCTACGCCAGAAAAGGTCCCTAACCAAATAAGCAGCCATCAGAGAGAGTATAGTAAGCTTGAGGAGGTCAAGCCTTCGCCACGAATAATCAGAATCGAAGAGCTTGGCCTAATTGGGGCCCAGCCGAGAGATAATATATATAGTAGAATTGAAGAGGTGAAACCTTCACCGAGGATTCTCGACAAAATGGGAGCCCAGCCTAAAGATAATATATATAGTAAGATTGAAGAAATGAAGCCCTCACCGAGAGTGATCAAAATTGAAAATCTTTCCCCGAGAGCAATGAGGATAGAAAACCCGACTAAAGTACAGATAGACTATCTAGCAAACCTGAAGAAAAGAAATGACCCGCAATTGCAGCAAATTCGTGAACGGTATCTCAACAAAAAAGTTGAGCAGGTCATTCTTTCGCAGCGGAAGAGATTGAACATCGGACCCGCGTCTGAATCAACGGAGAAAAACGACGTTTCGCAAGAATACCAGCCTAATGAGAAACTAAAAAAGCCGTATGTTCAACCATATTCACGAATACAAAGGAAATAAATTATTATAAAGCCTAAAAATTTCGATGGCGGTGAGAGGAAAGCTCTCTTCCCGCAAGAAGGTGGTGAGTAAACTAAACTAATAATATTAATAATAATTGTGAATGGAAGGCCACATTGCCAAGGTTTTTTTGAGTGTAGAAAGAGGGCAATGTGGTCACTTACTATAATTTTGAATAAAAGAAAACTGAGGAAATCATTTGACTCCATTTTCTTTTATAGTGGCAGTAGATAGACTCTATTTTTTGTGAGTGAAGTACTATTATGCGCGAGCATAATCTACCTCATTAAAAAAAACTTGCTTTATCTAAGAGTAATACTTTCATAATATTAACCTATAAATTCAACTTGCTCCAAAAAATAAAAAACTCCTGAAAAAATTTCCAAACACACTTCAACCAAATCCAAGGAATTAGAGATAGGCATTCAAGTCTAATAAAGAACAGGTAATTAAACAGTCCCCAGGACGATTTATTATTTATTCAAACTAATGTTTCCTTTTAAATATGAAGTATCATTGTTACTCTCATTCAGCCTCACAATGAATAATGCCATATAACTATTCATTAGAATGAGAATTAAAGTTCATGGAATTTTCAAAGAATTTTATTTAGTTGATTCTGGATGATTCAAGATCGAAAATATTTCTAGCGCTTCAACCAAAAAGTTCCATTTCGACTTTCCTCCAGCAAATTTCTCAATAATGCTCTCTGCTTCCTCTTTTGTAGTCCATTGTGGAGCATACGTGCTTCCCATTTTCAAAACTCCTTTTAATCCTTTTGGCCCATTATCTTGGATCAAGAGATCAGGACCATCCCCAAGTTGGATTCCATACTCCTGATTTTTCGGACAGAATACAGCTAGACTTTTTTTCTCAGACCTGACTCGAGCTATTGCTTTGTCTTCAAGCGAAAAAATAAAGCTTTTAGTTGAATCCTTCCAAAGACCCATGTACCCACCAACCGGATTAAGGCTTCTATCAGTGTAAAACCCAAACTTAACATCTTCGGTTGTTTTTATAAGAAATAGCAGCGGTGCCGCGTACTTCATCGCAGAATAAATATGCTTAAGCTGATCTTCAGGATTAGAGCTGTATATCCTCTGGATCAGCAAAGGAACGTTATCTTCCTGGATGATTGAACGGAGTTGCTCGAATTCTTTTGGGGTCTTGAGGATCTTTGTCTCGTAGAAATACGCACTCAGCGTGAGCGGAATAATCTTATTTACAAGACCGGAGCGGTCCTTAAAGATATTCGTGATCGAATCTCTGATTTTCGCAATCATATCATCATCATATTGGCATGTTGGTCTGATGGTCGTTTGTTTTTCTATCTGTTGCCCAAGAAACTTCAATGAATGGTAGATGCCTTTGATTTTATTATCATCGTTCTTGTATCTATTGAAAATAGAAAGATCTTCCACATCATCAATGGTGCTCTTCACCCACTCGTGAAACTGTTCTCCTGAACCAATTTGATCGAACTCCTGATAAATTGCCGCCTCTGCGTCCTGCCAGGTAATAGGTTCAGTGGGCTCAGAAGAGCCATATTTCATGAGTTTGAGATTGAAATATTCAAAGTTATGCTGCAGGATGGCAACCTGATTGTCGATTTCTTTCAGTAGCTTCTCCTTCTCCAGCTTGAAGATGTTTTTGATTTCTGATAAGAGCTTATCGAAGATATAGTCGATATGTCCTTTCTGAGCCTCAAAGTGATTCATTAGGTTTTTGAGCGCTGAGTCCTCAAGTTCGAGGACCTTGTTTAGAGATTTTGGAGGCTTCTTTTGTTTGGAGCTCAAGCGAGCGAATTCTTCTTGAAATTTGGCGAGGTTATTAACATACTGTGGAATTGGGACTGAACAGCCCACGAGTTGGTCTGTCAAGCAGCTTTTGCATAGGATATTCTTCTCAGCAAGGTTGTTGGGAAATATTACTTCGATAGCCTTGTCGTGTTCTGCGCACTTGTAGAGTGGATATGTTCGTGATTTTTCCATTTTGCAAAATAGTATAATGAGTTAATAGTATCGAGGATAATTGAGAACAGATTTAAATCATGAAATCAGCCAATGAGATTAAACCCGAGATAGAATCTGAAACGAAATTGTGAATTTAATTAAGATTTACATCAATTGATCAACTGAAAAAATGAGTTTCAAATATGTGCATTTCACTTGGAGCGAGATATTAAAGATGAAGAGAAGCTAATTTATTGGGTAGTTAGGAAGGGATGGACAGATGGGAAACAGAATGTTTACTCAACGCTCCTTGCTTGTAGGCAATCAACAATCTCAGCTAATCTCCGAATTCAATTCGAAGGAAAATGGAGGTTTGAGTTGATATTATCCCAATTCTTCTCCATTCAATAAAAAGAAAACCAGAAGAAGTCACGCTTAATTTGTATTTTCATTTTGATGATTGTTAGCTAAACATTTTCTTGATATGTTGAAATTGTATTGAATTCTGAAGTTTGTGTTTAAAGGGAGTTTATGAAACTTCAATATCAAGTATGAATATTAAGAATTTTGGTGCTATTGTGAACCTATGTTGGAATTGCTACGATTCATTGTCTATTCTCCCAAATATTTATGAGATCAAATCTCACATTACCGATTCGAAAATTAACATTTCTTGAATTTATCACACCAACTAGTTTTCATTTGTTTTTAACTAATTTACTCAAACTATTCTTTGTTCTTACATAATTCAGAAACTGCTCTTAAAAACTCTATGTTGTTTATATCATCCCTTTTTTTGGTTTTATTAAAACGGCATATTGTCTCATTTTACTCATCTAAAAACTCTAAATGGTAAATAATCTAAAAACATTTGAATTAATCTTATACCAATGACTCGTGAATTAACCTTATACTTTGTTGCGAGGAAATCTAATATCAAATACCAAGATTAGTTTACCAAAGGAACCAAAGAAAATATAGATGTCTACTGCTCTCGACCTTGACCAAAATAAATATCGTTACACACCTCTACTCACGAAAAATGATTCAGACTGTATTACCTCTATCCACGACACCGTTCCTGCTTTCATTTTCTTGGCCCTGAAATTGCTGGATGCGAGTTGCGAGGACTACAGCCACATCTCGCTGAAATGAGCAATTCCTACTGTGCCAAAAGAAAATGCAGCGAATTCTGCACACAAAAAAATTTTAATTTCTATGAGTTGAGTCTGGCAATGACGGAGGTTCTCTCCGGACTACTGATTGAGCCGCATGTCCTGCCAGAAGCTCAACAAGTCAGGAATTAATATCAGTCTTTTAGAATTCAAATGCGCTAAATGATTTGAATTATTAATTCATCAGATTTCTGAATAATGAGATAAAATTTACTCTTTTTTTCATTTAATTATTATACTAAAATTCACTAATGAAGTTTCTAGCAGCTGAGTTCTATCATTGTAAATTACTTTTATTACAGTATGTTATGGAGTTAGAAATTAGTTATAGTTTAAAGAAAACAGACTAGTTTGATGAATAGACTCTTGAAGTATATAGTCTCTGAATAGTTATATCTACTACAAATTAGCAAATTTCCATCTTTCTTAGGACTAAAATAAGAGAACTCGTTGAACTAGAACTGAATTACTCTATCGAATTATTTCAATATGACATATAAATTACTAATAACAAGTAAAACAATCGTTTGAGGTGTGGATAGGAGTTGCAAATTTTTTATGTAGATCAGCCAACTCGCAATACTTCAAAATCCTGAAGGTTCTTCCATTTTCATCAAAATGAGCGTTCTAAGCACTTAACTCGCACATTTTTGAGGAGATTATGTAAATATTGAGTTAAATTCTTCTTAGATAAATAACTTTTTTCAATATTCTGCTACAACAACAAATATGAGCTTATCTCAGTATCAATTTCGTAATAACAAGCTTCCTGAGGATTGACTTCCTCCCCCATCAGCTAATCATAATAAAAAGTAATATATATACACGCATTCGTGAAATCTGTCTAAATGTCGAGCGAAGTATCACGCGCAGCATGTATCAAGAGGGTTTTGATCTGATGATTTCTTCTTTTTTATGGCCAAGCTAGTATCGAGTCTTTGGTCCAGACTCTTCCCTCTCCTTCCAAATCCATTCTTCTCTCTAGCGTAATATTATTAATCCCCCTGAAAGTCCAATCAAATGAACTTACTTTTGGATGATAAGCTTCTTCACAACAGAAATAAACGCGTCCGAAACAGATTCAGCAGTCTTTGCACTAACTTCGTAAAAATCCATGTTATTTTTCCTCGCAAATTCCTATTAGAATGCATTAGACATAGCATTTCACAAGAATAATACCCGTGTATATGCAGCGTCCACTTGCTTAGAGTCTTTTAAATCAGATTTATTTCCTAACAACAACAGTTTCACATTCCTATCGGCATAGCTCTCGATTTCCCTCATCCAATATTTATCCACGGCTTCAAATGTCGGCTACATCGCAATGAAAACAATGAAATTTGTGTGTGTTTTTCTTCAGCTTATACCTGGCAAGTAGCATCATAGACGACGACGATCGCGTCAGCGCCTTTATAATAAGCGCTTGTTATCGTTCTGAATCTTTCCTGACCAGCAGTATCCCACTAGAACAAGAATAAATAAAAGCGCGTTGCAGAAATCATCATACAATTTGAAGTTTGATCTGTAAATCGTCCACGGGCAAAGTTTTGAACCTCTGAGAGAAGAAGAGTTAGGCATCGATGGAAATCTTATTATTTTACGAAATCGACACCAATTGTTGTGAGGTAAGTCTCTTCAAAAGTGTCATCCTATAGAAATTCGCTCATTAACCACTTTCAGTTATACAAACTCACCGCGAATCGGAACAAAAGCGAAGACTTTCCAACACCTGAGTCTCCAATGATAACAAGCTTAAAGAGATGATCGCTGAGTCAATGTTAAGAAGAGGGTGAGATTCGTTTTGCTTACTAGTCTCTGCCTTTCAACATCTTTTGCTAGGTTGTGATTTCTGTCTGTTTATGCTTAAATCAAATTTGAAATTTCAGATCAAAAAACTGCCTTTTAATCAGCCTTACAAGAACTAAAACGTTGATTCCAACTTAAAATGCTTCCCATAGCCAATTTTTCCATGAACAAAATTTGGTTGCCTGGAAGTGGAAAAAAATATGTGATCCTTTTAATACAATCCACCATCGTTTTAGTGGAAACTTTCTTTGATTTAACTGGGTTTTTTTATTTTTAATGCTGCCAAAAATCAGAGCTCGTTTGAGTTTTTGTTATATTTTATGAGATCCCATAGAAACCCTTTTTTCAGTCTCAAGATATGAAAGATTTGCTTTTAAGTTCTTGTTATGCACAAGCAGATTTAGATTTCTAATTAAGAGTCCATTTTAATTATCATTGGAAAAAAAATAAACATAAATCGAGAGAGAAGATGCTTCTTCAAACCCAGAATCAGCAACTCGCTAAACAGCATTTCGATACCCTCCCTGATGGGGACATCAACCGCCAATACTTCGAAGGAAGAAAGTTCGTCCCAACCAAGGGATGGTTGAAGGAGCTTATTGCAACTCCTTTGATCCGCCAGAGAATTGAAACATTAAATAAATTCTATCCTTACCAAAGAGTCATTAAGGCAACCAAAGAGGAATACGAACAGTAAGAGCCCTTGTCCTCCACAGCTTCTAATCGAGTAAATAGTGATTCCAAGCAAGGAATTCGCAATGCCCTTACTTTTACCGCAGTCTCTTGGTTCACCATCTTTGGATTCGCTCGCTATGGCAAAGTTGCTCGTAAGTGTCCTTTGTTGAGATCGTGAACCTTACTGGTACCTCTCTAGCGATTTTCAGAGAATACGGACTCTATTTCAAGACCCATAGAGTGTTTAGACATTATCTCTATGCTTTGATTCTTCCACTGGCATTTGCAAGATACCACCTTGCCTCAAAGTATTTTCCACATGTCGAAGCTCTCTGGGAGGTCCACGTCAACAGGTAACACTCTTCTATTGCATCCCCTTTTCTCATATACCGCCAATTAGATTGAACAACAAGATCCTTGATGACCCATCCAACACTGTCTATCCATATGAAATGAGTACTATCAATCCCTGCTTTACCTCTGCTAACATTGGTTGATTAATAGGAGAGAGACAAAGATTCACTTTCTAAGAATATTCTTTGCCCTTTGAAGCGCTTTCGTCACAAGCATTGATTTGTATGAAAATAGGTCAAAGATTGCTTTGTTCTATGGGATAAGTAACAGTATTTCTCTCATCTACGTACGTGTTAAGACGATATGAGGTTAATCTGTTCTTGCGTACGTTTACTCTTGAGAATATTAAACAAACCTGACAATCATCAATAACACATACAGTTCAAGCTCAAACTAACAAAGACACATAATATCATGATGAATGACTTGAATTCAACACGTTTTAATGAGAATTTTTGAAATAAGTGAGCTCTTACTCCGAACCGCAATATGATGGGGGAATGTAGTGATCGTTATTAACTTACATATGCGTATGTTTGTTCGAGAAAAAGGGTATGTATTGTAGCGTTTATGCAATTATCGATAATTTGGCGTTCCCTCTTCATTATCAATGATCCTACAATTATTTTGTTTTGCTTGTGATTTGATTGAAAGTAAAAAATCGTTCGTTTAGAACTGACAAAAAGTTGCAAATAAATCGAGCAATAAAATTGATTATTTTTAATGTCGGACCTCGAAAACTTGATTACGAAAATTATCACCTATACTGAGAAGGGACAGGAACCTTCCTTTCACAAGTTCAATAAAGACTGGATCCTTACGACGGTGGAAGAAAATGAAGACATTTCGAACATTCAGCAGCATTTTCAAAAGTATGATCAAAGAGGTGTAGATATCATTGATTTTGTGAGGATTTTCTTAAACATCATCCCTCACACTGAAACCGAAACTATTTTCCTCGTAATCGGATTGATCGAGCTCTTCAAAGACATCTGCGACTCTTCGGGACTTACAACGCACGTTACAGCAAAAGATGTCTTTAATTTCATAACTGACGTAAGTGTCCTTCTATATCTTTATTTAGCAGCGTTTTAGACCTTCCTAAATGCTTATCCCGTCGATAACCACATTCTTGAAACGCGTAAGCTTCCACCGCCGAAACATTTCAACCAAAACGAGGGAAAGATAAGAGATATCGAGATCGTACCACCTACTTCGATGACGCATTAGCTAACCCTTTTATTAATCATCATAGAATGCGCCGAAGGTCTATGGAGAATTCTTCGACCCAGTGAAAAGACTTGTCAAATCAAAAATGATCTCTGATAGCTTGCACCACGTCAATACCAGTGTTAAAGAGTAAATAAGCCTTTTAGTTCATTGAAAGCAAGCTAAATTGTTGTTTGCAGGGCATGTTATGCATCGGAAATCAAGAAAATTTTTTGCTTGGATTTTCTCTCAGACTGCATTTACATTTACAACACTGAGTGCAAACTCGAGAAGAAAATATGTCCTAAGGCATTTGATGAGACAAAGGACGTCATGATCCTTGATTTCGCTTGGTCGAACAAACAACTTCGCGTAAAAATGAGTTTATTTTTCCTTAAACTGAATGTGTATTAGTTAGGTGCTTGTCTTAAAGATTTTTCGCTTGTGTTTTGGGACGCATCAGATGACTTTGAATTTCAAAAGAACGTGGTTTTAGGGAATTCAACGAATGAGTGTCAGTCCAACATTTGGTATATTGAGTTTCTTGACATGTGGGTCACTACCGACCAAACCAACGCTCTCAATGTTTGGAATCTTGCTGAAGATGCTCTGCTCTTTAGCCTCAAATCTGAGCGTATGAACTCAACGATCATCGAGCTCGCGCCAATGGCAGTAATTAAATTAGTGGCTGCGGCTTCCATGGATAAAAAAGTTTTGGTCTGGGATTTTATGCAAAGAAGCATTATCCTTGAAATCAAGCTCCCGAACGGCGGAGTCCATTCGATGGTCTTTTCCACGACCTTCCAGACGCTTATCACGGCAGGATTTGAGAACACGGTCTCGCTCTGGGAGATAAGTCCGCATTATTTTGATCACACTCTTAGAGGGCGACTCGTTGGTCACAGGTCAATGATTTCGGCTGTAGGAGTGATAGAAAGAACTCCAATGGTGATTTCGGCTGATGATACCGGTCATCTCAAAGTATGGGATATTCGAACGTTTCGATGCCTACAGACTCTGGAACTGGGACATTTAACTGTGGTTTCTCAATTCATAAATATGTATGAGATCGGCAAGTTCGGTTTTACGGGTACAAGAGTGAATTTGCTTGATTTTGAAGACGCGTTCGAGGTGAAACATAAATTTAATTCGGAGAATCAGCTTTGGCCGATACGAGTCGAATATAACTCCAATGTAGGAGAGTTGATCGTTTGTACAAGCAAGGAGATTCAGTTCATCGACGTAAGTACAGGTCGTATTAAGAAAATATTCTCAGGGCTATTAAAAGACAGCGAGGATGAGATTACTGCGTTTCGGCTTGTACATCAGAACAAGAAATTCATCCTTGGTGATCAGCATGGTCATATGGCACTTTATTTGTATGCTACAGGTGAGCGGCTTAAGACATTAAAAAACCATACGAATGAAATTACTTCCATCAAGGCTGATTACGGAAACAAAATGATAATTTCCAGCAGTTTGGACAGCTCAATCATAATCCAAAAGGAAAATAAGCTTGATTTCGAGGTCAAGCGCAGGGCTTTTAACGCGCATTATCGCAAGCAGATTGTTCTAATGGAGACATCTATCTACCACAATCTTTTTGTGACCGGCGCTGCTGATAACGTACTTTACGTTTGGGATTATGAATACGCGAAGCTGGTCGGGAGCATCACAATAGAGGACGATGCAGAGCCAACAGCGATCCAGTTTATCAATGGGTACTCAATAATTATCATCAGTACGACCCACGGCACGATTCATTTCTTTCATTTCTCGAAGAAAGAGAGCTCGAACATGGAGATCAAACACATAGGGATTATTGACATGGATCCGAGGTATAAAAACGCGACTATGGAGTCATTTTTTGCCAATAAAGGGTCTGTTTATGCAAATAGACTTCTCATTGATCTTCAATACGATCACGAGGGGGTCAAGAAACCAGAGAAGGCGCTGTTGTATACTTCGCTGAACGATGGAAAGGTTACTGTCTTTAATATCAAGTCGCTCTTTGACCACCCGGAGGTCGTTTTGGTTGGCCATGCTAGTACCAAGAAGAACTACAATGCAGGTAGGACAACAAATGAAAATTTTGAGGAGGCTGTCACAATATACAAGCTATGTCACGGGACACTTCACATCCCTTCCTTTACGAAGCCTCAGCTGGAGGGAGAGTGCACCCCTGTAAACGCTAGTCTGGTTTTTCCTATGAGTCCTCAGGGACAAAAGGGCGGGAAGCAGACTTTTAGTTCAGCATTTCAGCAGTTTTCCACCACAAATCTAGGGCAAGGTCGCCCAAAGCACGATACGAGAAGTAATACTGGGCTCTTTAAGCTCCAGAGTGGAGACAGTATCTCAGTAAGCGATTCTTTGGCAAACGCTTCAGAGATGGATGCTGAGAAAGACAAGGGAGGTAGAAAATTCATCGATTTGTCAGCACACGCCAAGATTTCTTTTAAAGCCCATAAGGACGCTCTGACAACGTTGCTTTTCATGGCTTTCCCGGATAAGAAATTATTGACTGGCTCGCTTGACTCATTTGTGAAAATATGGGAGCTAAATGGAGTGCTAGTCGCTTCGCTGAATGTGAATCACCCGCTGCCAATGGAATGGAAGCTACAGACATTCAGTATTGATAAAATAAAGAAACAAATACTGTATGGTGTCAAAATAATTGAGACGATTTTTAAACGACATAAAGGGAAAATTCATCTATCTGAGGAGAAAAATATCAATATTAATAATTTTTTGAATATGCTAGAGCAGAAATCTTCTGATACTCGACCTAAGGCGGTCATAGAAACCATGACGAAAATTTATCCGAAGCCCGTGCTGATGAAAGAAGAGTATGAACCTCGCGATTTGCACTACAATAACGTTAAGGACCTCTATAAGCGGGAAATCAGAGGTAAAACGTTGAAAGAAATAGACTTTATCAGAGGGTTGGCTGTTGCCCAGGACTCCTGGAAAGAGAATAAGAAAGATTTCATTGAGAATGAAAATAACCCGGATCAATATAAAAAGAAATACGATGGCGGCTATTTCGAAATTGATATCATGGGTTATCTCCTTGGAGACCCGAAATCCAAAATGAACTTGAAGAATGAAACGAAAACAACGACTGAAACGAAGCAGCTAGCCGTGAAACTAGATGCAAAAATTTCTGCTTTGCGTCGAACTGGTCATTTAACCAGTCTCACTTTAGACAAAGAGCGGTCATCTACTAACAAGCGACCGTTAGAGTCGAAAAAAACTGCTTCTCGACTGATTTTTCCTGTTGAAACGCCAAGTAAAATAAAAGCGAAGGCAGTTAGAAGTGGCACCATTGAGAATGATCTCACACCCGACGCTGAGCCAGCAAGCGCTATGTTGTCGTTTCAGACAGGAAACTCAAAAGGATCGAAAAATCTACTGACTGAGGTTCTTAGCCCAGGACTTCCTAAAAAAAATCCGGATACCAACTCAGCACTGGGCTCGTTGAGTCCTGCTTCGTTGTACAACAAAAAAGCATCAATTAGCCAAAAGAGTATTGAAAACTTTGAAAATACAATTCAGGTTATTCCGGAAACAAGTGCTGAATATGAGAAGAGAAAAATTAGAATGAAAAAGAGGTCGCTTCCATCGATAAGTTTTTACGAGTACGCAGGGCAAAAGAATTATACGAACTCTCCTTCGGGACATTCAACTAATATGTCGACTGATTTGTCCCTAACTTATAAGAAAAAATTGCTGAACAATGAGTTCAGGGGTATCCTCTCTCAACTCGACCGAAAGTTGAAAAAGTCGCAGCTATCCAACAGCTCAATGTATATTCCAATGACGAATGAGTTTGAGGATGAAAACTCAAATCCTCCTCAGAAGAATAAGGCGAGCAAACTTAATAATCGCTCAATCAGCTATCATTTACCTAAGATAGGCAGCATGATGCCTTCAAAACCTAGCTCGATGAAGCCGGAGGGCGCAGACTTTAGAGATCGTTTCAGGAAATTTGCAGAAAATGAAAGCAAAATCGATTTGAAGGCTGACCTGAGCCGAGATATCACGAGGAATGAGTCTCAGATAAATGGTGAAAATATGCTTGATAATTCAATAAAAGCTTATTTCTACGAGCTTCCAAATGCTGCCACTGTGAAAGCCTATAATTTACTAAATGTCCCTCATAAAGGAGAAACACATCATCGAAGTGTTGGAAGAAGCTTCGATTCAATGGCGTCATCAATTAAAAATACTACGTTGAAGGGGAAAGCATCTTTCTTTAAAGAGACAGGAGACAGCTTTAGTGAGTTAAGCACTGACAATTTCCACGATTTTCCTTCCATGAAGATTGCCAGCCGTGACAAGTTAAGCCAGGATGATTTAGGCAATAAGAGTCCTTAAATAAGTAACACTAAGAGGTTTATTTAGTCTTTTGTTTCAAGACTATCAAAGTTTAATCTAAATATGCCAACTAAAGGAATCAATGGCAATTTTTGATGTGTAAATAAAGTACGAATAAAAAAATTTTGAAGCTCCATTTTGGCATCAATATTTGTATTTAGTCAAATAATCACAGTAAATTGACTAAAGATATAAATCGATTTTCGTTAAATCATAAAAGATTCGTCAACCATGAGGAAACCAAAGAAACCAGATAGCTATTTAGAGGTTTTTTTTATTCACACTTCGAAAATATTAGTTCATAGGACCTTGCTAAGATTTTTTTTTGTTATGATAATATTCTAACCCTGATAGAAGAGCAAAGCGGGGACATTGGGAGGAGATATCAATCATCTTTCTAAAATGATCCTAATAGCGATTTTCAACTAATGCCACATCACATAATAGCAATTCATCGCATATTATTATCTTATTGTGAATAGTATTGAAAGCTCAACCAGCAGCTTAACAGCGCTACATATACATAGTGGTGCCGATGAAGGAGTACGTGCATACACTAAATTTCATGATAAAAATTCTTCGATCATAATAATTGTGTAAATTCAGGTCTTAGTTCGCTTTGTACAAGAGCCAAAAAGACCGGTAAAGAATTGTTCTTAGCCGCTGACAAATTGCTACTACTAATACATAGCGTATCCAAGAAATGATTATTTTCCAGCTCTATCCCTCCTGACGACTGCTTCAAGGTCAAAACAGCCTCTGTGCCTTTGTAGTCACTAACAATGTTATTTCGTAACGTGATTTTCTGATCTAGATTCTGTGCTATCTGCCAACCAAACAATATTCTGACAATTTCTTTGATCTCGTTTGTTTTAGCTTCAGCTCCTTGACATACCTTTCGTAGCTCCTCCTTTATCCGAGCATTCTCAGATTTCAACTCGAAATTTTGGCCAGATAACAGATCGATAAGGTCACCGTCTTGTTTCGTTGAAATTTTCGAGCTGAAATCTTTGGCTAAGCCATCCAGTTGGTCACGACTTTGCTCTAAATGGATTAATTAATTATCATGTTATTATAACTATCATCATACTGTATTTCTTGATCAAAGCATCCCATTCCGTTTTCTGATATTCTTTAGGTATAGTCTCTGCCGCAAGATAGAATTCAATCTGACCGATAAATTCTCTGAAGGTCGCAGCTCTTTGCTGTCCTTGGGATGACTCCTTGGCTTTACCTTGTGAATGAGCTCCCCCTTCAAACTCTGCAATTCGAGACTTTAATTCTTTAATTTGATTTTCTTCGAGTTATTGAGTAAGATAAGTTTGCTAAAAACAGAAGAAGTTACCCGCAATCTGTTTAAAATTCTCAAGCGATTGAAGTTTTTGGGTTTTGCTTGCGAGTTCTTCTGTCAGTTTTATCTTCTCTTTAATCCAAAATACACTTTGCTGTTGCTGGAGCTGTCTGCCTCTCTGGTTATACTCCTCAACAAGAGTCTTTATCCGGGCAGGAAGTTTATCATTTTGTGCTGTTGTTCGCTTTAAATCCATCGTTTCTATATTTTGAAGGGCTCTCTCGACATCAGCAATAACCTTTTCATAATTCATCTGCCTGATTTTCTCCAGTTCTTGATAGACCGCTTTGTACTATCAACAAATCAACCAAAATTCCCGAAATAATATTTACCTCTTTTTC
>ENA-UOTZ01001668-UOTZ01001668.1-compost-metagenome-genome-assembly--contig:-NODE-1668-length-14184-cov-11.981144_pt1 | contig 14184 bp, 9 predicted proteins | sample MGYA00238144_ERZ746983 | MGnify/ENA primary metagenome ERZ746983 (study PRJEB28759, sample SAMN06268863) | compost metagenome | isolation source: single cell | place: USA: California, Emeryville, Joint...
TTTGATTATCAAAATCGATCTTGATTAAAAAGCTGAGAATTTAATTAGAACATAGAAGATTTAATAAATTTATAGAAAGATTTGGAATTAGATTTGGCTGATAATAAATCTTGAATAACTACGCCGCCTAGAGCTTATAAATTTCTTCAGTTTCAGAATCACTTATGAATCATTTTGTTTAGAATAAAGTTTCTCTTCTGTGATTTCGAAAGAGCTTCAGGAGCGATTCGAAGCTTCAAATTGATTTGCTGATCTAAGTTTCAAAAATGGGCTCAAAGCGATTTAATTTTCCAAATTACGATTAGTGCTACCCCTAATTGAAGAAAGACGCTTCTACTCAAAATGCATTTTCAAAAGAGTCCACATCCTCCAATATTAAATAGATCTATAAGATTATCTGTTCTTTAGAATTAAAACAAGAGAATCAATTGTTGCATTGCAACAATAGCACTGATGTCATCTAAGGGCGTGAAATCTGCTTGAAACTGAGTTTTCAGAGCGCGTGCTTCGCAGCAGAGAGATCCAGATTGGAATCACCCTCTCTGATATTAGTTGAGAAATTAAATCACTTGAGTCCAATGAAAACGATTCGATCAAAAATTATTAACGAAATGTATCTGAAATCGAAGAAAATTATATGATTTAGCAGGATAAATCATTCCAGATTAAATTATCAGTATCTTTATTCGAAATTCTTCTATATATTTAAATAGATTCTTCTATAAATTTATTAAATCTTCTATAATCTAAGTAAATTCTCAGCTATTTAATCAAGGTCGATTTGATAATCAAAATAAAATTTAAATTCGCGGTCTGGTCTTGAGGAACTGAAGATACCATGCTTTAACAGGACGAAACTGTCAACTCAGAAGTTAACTTGAAATTTTCTGCCATTCCTCTTAAACTTAGAAGCACTTATAAAAATTTCGAGCCCTAGCAAAAACATCCTCCCATTGAGTGTTTGAAACTGATGCTTGTGACTTAAAAGAGAAGCATAGGATCAGACTTTTTGATTACTCAAAAGAGTTCGTAAAGAAAGAGTACGGTCTCTCAGCAACTCTCTTCGTGCAAGAGCTACTTTCTCTCCAGTCCAGATATCCTGAGTCTATCTTGACCAACACATACGAAAATCAGTAACGATAGCCAACAGCTCGGCTGCGCAACTCTTCCATATCTTCCACTAATCTGTCAACTTGACGGGAGTACGGAGGTTTTCAATCCCAAAGCTCCTCACCTGATTCAAAATTTGATAAGTGATGCCCTACATGACATCGAATATTTCTGTGGAAGATCATACAAACGAGGAAGGTTATGGACATCTTGGGACCTGAGAGCCTCTTCTTCATGAAGGAAAAAATAGTTTTCTTTTAGGGGATTGGTCAAAACTCTTTGAGAATGGAACTGACGATTTGTAAATGAATATTGTTCCTACTACTGCATCTTTGCAAGGACAAAATCTGTCTTCTCAAGAAATAGCTGAAGAAATTAAGGCAGTGGCTTCTGCGGCTCTCCAGCTGAATAAGATAGAGCTTAAAGAAATCGAAGATTTTGAGAGAAATGAAAGAATAGGGCCTAAACTCTATACTGGCGCTAGAAAATCAGCTCTAGAAGCATGCCTTAGCGATTGAATCAAACTGCAGGTTCTGGTTGAGAGATCAATCTCGTGCCATGTCCCTGAGATGTTCAAAACATTGAGATAATGTCCAGAGTACTGGATAGGGCATCAAAGTTGCTGGGCTTCAAGACTGGAAAGGAGTTCTATACTGAACAAACTCCAACTAAAGGGATATAATTCAATTTCCAAACCCATTCTCCTCATTTTGTTGGAAATCGAAATGGTCTCATCTTTTAATGACAGAATGCTAGTAGCAGCGAGTAATTTCATAGACAAAGATGATATCACAAATCACAAATATATTCTTACCATAAATGAAACATAATTTTTATCTTCGAGTAAAACTTCCAAAAGATCATCAGATCTCCTAATATTTCACGTCTGTGGGATTACTCAGACTGAAACTTAATAAAACATAATTGCTGAGACGAGTATTGCTTTTGCTGTAGTTCCAGAATATTCTTCCAGTCACCAGAAAAGAAATTGATATTTTCATAGATTTACGCGCTGACTCATTAATTTGTTGATGAATAATGTATTAAAAGTTCTCAAAGCATTGATCCTGATGTTTTTTTATGTCTACACCCAATTAATAATTGTTGTTGTTTTAGATAATAATGGATGATGAAATCTTAATATTTAAGAATCATGAGAGAAAACGAGTATTTATGTCATTAATCTATTTGTCTCTCACTATTCGTAGGTTCTCTTCGATAATATCCTAGGTGTGATTTCTTCTTATATCCGGTTGAATGGACGCCTCTTTCAGATTCAGATGAAATAAATGGAAGAGACGAGGTCTAATATTCGAATGTGAGGTTGAATATTAAAGTATAACAATTTACGCTCATCTGCTGTTGTTGCAGTATAGAGGACTTTCCCAGTCTTGAAGTCCAGCAGTTTTACTGTTTTATCCAATGAGCCACTGACAAGAGTGTCTCCAATTGGATTCCAGCGCACACACTATATGTTACCTTGGAAATTCCCAAATAATTAGTTTAAAGAGGGTTGTTTACAACAACAATAAACAAAAAAGTTATTAAGAGCAATCATACTTTTATGAATATTATCGAAAGTTTTGATAACCTTGGACTCCCTCTTGTCCAATATTTTGACATTGCAGTCGCTACCACCAGCTGCTAGTAAATTTCCATTATTCTGGCATACATCAATCCAATCTGTGACCCCTACGGGATTCCTCAAAAAAAAGTGAGGAAATAAAATGAACAAAAATTTCATAAAATTGGAAGACGATTCCTAACTTGCTAAAAGAGAAAGTTTGTTGCTTTCCCTCTCTTCCAATTCATTAGAGGATGTTGCCCACTCACATAGAAGAAAACTTTCAAAAGAGCCAATACATAAGTCAGATAATATTACATGAATCAAGCTGTGGCGAGTTGATGAAAATTAAAGTTTTTTTCTCAGCATCCAGGATATTGAGTAGGTTGCGAGTATGCTTCACGTATAGTTGGTGTTCGCCAATATTCGTACTCCACCTACAGCGGCCAGCCCTCTCTAGCAAAAATATAAGCCAAATAAATGCAATAATCCAGATAATGAGAGATGGAAAGAACGAAGAAGAGGTAAATTATGAAGAATAATAATAATGCTAATTCTTCCACATATAACTACCTGCTCCTTCGCTACATATTTCTAAATGGTAGCTGTAACAGCCGGTTTTCACGTCTGATATTAAGAATGCGCCATATTTGTCAGCAGTTGCGACATTCTCTCCGCTAGGATTGAAATCAATATTCGAAACAGAATTATCTAAGTGTAAATATGGTATGTGTTCCAATATATTTGGAAATATTGCTATTACGCTTGTGAGTGTAATATTGAGGAAACTACTTCGATTTTTGTATTAGCTTTACTCGACAGCTACTCTTAAGTCCAGAACTTCCAACGCTCCATAAGTGATAAGCAGTTTTCCCTCCAATAGAGATTCCACCGAGAATGTTTCTTCGGGAATTATAGGTCACATCTCCAGTCCCAGATACTAAAGGAAAATATAATAAATCTAATGTCTCGAGTGTTAAATTCGATAAATATCTTCAGAATATTGTGGCAAATGCAGAGTAAAATCCAGTTAGCTACCTCTAGTTATTTCATCAAAAGAGTATATTTCCTTAACTTGTGCCTTCTTTGGGACGTCAAATATTTTCATGCTTGCGGAGTTGCTTAGATTATAATTGAGCGAAACAAGTAATTTCGTGCTTGGAATTTCTTTAATTTGGGCCCAGAAGCCTAAGAATATGATGCTTTGTAGAAGGAGCTTTGATAGCTAATGACCTTTGCTCATTTGAACACCGTCAAAGTGAGTATAATTTTGCTTGGTATTGAGTTCAATGATACTGATACGGTTACTTTTCCATGAAGACCAAGCTAGTAACGTTGGAGATTGAGGAGCAATCTCTGCTATTCAAGATTAGGTTGGTTTCGTGTGGAGTCAGAAGGTTGGAATTAACAAAAATCCAAAATTTCAATTTAAGTGAAGAATATTAGCTTTGAAAAATGAAGTACCAACTCTTCGAGACTTATTGGGTAAGTCATGTCCGTCTTGGCAGTGCAGTAGAGACATGTTTTGACTCTTCATAGGCAGGTTTTGACTCGTTTTTCGGTAACATTGCTTTTTAACTTTAACTATCGGAACAAAAGGCAGAAAAATAAATAATTAATGGAGCACACAAAAATCGATCCCAATTAATTCGCTGATAATTAAGTGATGAAATTAAAGAAGAATGAAAGAGATTTTATTTCCCAGCATATTTAAATCATCGAAAAACACCTAGTGCTTTAGGCATCGAAGCAAATTCCTTAAATAATTGCTATTATAACGTACAAAAGAGCAACCAAAATCGTATTCGCTGGTTAGGGCTATACAAGTACAGCACAACTAAAAATCTTTAAGAGTTTAGTCCAAGATGAATTGGAGATTAGTGAGGTTACTCCTTTCCATTTATTTTTTCCGTGTCGTCAAATCAAATTCCGTACCAAACTGGCTGCGCCTATTTTATTCTTTGACAAGTCAAGCAGATGTAGATTAGTCTAAGAGATATTGTGATACCAATCACGAGGGCGCCTATCTCTCCGATTTCAAGCTCAGATTAACTAGTTTTTTAAATAATCTCGCTCATTTCGGTCTCGTAGATTTTATTATATTGACGATTTAGAATTCTCATACTTGAAAAACAATATGTAAAAAACCAATAGTAGTGTTATTGGTGGTTGAGTCAGGATTGCTTGTAACTAACAAAATTTACCTCTCCAGTATCTTTAAATGAATCAAATACTGATCTATCTCTCTCATTTTTCAGCGGAAGAAAATTCATTTGAGTATCTTTATACTTGGTTTTTACAATAACCTTTTTAATCAGACTCAGAGAAACCCTTTGGGAAACATAACTAAAAAAAGACTAACTGAAAACTAACGAAACTATGGCTTCGAATTTAAATTTGCAGAGACTTTCGAGGTATAAAAAGAAACGTATGAGGAAGTATTCAGAATTAAGGATAACCTTGAAAACTGATGATAGGATGAATTGAACTTCATTCTATGACTCATTTTCTGAATTATACTACTAGCTGCTATTCTTTAAAACAATTTTCTTTCTCTGTGTCTTTTGCGGTCTCCTTGTTGTCTAAATGAAGCATACTGACAAAGCCGTGTCTAATAATTTTTAACAAATTTGAAAGTTAATTTTATCATTTACTATCATCTGAAGTCTTTCCAGTATAAAGCACTTTCCCTGTGTTGAAATCCAACAGTTTTACTGTCTTATCTTCTGCGGCGCTTGCGAGCATATCACCGCTCGGACTCCATCGCACGCATCTTATCCATTCTAGAAATATCATTTATAAGTTTAATATCTAAACAAATTAAAGAATCTTACCGGAATGGACGCCTTCAAATTTTTTGACAATCTTCGATTCTCTCTTATCAACTATCTTGATACTCATATCAGCGCCGGCTGTCGCCAGTAGGTTTCCATTGCTCTCGCAAACATCAATCCAAAAAGTGCTGCCTATTCGATGCGAATGTCAATATACAATCAAAAAATCACGGAATAAAATAAATTAATGTCTCGAAACTTTTGAAAAAAGGGTAGTATGTTTTTTTTCTCTTCTCCAACATATTGGAAATTGATTTTCCATGGATGTAGAGAAAAAGGAAATTTGAAGCAGAGGCGAAACACAAAAATAGCTGTAATTACGTGTGGATTCAAGTTCAATTGGCGTTTTTAACATGCGAGTTTTCTTCTCGGCATCTAATATATCGAGTTGTCTGCACTTATACTTCACGAATATTAAGGGTTCGTCAGCATTGGTACACCATCTGCAGCGTCCAAACAATTCTAATAAACAATGTAAAAGAAGTGAAAAATTGCGAAGGATTAAAACTACCTCCTTCGCTGTCCATATTCTCATGGAATCTGTAATTGCCTGTGTCGACTTCTGATATTAAGCAAACGCTTTCTCTGTCAAGGGTAGCCACATATTCTCCAGTAGGATTGAAATCAAGTCCGGAAATAAAATCCACTGTATATAAAATAAATTCTATTTATCAATTATGATTAAAATTACCATGTTCAGAGTGCCATTTGGATTTCCGGTTCAGCTTGATGATATCTTCAGATTTGGAGGCATTCGCATCAACAGTCCACAAGTGATAAGCTGTTTCTGCAGTAATAGATACAGCACCCAGGATGCTTCTGCGGGGGTTATAAGTCACATCTCCAAAGCCCATTTCTAGAGAGAAAATTATCTTAATTCAAACACTGAATAACAAAAAATAAGCATACCTCCTGATGTTTCACCCAGAGAATAAATTTCCCTGACTTGATCTTTCTGCGTTACGTCGAATACCGCCATATTGGCTGCCTTATTGATGTAGTGAATGAGAGACACAAGCAATTTTGTGTTTGGTATTTCCTTCACATAAGCCATACTGCTATCTAACAAATAAAATCAGCCCCAAAATAATTTGAAATTCTAATTTTTACAGGTTTCAGTGATTTTGACTCCGTCAAGTTCTGTGTAACTTTGCTTCGTATCTAACTCGACAATTCCGATTTTGTTGGTATCATATGAACACCAAGCAAGCAAAGTCGGAGACCATGTAGGTGTCTCTGCTATCAACAGATAAAAAATGAGAAGTTGCTTTCAATTTGAACGAGCGTTTAACTTACCACTAATGATTTTCTTTAGAGGCAACGGAGCTTCTTGGTTCTCGCTTTGAGCTTGCTTCACCTCTTCATGGCCTGACTGAAATGTAGCTTGCATCCCAATCTCTTCGGTTTGTTTTGATTCTACAACTCCTGGATTGGTCAGATCTTGAATCTCAGCATCCTTTTTCGGTTGTTCCTCCACATTCGATAAATTTTGAGGTTCACTTCTCGAATTTTGCATTAATTGAGGATCTTTCTGATCTAAGCTCCCATCCTCAAGTTGGCAGCTCAGCGGAAGATCTGGAAGAGTTGCGCAACCGATCTGTTGGCCATCATCACTGATTTCGAAAGTGTCCGCTAGAATGGAGCCAGGATATATGGATTGAAGCTGAAGTAACTCTTTCACGAAAAGGGTTGCTGAGAGATTATATTCTTTGTTTCCGACGTCTTTTGAACGATCAAGAACTCTGATTCTATGTTTCTCTTTTGAATCACAAGCTTCAGCTTCAAATATCTTATAAGTGGAAGTTCCTGCTACGAGTTTAAAGGCTTGGTATGCGAGTTTTAGCTTGGGAGGGATAGAAGTTTGGGAGGAAGCGTCCTCCTTCTCGTCTGAATTGTGGAGCATAGTTTTTTTGTAAAAAAGCCGCGAAGATGTTAAACTTTATTGGATTCTCAAAATCAATCTTGATTAAATAGCTGAGGGTTTATAACATAATCGAAGATTTATGAAATTATGGAAGGATTTCTTTAGATATCAGAATTTGATTTCGTACTGATAATCAATCTCGAATAATTCACTAACCTATAATTTATAATTTTCACTCACTCTTAGACTCATTTCCTTAATAATTTTTTTAAAGAATCCGACCTAACAATTCTAAATGGACTCAAGAGTTTTAATTTCTTTATGATTCCTGACGGACTCAGCTGCACAGTAGGTGCTCGCAAAATGCACTTCCAAATAGATTCCACTTCGTTGGACATCAAGAAGATGAATTTGATTCTGAATTAGACCTTTCTCTGATGAGATTAACAAAAACTGAAGGAGTTAATTGTTCAAAAAGAACATCTGGTCTGTATCCGAAGCCCATGGGTATGCTTTTATTGACAACAAACCAAGCATCGTTCGAATAGATACTCCCACTTCGCTTGATTTCCATGAAATTGCAATTGAAAGGCTACCTGTAATCAATCATTTAGTGTACACTCAAATTTCTCTCTTAATAAAATTGGTTCCAAATGTATGGAAAGGCAGAGAACTTTCTCAAATGAAACTTTCAAACAGCTCGATATGGAATTACACATGAGAAAAACCAAAACTGTTGCCATTTTCAGACTAAAACCGATGAGAAATATCAAAACTTGGATGGCAAATATGAATATTTTCTCGAATTGGATTAATTCCACTTGTATCTACTCTGTTATTGAAGGGCGTTGTCCTGGTACTTAATGTTCAATGTAAAAGTGCGAATTAGTTACCTATAGAGCGTTGTTTTTGTCAATTAAGCTGGCTCCAAAATCTTGTAGTCATTCAACGGCGCTTACTAAACATTTCTAGACTTTAAATGTCCAATTCTTCTCATAACGAGAGGAGATTTTCTGTTTAAGAAATTGTCTAATTTCGTTGCGCTTTATTTATTCTTTTAAAGTCACCAGTATTAACCCTATTAATGCTCTACGGGTTTTTTTCCAAGAGAATGCTACTCGCGGCTTTTCGGTTTGCTTGAAACTATGAGAATTCAAGCAAATTACAAACATTATTTAGTCGTCTTTTTACATTATTTTTCTCTATTACAAGAAGAAAAGAATATCTGAGGTTCATAAACCGTCCAATGTCTCCGACAACCAAGAAATTAATTAACACTTTCTGATTCAACGTTCAAATAGCTCTCTCAGCAACATTAAATACGAGTTGAATGTTATTCTAACTTTATGAAGGCAATCTTCTCTGTTGGAGCTTGTAAAAGAGAAAATCATTCAAACTGATGACTATTACATGTATCGTTGCAAAACCTTTTCACACCCTGAATGATATTTCCAATCATTTCGGATTCAATACTGGTAAAAATAAATACTAGTATATCTCTATTCATGAAAATTTGATACATAAATTCAGTGACTATTGTCATTATATGCTTAGATACTTTAATAACTCAACAAGAAAAATATATTTACTGCTGTCCTTTAGATTGTAACTATGAAGAATGTTTGCAATAACGCATTTTTTTCAAGATTTGAAGTATTTATTTTGAATTTAGGTTTAGTCATCATTCAATACTTATTCTTTTCCTTACTTTCTTGGGATTGACGCCCTACAATGTTTTGGTCGGTGTTCAGACTTCGATCAGCGGTGCTTATTGAATTTTTTAATTTTTTATGATATATGAGATCATATTGAGCCAACTTCTGTAAGCTAATTACGAAATCTCAGAAGAAATGATCTACATACGATTCTTTATCTAAGAAAGTCATTAATTAGTACAGAATTTACCTTTGGATTTCCAATCTTATTTAATTTAATTAATTCAGTCTTTACTTCTTTGCACCACAATATTCAAATAAAATTTAAATTCAGCATAATTCTTCAAAACTCAAAAAATCCATGCTATCAATAAACGACACAACAGGCAACCAAGCATTACCTCAGACTGGTTTAGAAGAGTCCAAACACGCAAATAATGACTTATCACAAGACAAGCAGCTAAGTAAATCTATAAAAGCTGGTATCAATGTTCTAAATCGTGCAACTATTCTCATGTTTGATAGATGAAGCAAGTTCTACGGCTTCTATGTTGTTCGCCTGGTCCTCATCTCTTAGCAATAACATTAGTATCGTCGATCTAGAGACGTATCAAAATTATGCTAATTTCAAAGGAGCCTACAGTGCAAATGGCCCACGTATTTCAGCGTTTTCTCTCTTAGTCCTGATTCACTCCTAATACCTAGTTGGTTATACACACCTAAAAGAAATCGCAAACACGAAGTTACTTGTCTCGCTCAACCATAGCGACACAACATCAGCCAGTATGGAAATATTTGATGTTTCGCAAAAACAATGCGCGAGAAAAATTTACTCTTTTGAGAATCCTATCGGAGGTAAAATAAAATAGATCAGCTTTCCGATTGCTTATATTTTCTCTCAGAGACTGGCTACGGAGACGTGTCCTATAACTCGCGAAGGAATGTTCTTGGCGCGATCACTCTGGGAGGAAAAATTGCTTACCATCTATGGAATATTGGGTATTCCGTGCAGAAGAACAATTACAGCGTAACTCTGTTGAAAAAGCCAAAGTGGCATTCTCAACACAGCAACAATACATGTATTTCATTGATATCCTCAGCTGATTCGTTGATATTTTTACATATAGATAACTATGTTGCTGGGATTGATTTCCATCCTAATGGAGAGTTAGTAGCGACTATTGACATGAATGGGGTGTGCTTAGTCACCGATGTGAGTTCCAATGAGTATAGATATCATCAAAGCTGTAAAACGGGTTGGTCCAAAGGTAATTAGCATTCAAAAAAGAAAGCTTTCTTTGTAGGAGTTGTTGCCTTTTTCATCATACTTTATTCGATAATCGACGATATAAAAGCTTCTCTTGCTTGCTCTTATATAATATTTTAGACTGGTTTTCTCGTTGCAGATGGAGTACTGCTGGAGATCCCTTTGTATTCGTCAAGTGCGACAACTACAAACTCAATATCCTAGACGTGGAGAAGAAAGCTTTGCAGTTAACAAAATCCGTTGAACTCGACAACAGATCCTATGGTAAGTGATTACCCAATTTCTGAATTTATTTCCCTATTCATTGGTGCAACAACCTTTTTTTAATTTGCTATTTATTAGTTTGTAAAAATTAGTTCTTCTCTAATAATAATGACGATTGACGTTTCTAGATAGAGAGACATATTGGATTGATACTTGCCAAAGTGATAGCAATTTGCTGGCATCTTGTGGCCAGAATAAAGCTCTCATGATATTTGACAAACGAGAGGCAAAAATTGTCAAAGCCTTTGAAGACATTCATTCAGGTCAGATTTTTCAAAATTTCTTTAATTTTATATTAATCAATTTGAAAATAATTTAGAGTGGATTCGATGTGTACGATGGGATCCCAGTGGGAACCTTCTTGCAAGCGCCGCAGATGATGAAACTGCTAATTTATTGGACTTCAAGAATGGGAAAGTCTTTTTTTCGGAAAGGACTTCAGATAAAAGTAGTTATTAAATTTCAGAATCCATCGATATTCTTTTAATAATAATTATTATTAGGAGAAGCAAGGTCTGTCTGTTTCATTTAATCAGAATCAGGTGATTAGATCGTAGAAATAAATACTCTCAGGAATGCTTGAAACACTATGTTGAACGAGAGCAAAGAGTAATAATAATCATGATTTGAATGAGCTGAGATTATTCATACATGCCTATCCTTTCAGAACCGTTGAGATTTCATCATGTATTCACATCCAGCAAGATATGATAGATACAACTGTAATATGGATTAAAAAAATATTAGAAATTCTTAATAATAAAATAATAAATAAAAAAAAGAATCTGAAAGATGCATATTAGGGTTGAACGAATATTGAATAACTTTCTCAATTCTCAATGGAAGAGAAACATAGAAGGTAGTTGGTAGTAGGTCTATTAGAGTCTCTTCAAGTTTATGAAAGAGTCATTTTTTCACCTAGGTTTCAGTATTTGATTTGCTTTCAAAAAAATTTGAACTAAATCATGTTGTATTTTAGTCGGATATTAGAGTATCAGTCTCAAGAAATATGCCAATTCTGAGCCAAAATCCTCTCTTGCCAGAATTGGGCATTCCTCGGACCTTGATAATTGGAAGATAGAACTCAATATAGCAATTAGATTTTTTCGCTTTCCAATTAATGATGATTTCTTTTTTATTTAGTTGAGTGAGAAGCATGCTAATAAATAATTAGGAGCCTTTGTTCTGAGTTGCTGAAAAGATACTTTAATTATTTTGATAAAATTCGCAACGGATCGAATATCTCATTCTTGGCTGTTTGGGGCAACATCTCCCACAAGATGTAAAAATAAAATTGATTTTTTGAATGTGAAATTTGAGGATCGACGCGAAAAAAAAGCCTAACCTTCAATATGTGTCATACCTCTCAAAGCAACGATAAAGATAAAGAGAAGATATTTGTAATCGAATTTTGGAGTACAATCTGTTATTTGCATTGCGGATCATGCCAAATGATAGGCGAGATTCATCATAGAAAGAATGTGACTAATATTATCTTTTTTGAAATGAATAAATGAAACTATTATCTTTGAGTATGCTAATAAACCCTACAAGCTCTAATATGAATCTGAATCAAGAGCTCGGATCAGAAAGCGAGTAGGAAAAATAACATTGGGTTATCCAATTGAATAATCCAAGAGACAAAACCTGGCATGCTGCTTTGGTTTTCAGGAATCCAGCAAACATTTGGAAAAATTATTCCATGAAATGATACAAAAACCTTCTCATTTCTTGTTTTAATTTAATTTTTTTGGATGCCTTGCTCCAAAACCCCTTTTCTGTAACTAAATGCTCCATCCGAAACATGCTCCCTTCTCCGTGACATCTATTTAAGAAAATACAATCTATCCACCCTGAAACGACTAGAAACTCTATAAGATGTAAAAAATGTTTGAGGACCTCTAATTCTTCGAGCCAGTCGCTTCAAACATTTTTGACCATCTGAACAATTTTGGCACATCGAAATCCGATGACATCTTAAAACTCATCCGAAAAACGAGATGGCACTCTCAATATACAATATGTCAAAAGGATACAGAAAAACTTTCACACCTTCACAGAACTTTTACTTGAAGGTTCTTTACTCCTGTAATTTGGTTTTCAACCCATCCTGCAAAGATGGATATAGCATATTTAAAGCATGAGAAATAAAAATGCTGTATTTCATCTGTCATTTGAAGTAGATTAAAGGAAAATGCCAACAAAAAATACAAAAGATGTAAATTACTACGTCATATACTGTGGGTTTATCCAAGAAAATGACTGTTTTAAACTCCATAAATTCTTTTTGAAAAAATATTTCAAATCATTAACTTCTAGCCCCTTAGACTTTCGAACTGTAAGAATATTTGGGTAAGCAGTTCCTCTTGCTTGGTAGTTGCTTCCTGACGAATAACTTTTTCTTTTCTGAGTATCTTTGCTTCAGCTTCCAATGTTGCCGCCAATCAAAAATTTATGGATTCAATTCATTTAAAGATATTTGGAAATTGCTAGGCTCCGATATGAAAAATAGGAACCTACAGAGTTGCTTGAATTGTATAGCTTTTGAGACAAAAATTCTCTTTTTGATTCATTTTTCAATTTTCGATAGATTCTCGAGTGTCATCATCGGAGGTCCAATAAGGTTTCACGAAATCAGAAATAGCCTCTTCATATTTCTGAGGACGTGATTTCCTTTAGATACGCAATTTTCGGAGGTATTTTATGACAGCTTGACGGCATTCTCAAATTTTCGCACTACTTTCTTCGAGATCCCTTTTATGTACTTTTCCTTGTCCAAATCATATTTAAAGAGCCGGAAATTCTTTGGGCATGAAGGTGGATTGGAGTTTAGTTGGCTCTTGTATTTTTCTTGGCCAGTTTCTGAATGCGTGAACGCATCATCAGACGATTCTCTTGGAAGAATTTAACGTTGAAAGACTATCCTCGAGGAAATTTTAACAGTACGCTCCGAAAGTTCACCTTTGGTGTAAAGAAGTCTCCTCAGATCACTGAATATTTTTCGTGATTGGATACACTGCCATTATTCATGATGTCTTCTTGGAATATTGTCAATTTTTGTTTTCAAGAAGTTCGAATCGTACTTCTTTCCTCCCATCAGAAGCCTTGAGAGGAGGAATAGGAACTGCTTCCATCTCCAACGCGAAATTCTCAACGTTTGTTAAATTCTTCTTCGGATATTTCCAAAATAGAGGGAAATCTGCTGTTATGTGCCATTTTAGTTCCCCAATCTTCACTATTCATGAAGTAATCTCCTTTTTAAACCTCTTGTAGGTCATCTTGCCATTCTCTTCACATTTTGCCTCTCTTTTCTCGAATTATGTTAACAAAAATGAATTGAACAAATTTATCTTCGCATTGGAGAGCTGTATGAGACTTTCTTCTTGGAGCGACACAGCTGAGGATACATTCTGTGATCTTGAAGGTAACAGCAAACTACTTTATACATCGCCAAGTCATTCATATTCATGAATTATATCAAAAAGGAGAGCCAGCACACTAGAGACAGTCCAGAGGTTCGATTAGAACTTCAATTCGCGAATGAATTTCATCCTCTACCTGCAGAAGCTAGCGCTGCTCTTGTTTTAAGCATAGTTACGTCGTAAATGTTGCGCAGTACCAGAATT
>ENA-UOTZ01001669-UOTZ01001669.1-compost-metagenome-genome-assembly--contig:-NODE-1669-length-14182-cov-6.831478_pt1 | contig 14182 bp, 8 predicted proteins | sample MGYA00238144_ERZ746983 | MGnify/ENA primary metagenome ERZ746983 (study PRJEB28759, sample SAMN06268863) | compost metagenome | isolation source: single cell | place: USA: California, Emeryville, Joint...
CTAACCAGCAAGAAACTGGGAGAAGGAATAGTTTTGTCGAAGAATTTCAGAAGTCTGCTCGGGTTCCCTGATGAAATAATAGCCTCAAAAATAACAATAGAAAATATATTTCCAAGCTTCTTGAGAGAAAAGGTCCAGAGCCTGGTAACTGAAGCCTCCGAAAACGGATCAAAATTCGAAAACAGTGAATGGTCCAAGGCTTTCTTACAGAAGGTCGATGGAAGTTTAGTTGATATCAAATTGCTGATGACGATTGAGGCCATGCAAAACGATGAAATAGTCCTAGTTCTCTATATCTACCAAACTCCTAATCCGCTTAATGGATTTCTATTCAATGAAGAACTAGAAGCAATCGGGTTCACAAATCTTTTGCTAAAATCATTAGCTGCAGCTGCAAAAGTCACAGAAGCAGAAGCTGCAGCGCATTTACTACAATTATCGAGCCTAAAGCAATTTTTCCCGACATTCGATCCAAAGGTGTTTAGTGACAATACCACTATTGATTTCGAGTGTGATTTTGACTTTTCTGCTTCTTCTTCAAGACAGAAATCGAGTGATAGCTACTACAAACAAAATAGTCCAAGTTGTCGATTCATGCTCTTGAGTGGCACCATTTCAAAGAACCGGCTCTCGCTGTTTGATGCTGAGTGCTTTACCGCTATCATCACCCATGCTGGAAGATCAAGAAAACAGTTTACCTATTCCACCACTTCGAGGAATCCACAAACGAAAACACACCTAAACTCTGAAAATAGCCCTTTGATGTCTCCCTGGTTGGGCTTGAATACTCCGTTGGAGGAGAAAACTCTCGGAGACCCGACACCAACGGAAGAGAACACTCCTCTGAAGCTACTAAACAGGCTCGACTCAAAAGAAAGCGACACAGACCTTGACACTGAGAACAAAAAAGGCCTAACTAGAAGCAATCGACCTCTCTCCTCAGAAAAACATTCTTCGCGCAAAAATCGTGAGCATGAGGAGTCATCCCAACTCTCTTCCTCGTTGCTCAATAATAAAAGAAAACGCATAAAGCAGATGATCTCAAGCTTCGGTGTCCCTAAGTTTCTCCTCGGAGTCAATTTCTTGGGGCATATTTCTGTACTTGGACTCATCATCATGATCGTCGTAAGCTACGTGATTCTGTCAAAGGCTTATGATGAGTTCTCACAATACGCTGAAGTCGCACCCTTCCCGTCATATCTTAAGACAGTGGTTAAGTCTGTGTATTCTAACGTAGAGCAAGCCGTGATCCTGAATAGTGGATATTACCCGACCTCTACTGCCAACAGGATGAAAAACACTGTTGCTGGAAACTTCGGAGACAAAGTGCAGAGATTTTTGCTAAAATTCGACGAGTTCATGGTGAATTATGATGTAGAAAAACTCTCCCCCAGCTTCAATTATAATAGTTATGAAATGTCGGTGAATCGAGAGGGAATCTATGACACACCAAAGAACCTATCCATTTATGAAGCATCAAAAATATTTTTGGGAGTGATCTACAAGGTAAATAAGACCGACTTCTCCCAGTTCAATTCAGATTTGCAAGAAGTCAAATGGCTCAGAAAGCATAGTCTGGATTACCTCCAGACCTATGAAAATATGCGAGCAACGCTATACTCTGATTTTAAGGGGCACTATCAGAGCATTCTTCAACTCTTTGATGTTATTTTGGGAATTGGAGCAACCGTTGCTGTAGTCATCGTAGCGGTATGCATTCTCGTTTGGAGGTCAACTGAACAACGCAAGCTGCAGCTCATGCGGCAAGTACTCACGATACCACGTGAGTTAGTCCTCAAGTACCTGGAGACGTTCCAGAGTGAATATAAAGCGTTCTTTGGCACAGACATCACCATTAAGAATGTTCAATTACCGAGCAAAGTCAAAGAAAAAAATAACCATAATCAGACTAGAAATCAGGGAACGAGAATGACTTATAAAATTAAAAGAGTCGGAATGGTCCTTATTGCCGCCTTATCCCTGATTCTTATCATATATGTGATGGCATTCTACGCTATTGCAAATATCTACTTCAAGCAAAAGACCAACCAAGCCATTCCTTACATCGATAATATTGATATGCAATCCAGAGTCACGCCGTATTCGAGCATGGCAGTTGGACTCACTCATCAGCTTATGAGCACATATAACCAAACGGAAGCCGAGGCCCTTATCCCGACAGTGGCAAGGTACTTTGGGTACTTTAAAGAACTTCGAGATAAAGTTGTAACAATGATGCAGGTTTCACATGCAACATTGTTCACTACCAACTATGCAAGTGCTCAGCTGCAAGAAAGATACGCGAATATCAGCACAATACTTGTATGCGACGACATCAAGACCAATATCAACTATAATACCTGTAAATCAGCGTTCCGTGAGGCTGCGAAAAATGGTCTTGCTGGCCTAATTGATAAGTTTTATGCCTATGCATATCACATGGAGCAGACGTTTTTAGAGAGTCCGAACGTGGATACCATCATTAAACTGTTTGATTCTACTCAAGAGAAAGAACGACAAGCTCTATCAGTCGCCGTTGATGCGACTTTGGTGAATAATATAGAGGCTGAAGGAGAGAACCTAGCTGAGATCATGATAAGGTTGCAGAACTCCCTCATCGTTTACATAGTTGTAGGGATCTTGCAAATGTCAAGTGTGCTATTCCTGATTTGGCGCCCTTTATATGCAAAGATTACGGCGAACTATCTGAATTGCAGAAGAGTTTACTCGGTGTTGCCAGTATACCTGATAGCTGATAATAAGCAAATTTTAAGAGTGCTGAAGCTTCAGAATGATTCTAAAGTTTGCTAGTACTTCGGAATATCAACAATGCATTTTTTTGTTATTAAAGATACAACTAGTATTGTTATTAATGTTGTTCCTTTCTTATTTTTTAAAGTGTGCCTAGCTAATTATGAAAGTTTATCTTCTTCTTAATTTTTTATTTCACTTGGTGGGTAGTGATATGACAATTTATTTGTAGTTAAGGCTAGATTGAGTGTTGTGCTGCAACTTTTTAGTATCTTTTCTATTTTGAATGCTAATCTGTCTCTCTAAGTTTCAACCTTGTATGGATCAGATTTCCTAATTGATTTCAAGGTGATTAAAATCTGTTGGTTAGCATAATTAACCTCATATTAGCTATACCCAAGCGATAGCCAAAAGAAAAATCATGTCAAGAGAGGAAATTGTTGTTTAATCAGATAATTTCATCATAACACTCTTTGTTTAAAAGAAAAACAAAAAAAGACAATAAATGTCTCTCATGGATTCTGAGAAAAGTTGGAGAGCTTGCAAAGAGAATGAGAGTGGGAGAAATCGATTCGTTGGCATTAAAAGTATTGTTATCCTCTCCGAACGACTCTACATGGAATCGAGGAAATTTCATGTGTTTTTACCAAGCAGAAAAGGATAACTGCTATCAATTGATAAAAATAGCAATGCACCCTTATTTAGAAACCTTACTCTGATGTTCTTTTCAGATTAACCAGGCACTCCATTAAATGAGATCAAAGAATGAAAAAAAATTTTAAATCTTGTCTGCAAAAGTGATTTCTATTTTCAATTTTATCAAATTTCTCAAAAAACGCAAAAAATATAAATAGAACTTCTGGATGGTTTTCTATAGAACTGTAAATTACCTCTCCATTTTCCTTCTCTAGCCACAATTTTACTTAGAGGGCAACTGCATGTAACCAACTATACTGTCTCATTTAAATATAACCAAATACACTCATCCAGTTCACAGCAGACTCTCTTTGACTGTACCAGCAGATCACCTTTATTAAAATTCGAAATTTCAAAGTTAACTCACAGACCCCCTTTCGATAAATCGCTAAGACCAGAATTTCTAAATAAACTCGTGAACGTCTGGCTGGCTCAATGAAATTTTCAAATTCTTTTATTAGACGCCTATCTCATGGTTACATGCCTAATTTTACAACTCACTGACTCAATATCTCATGAATCACTTTCTCAGTTCGCGAACAGGCTAAATCTGGTTCGAAACCTAATTTCTTGGTTTACCTCTAAGATCTTAAAAATCGGAGTACTCAGCCAACCCTGAGCACAGTGATTTTTCTAATAAAATTTGATTATTTCTGCTGGAAATAAATTTTATCTTGGCGTTCCTGGATTTATTTTACGAAAGCAGTTCCGGATTCTCTTTCCAGCAGATAAATTTAAATCGTGCTCCGATTATAGAATCGACAAATTACGGCAGAGAACGCCCAAATAATTTATCAGAAAACCAATGAAATTTTGCTATTTTAATTAAGGTATTTGAAATTTGGAAGCGCTTAATTCCTTTAATCGAATTATTCAAAATAATCGAATTCAGAGTTCGTCAAATTATTCTTTTCTATTTTATCAAGGTAATTTTGGCAGGTATCTCAGAATAAAAACCCTTGTGTTTTTAACGATATTTTGCTCGTAATCCGCAACCCTTAATTTAGAATAGCTTTTAAGAAAGCGCTCTCTTAAGGGAGTTAGCGCTCGTGGGTTCTATTTCGGCACTGTATTGGCTGGTTTGATGAGGAATATCATTTAGTAGGAATCAAAATTTTATATGTGGTATTCGGAATAGCACCAACTGGAAATTTTTCTTTCTTCGAGATTTTTTTTTATTAAGTGGTTGCTGGCGTTTTTTTTGAATGATTTAGATAGAGCACGATTTAATCGAATTAACCAAATTGATTATATAAAAGAATTTTGAAAAATGAACCTACCTCTCCTTAAAGACGCTTTCTCTACTATGATCCCTCAGAGAAATGCCATCACTCTGCCTCGACAGCTAGCTCAAGGCGGGACCTCAATGCATTTCGAACGTGAGGTCTTGCATTCTCTGCTGAGTTCCTCGACCGCTGCAGGTGGGTTCGCTTTGCAGAAGCCTGTGAGCCCGTTTCTCATTTCCGCCTGTCAAAATCAGAAGCTCAGTGTCTCACCTGGCCTGCTTCCAGGCAAGTCTGACCTGCTGAATCAGCAAAACATGCTCATAGACCGACTTTCTCGAGCCTACGAACAAGCCGCACCAGTTCCCGTGGTGAACCAAAGGAACCAGCTGTTGAATCCACAGCAGCTGTGTCTGATGCCTGAAAATTTATCGATAAGTAAATACTCTCATGGTTTTCCTTAATTAAAAATACAAAATAGGAGACTTAAATTCTTTGGTTTCTCAATTGACTAATTCGGTTAGTGAGCTTGAAAATAAAGTAAAAAACTCTTTTAGAAAGCAATGCTTATCTTGTGTTAGTTACAAGAAGTCACGCAAGAAAAGGAAATTCTTGAGAAGAAACTCAAGCGGTATGAGCAATTAGAATTGGCAGCACAGCCTCGTCCTCCGGTTCAATTAATATTTGTTCCGAAGAAAAAGAGGCTAAGAAGACCCGCAACACAGGTGCCGCGCTCTCATAAGTGTCCGGTTGTTCAGTGCCAGAAGACATATGGGTAAGCCAATGGGTTTGATTGGTCATTAATCTATCACTGATAGGTCTGATACTTCTTTGAATCTGCACATCCGCAAAAAACATCCAAGCTTCAAACTTTCCAACGAAAGCACACCATCGGAATAAACATCGGCAAAGCTGATGATAAGGAGGACGTGATGGGAAAAATAAATCGGTAGATGTATGTAACATGATTTTTGAAGTTCAGCTAGCAATATCTGCTAGCAGTCGATAGGAAATTGTTCACTTTATACGATAACATAATTTTTTCAAATCCATTATCCAGTTGTATTTGTACTTTCGTGAGACGTTCATTAATTAGGTTCCAATCTTTAATTTTTTTGTTTGTATTGATATTCCTATTCTTTTGAGCAAGAGAAACTCAATTCAAAAATCAAACCGAGAGCAAGAAAGAAAATTTATGTTATTTTCCTCAAATTTTTGAGAAGTGGAAGGTTTAGATATTCATATTGCGATATTTCACTGTTCGTAATTACTTCAAATAAGATTTATCTGAGAACTTCTAACTCTTATTAAATAAATTCAAAATTTTTGAAATCTCTTGAGAAGCCATCTGTTTGGATTGTCAGGTTCATCCTCACGGAGCCCGTTTCAAGAAAAATCGTTTTTCGTGGCTTCTCTGGGTCAATATGCGCTTGAAACTGCTTCCAATTTATATTTTCTCGTCAAAAAACCAATAAGCATACACACCACTGATCCCTTACAAGAGTCAGAAAGTATACAATAGCATTTTATAAGATGTTAAGAATAGGCTTGGCCTAAGCGTTTATGACTCACCCGATGGTGAACTTTCGTGCTGTAAAGTTTCTGGTGAATTTTTTGTTGTTTCTATAATTCTCAGCTCAGATCGCAAGTAGTATTTCATATGACGTGAAACTATCGAGAACATGTGTATATTACAGATGATATAATGTATCTTCGCTAGCATGTAGAGTGTAAATCAATCTTCAAAGAAACGCGACGAGTTTAGGAAAGAATCGGTGACCGAATTGAGAAAACTGTTGTTAAAAACCGCTGCGAACTTTTAACGATGAATATTTAGTCTGGTTCTTAGAAGATAGTCGGATACTTAGAAGATTGATTGTTTAATTTCCACCAGCAGTTTAAATCGAAGGTCTCTTTTATAAACGATTCGTAGGACAATCGCAATCATTATTTTGTCACGAGATACTTCTATCAATAACGATGAAGTTGTTCTGCATTATTCAGTGAGGTGAGGTTATCATGTTTCCTGAGCTTTTGTAAGGAGAATGGCAAATTAAGCATCAATAAGAAACTCAATCTAATCATCCTAAATCGGCGATATTGCAACTGCTAAATTAACGTACTGTTTCCGATACTAAAATGAAGTCTTTACAGCTGCTCAAGGAGCATATCAGGCGAGAAAAAGAATAAAATTTCATAAAATTGAACAATCCACACTGATGATCTATAAAATTAGATGAACTTCATTAAGGCGGCTTTGAGAACCTATGACGAGCTCAATTTCTCTTGATTGATAAGAAAAAGCAAATCTGTCTCCAGGCTAACCGCTCTTCATCGTAAATATTTATTGTTTCTTTGTGTTCTAGGCTCTTTCAGACCTTTTAAGTTTAAACCGGGCGAAGCGTCTTAGAACGTTACGATGGCTTTAGTAATAAACGAAGTCCTTACTTACTTTCTTAAGCTACACAACTCAATTTATGGAACTGAACTCTTGGGTGAGCTCACTATTTAAGGACAGTAATTCAAAAACAGCAAATAAGCCACAGAATTTGATAACACTATGCAAAAAAGTTGAACTGCAGCAATTCTGCCTTCTTATCCCATCTTTCAATGAAAATTCCAATTAAGAATCATAATTTCTTATTTAGAAAACGTCAAACATATTGATTTGATCCCAAAAATGCACCATAATTAGAATTAAACCTCAAAATACCCCCTGAAATTATTCACAATAGATGTTGTACATCTATCTTTCGATTAAAAGTTTTCCCATTTAGGATTGACTAAGCTTCTTGCATATTGCTATAACCTGCTGAACGACAAATCCCTAAGCTTAAACATTGTAAAGCTAAAATAACGCTACTTCTTTGAAAACCACTATTGTTTCCCTTCAATAATGATTTTCCATTGATACTACGCAAAGCGTGAGGTTGACCGACGGGTTCTAATAATGTACCCAGGATAAAAAATTAAATAATTATCTAATCCAATTCACCTAATTAATTGCCTCTTATGGCTGCTCCGTCAAATTTATTTTTTTGAAAATCATCCTTTGACTTATTCATAATCATCAACCCATTTTTTTGAAATTAATGGTTCCCATAACGAGTATTTGATAGATTTTGCAAAAATATTTATCCAATAATTTTTAAATAAAGACCAGTGTTTCTCAAAATTTATTGAGGCTCGCTGCGTTTTCCTAATTGTTCTTAAGACTGTTTTTGTTCTGAACCTAAAATTCGCTTTCTCGTGTGTCTATCTCACTCAATTGACTCAAACAGCCAATCATGAGAGAGAAACACCCTTGTCTAAAAGAGCTGCGGGTTGTATCTCAATAAAGGTGACGGGCATGCTGACTCGCTCTCACTCCTGAGATTCGAGACGTAAGTAAAAAGATTTAATTAATTTCTCAAGCTGAGAATTAATTTATTTGAGCGGCTGCGATATTTATAGCATTAATCAAAAAATTCTTCGAGCCTTAATTAATAATTCTTGCCCACGAATTGAAATCTGGTAATTCTTGTATAGAACTAATTTACTAGTATCGTTTGATTGTTTTGTTTCCAAACATTACAATTAGTGACGTCTTTGATTTTAATTAACCGACCACCGCGTGTTCAGGTGAACTTGAGTCAATTCTTATACAACCGTTTTCGCATTCTAATATTTATATAAAATAAAACTTTGAAAATTACTATAGCGGGCTAGTTATCCACCCTCAGAATGATCCCTCAGATCTTTCCAAACTTGTCCCAATTCCAGTCGCAGCAGCTGAAACTCAGTCAGGAGACGCCTCTCGCCTCCGGTCGCAAACCGTATCAAGCGCCTTTCCTAACTTCATTGAACATAATGACAAATTGTTTGTTACCGCCCTCTACGTTCAGCTATGGCAATCAATTGGTTTATAACAGTAGCATTGTCAACGCTGGGAGAGCCGAAATCCAACAAATGCTTTTGAAAAATCTTGGACCAAATGCGAGTCTTCATCTCCAGAGCCAGCTCCAAGGCAGCAACTTTTTTATCGGAAGCCCTCAATTACAAAACAAATCAATGCCAGTTTTTATGGGCCATTTAGGGCTACCAGGCGACAAGGAAGTGAACTCAAACGTGAGCTTGAAAAAAATAGATACAAGCATCCCTGAAGCCTCTTTATTGAAAGAACAAGATTCCGAAGGCCAAAAGTCCCCATGTCCTCCAATAAACCCTATCGCGAGCAAAAAAATGTATAGCATTTCCCTCCTCCTCTTCTCATCACCTCATTAGATCAAAAGTAAAAGCATTGAGTTGTGGACACAATGACAGAGACCATTACGCAAAAGTAACCTCTTAGTGACTTAGCCTTTGATTTATCTATTTATAAAAGGGACTTTGCAAATCTTGCTATCATAAGTTCGGCAGAAATAAGAAGCCAAATGCCTGTTCTCATGCTCGACTCTATGCGAAAGGATTATGTCAAAAATGCTACGTTGCTGAATACAGAAGTCTTAAAAAGAACGCTCAAGGCGCCGTTGAGGCGAAATCTGAGGAAGCTTCTGCTCCTGAAATCAAAGTCGAAGAACTTATTAATAAATAGCCAGGTTTTCCTATTAAGTCTGCAGTTTTTAGTAAACTTTTAGCTATGCAATAATAACTTTTCAATATTTAGTAATTTTTGCAGCATTTAATAATATTGTGTCAAACTAAATAATTTAGTTATGTACACCATAACATTGGTATTCTTAAGTATCATGATTTATGTTCAACAAAGAATACGTCGACATCGGTGTGTTTAAAGAGTCCAGAGTATCCATAGAAGGACAAATAATTTCACCATGTGATATTGAACAGAATATTACGATCTGAAGTAAATGGGTCTAAAGCAAATTTAGGCAATCAACGTTGCAGGCTTTTACCAAATAAAACTGCTGAAGACAAAGTAAACCAGCTTTTAGTCCGCCTATTTGTCTTTAATGTCGTCTGGATATTGTGATTAAACTTTGGAGTTACTAACTCGATACTACTTAGCTAAAGATATTAAGGATTATGGTCAATTATACACTGCTCTTTTGGAAGACCAATAGCTCAAATATACCCGCGCAGCACTCAAATTCCCTGTTAAAGGTCAAATTGCTCCAAAATAGAAAACAAACAATTAATAAAATTGTCGGATTAAGCTCAAAGCTTGTTCTCTTATTAATTTTCATTATGAATTTGCCACAAAATCAACTACTCTTAAGTGGAATAAAACAAGCATGAACTTGTTACAGAAAACTCTCTTTTCTAATTTCATCAAATTCATCTTGATTACTTGTGATAAATTGACACACACGCTTGGTTGTTATATTAATACTGAAAAGCTTTGAGTTAACCCAAACAGCCTTCTTTTCTCCTTATGATCAGAGAATTATCTCATAAGTTAAGTTAATTCTTTCTTGAATAAGTTTCACAGCATCTTCATCTTCGAAATCGAGGTTCTTTAACACGATGCTTGGAACTCTTTTCGCTTTTTTCTGGTTCAATTTTTCATCATATTTGTAATGACCAATCCATCTCCCAAGCTCCAAGCCCTCGGGAATCCGCACTAAAGGAACCGATTTTTCCTTGCATAAACCTTTAATCAACTTTATGCTCCTGTCTTCTCGGCTATCCTCTGCAAGAATGCAGAGAGCTGGCTTCTCTTTATCGTCAATGGCTTTGCAGACTTCGTTCAGATCTCTTGCAATTTGATCTTTCAGCAATGCTGCTTTAACAACCTTTTCAAGTGCTTCTGAGAAGCCGAACTCGTTGTTCTTCTGAGACTTGGCATCTGCCATTTCTTTTTTTCTGAACGAGTTGGGTTAACAAGTATTTTCTGATTAATTTTGGTTAATTTTTTGAATTTGGCTCGCATCAAGTTCGCGTTTTTGAATATTACTACTAGGTGGTTAAATAACAACAGAAAAATTTAAGGCTTTAGGATCCCGCTAGTTTCTCAAAACATCTCTGTTGCCATTTGAATTGCTTTTATCAAGACAGTGACTTGAAAGCTTTATTACTCTGAAAAAGAGAGTTTAACACTATTCATCTATTAACTGAAGAGCAAAAACATCCAATTTTGCGAGTATACTTGCAAAATTGAGCTAACTACATTATTCAGAGAAGCCTTATAATAGACCTAGGGACTAGGTATTGTTTTGCATAATATCCTATTAACTTGAATCTGCATTTCTTAGAATGTCATAGCACAAGGGTTAAATTACAATGATTAGCAAATTATTTTTCATATATTTGATTTTGCTTCTACCGAAGCAAACTTATGTGATTTATAACTATCAATTTTCTTCCGACTCTCAGGTTCAAAGATAAAAACCTGTATTGGAGGCTCCTTTCCTCTGGAAAATAATCCAATTTTAGGTACTCTAATTAGGGATTCCAATATGTGTGCGCTCTTCTGATTTGGAAATTGCTAAGAAGAGCCTGTATCAAGAACTTCTCTCTTAATCTTCGTCCTATTCGTAATGTTTCTCCAATTAAGCCTGAATTTTGGAAATATCTCTGCTGATTTTTCTGAAAATATCGTACAACAATACCAAAGTCAGTCTATATTATTCCAAATTCTGGAAAAATACTCTCGAATAAGATGGAGCCGAGTAATCTATTTGAGGAGTTTCTTGAGTTTCAAGCACCAATTGTTTTATTTAATTTTTTAATTCATTTCGAAATGGAAATTTTGCGAGCCTTTTTGAATATTCGATTAGCAAGGGAGAGATTGTGTTCGAATTTGAAACAAGATTTACTGGCCATGTCGTCCAGAATTAATAAATTTAAACTATTTTAATTTGAATTAGTCGAAAATTATTTTGCAATTAATTTTTCGCTCTATAGAAGCAATGGTCATAGGACGCATTATGGTTTATTTACAATTAAACAAATTTCGGAGATGCATCCTAATTCTATCTTTCAAACTCATCGAATTCCTAAGCTTGCAGTCTTAATATCCCCTTTTTTAAATAATAATTTGCAAATATTTTTGATGAGCTCCGATAATTTGCGTTCTAACACATACGTTCAAACAGAATTTAATACCATAGACTCAAAATCCACAACACACCATGCTGATACGACAACAAACGCAATATTCTGCTCTTATTCTCTTGCGTATGAAGGAGCAGAAAATTTTTTAGAGGAAAATGAAATTTGGTTATGTGACGTAGAAAGACTTATGACTAAGCGTGCTGCTATGCTATTGAAGAGAGGCCAAGAGAAGATGATGTTGTTAGGAAAACTGAATCGTGAAACTAGAGTCAAACTGAAAAACTGCCGGCCTGGTTTCTTGTTCTAAATCATAAGAAAATTGAAATTGAGGTCTCGAATTTGACGTTCTGCCGAAGAGACGATGGGTTGTTTGGTCAGACTTGAAATGAAGGAGGATGATAGTACATTTTTTGATTATTTATACTCGGTAGTATTAGATACTTAAGTTTTCAGTGTGTTTTTTCTATGAGAAAATTGTTCTTGTAATTGAAACTCTATTATTTGTTGTTATATTTCGATCTATATTCAACAGAAAGAACGATAGTGAGACAGGAAAGAGTTCTAATAGCATGTCATCAAAGATAACTGAAAAACATAATAAAATTCGGTATTTCATAAAAAAGGACTATATTTCGAAAGAATTTTTTAAGAGAAGGGTTTATTTCTCGAAAAATCCATCTATTTATGGCACGGCAACCGGCTTGCTTAGGCCCCAAAAATGAGTGTTTAACTGATTCTAGATGTAATTTCTCCATGTCATTATAATACAAAAAACGGTCATCTATCGTCAAAGATATTATGTAATTGTTATAAGTTCTTCGGCGTTGGGGAATATTTACGCCATTTCTGTTGTAAATAAATTCAATATTGATCTGGAGATTGGCAGTACATTAAATGCTTGCTGTCAATCTTGACATGCAATTTTTTTCACTTATCGCATTCTAACAAATATTTGGATATGTGGTGTATTTAAGAAATTTATTAAAGACATTGGAGAGAGGGATTTCGCTTCTGATAAATACATTTCGAAACTATCATAAAAGTGAAGCTTTTCCGAAACAAATTATTATTCTGCTGCTAAATATTCAACTGAAAGAGTATCATCCTGCAAAATCAGACTATGAAAAAGAATGCCATTTTATTCGAATTATTCACTAAGGACTCTGTGGGAAAGTAAGTCGTTGAAGAATAATGCTTCTAATCTTTTGACCTCAATCTCATTATTATTTTCGAAGTCTCATCAGTCTTGATGAATGCGAAGAAGATTTGTCTGACTATTATAATTTTTTTATTCTTCTGAGTTCAGAGAAAAAAATCGACTCAAATTAAAATATATTGTGAAATGAATTTCGGATCTCTTTTCAACTCTGCTGCAAATGTACTTGCGATGATGAGTATTTCTCCTAAAGCTTTTATTGTTTAGAAGGGCTTTCCCAAAAAGCCCCCGCTGGCAGAGAGAATCTGGCGATCTGAAGTGTTTGAGTCGATAAAAAAAGAATTTCCTGACAAAGGAATAATTGACCTGACAAAAATAATGATCTCAAGATGGAATAATCTTCCTCGAGAAAAAAAAGCTGAGTATGAGAGAAAGGCCCAAGAAGCAGAAGAAGAGAATGAAGGGGAAATGCTGCCAACAGGAAATGGCGGAAATGACAGCGGAATGTATAATAACACACTGCATATTGGACATATTATGACAAAGGATAAAGATGGGCAATTGCTTATTGCAATTAATGCTATGAGTCAATTCAAAGGAAAAAGTTTAGAAGAGCTTCGCGACGAAGACTACAATCTATTGGATGATCCTAGCTCACTTTGTGAAAGTGACAGGCAAGCCCTTGACGCCAAAATAGCAGGTAATTGAGCCGATTTTTTTCTTTCTTAAAATCTCTCAATTATGAAAATTATCAGCTGGGCGGCGAGCAGGCGAGATCAATTGCATAAATAATCCTTACATGGGTGGACTCCTTTCTGGCAGTGATAATGCACAGCGCTCTTCAAATCCGAATGGAAACCTGACTGGGTTTGGTATGCTTGGAGGAGGTAAGGTTATCGGAGAAAATGGAGGAGCACTTTCCTTAAATTTGAATGGTGTCCAACTCATTAAAAAAGGAAATGGCTTCTCAAATGTGAGAAATTTGAGTGGAAGTGAACTTTTCAGCAATCATGTGAGCCAGAGTGGAGGAATCAGTAGCCTTTTCAACAATTTGGGAGACAAAAGTGGAGGTGCGGTCCTCTTCAATAATTCGGTCAGAGGAGATAACCAACAGCAAGGAGGGTTGCTTAGCAGTGGTGGAGGCGGTTTCTTTTCCGTTCCTGACTCGAAGCACTCTTCTACCTCAACGTTTGGAGGTAAAGAATCAAACTCTGTTTGGTTGTTTATTTATTTATACTCAAACCTGTTTCATTTTTCCCCGGAAATTTCTCCCTTTTGGAATGCAGTTATAACCTGATTCTTGACTTAATTTAGTGCTAGGAAAGAATGTAGCTCCACCTGAAGTTTTGCCGCAACTCAAACG
>ENA-UOTZ01001670-UOTZ01001670.1-compost-metagenome-genome-assembly--contig:-NODE-1670-length-14180-cov-4.674608_pt1 | contig 14180 bp, 9 predicted proteins | sample MGYA00238144_ERZ746983 | MGnify/ENA primary metagenome ERZ746983 (study PRJEB28759, sample SAMN06268863) | compost metagenome | isolation source: single cell | place: USA: California, Emeryville, Joint...
CTTTTGAACTAACTGTGAAGATAGTTTGGAACTTATTTCACTCATGACCAACAATGTAATCGAAAACTGTCCTTAACACTTGAAAGTGAGATATTTAAACAATTTTAAAATTCGTTCTTTTCTTTCAAACATCAGGCTGCCTCATTTATTGGGTTTTGGTCTCTTCACCGTATTTAAAGACCTTGATCGTTGCCGAGTTTTTTTGTGGGGAGATCTTTTGTGGAGAAATAGTCGGCGAGGTGTCCTTACTAGTCGTCCCTTTTCCATCAATCAAAGAGAACCTTTTACTAGGCATGACCAATTTCGATGGGTGTCTATCTGGCCGCGTCTCATGTATCTTTTCAACCTGAGTGTTTTCATTCGAGACCTCTTGCTCTTCGTAGTTTTGAACTTCATTTGCTCTCGAACTAAAGCCCGAGTTTAAGTATTTCTTGGGACTTTCTTCTTCGAAATTGGCGTTATTCCTCTCAGCATTTTTGACTATCGCAGCTTTTAGAAGTGTATTCCCAAAAGTGCTCACTCTCCCACTGTCCTTTCTCCCACCACCACCTCCAGCGAACCTGGAAGGAGAGTTTGAGCCGGAGTTCGCGCTTTCTTTTTGGCTCAGCAGCAGCGAGTTATTATTGGAATTCACTCCGGAAGTAAGCGTATCTGTTCTTCCGTTGAGCATTGGTGTTCCGAGATCGATGTAGAGAGAATCCTTTTGTTCGTAGCGCTCTTTGGTAGTAGTAACGGTTGGTTTTTCAACAGGAGTCTGCATTAGTTTTGGAGAGAAGGAACCGGTGCTAAAAATGTTGGATTAGTTAGATTTCGAGTTTATTTGCAATTTACTCAGAATATTTCAAGAGAGCTTCATTCATGTCGCTTGGGTTCATGGATTTCGGCATGTCTCCTGGTATAGGAGTGAAAAAAGGATGCTTAAGAGCTTCAACAGCACGAAGACGCTTATTATGATCAAATTCAAGTATCTGTTGCAACAAACTTAGACCTAACAATTTAATTTTGTTAAAGACAGACACAGAGAGATAAGTTCACCTTCTTTGTTGATCTTTGTGTTGGGGTTCTTGAGCTCATTCGCAAGCACATTAAGCCCCTCAAACTCCACCGTGAATTTTCTATTCATTCTTAAAATCTCAGAAGCATTGCCTCCGTCAAAGAAAGGAGATCCGAACAACCTATTCAAAGCTTATTACCCCACATACAACTCGGAAGGGTTTACATATAGAAGAGGATACATCCAGCTGAAAAGACATCACATCGGTCATCGTAGCTGGTAGTTGGTACCTTCGCATCGAATTTAAAAACCTCAGGGGCAATGTAGCCGGGTGTCCCGCATTTTTTGAAGATATATTCATCAACTTTAATAAAGGTTGCCAAGCCAAAATCAACAATTTTGAGTTTTTCGCCTTTATCAAGAAGAATGTTGTCGGGTTTGAGGTCTCTATGCATTATTCCCCTGGACGCGAGGTAAGCAAGAGCGTCTAAGAGGCTTCTAATCAGGTTGATGCATTTTATTTCAGAGTAAACTTCTCTGAAATTAGGCTTTTTAAGCACCTCTTGCATGCTCTTGCCCTGGATGAGCTCTAAAACTAAGTAAATAGACTTTTCCGTCTCGTAGACTTCGTAGAGCTTGATCACGTTCTCGTGATTGCAGGCACGCATTATATCGATTTCATTTATTATGCTAGGCTAAAGCATAAATAAATGTTATGTTTCTGGCGGCTTTTTCAATATTACCTTCGCATTAGCTTTATTTGAAATAATGATGCTTTCTTTCGTGAAAGCTTTCACGGCGAAATTCTTGCCATTGGTCTTACTTTCGACTAGGTAGACTTTCGCAAAGCTTCCCTTTCCAATCATTTTGATTGCTTTGTACTCCTCGTGGAAGGTCGTAAGCACGCAAATTCCTTTCAGCTCGTTGGTCCATTTCCGATTGACATTTTCATCTTTGGTCGTGAACTCGTAAGTGTTCCCATTCTTCGTGAGACTAAACCCAATGACACCAGTGTTGCTGGGAAGCACCTTCATCTTCGAGTTTGCGATCTCAAGAATGAGATCTGGCTGTTTAGAAGTGCTATTCTGATTACAGCGTGACAAAAACTGGAAAGGTTCAATCGAATACCTTGAACTGGACCATAAACCGCTCATAAAGGTAGAAGTGCCCTTGAACTGTGGTGGTAGAGTTTGCTTGTGTCCTCGTCCAAGTTTCTTTCAGAATTGGAGGATGAGTTAACAGCTCAAAGTGTGCGACTTTAGTAAGTTTCTCCCAGTCAAACTTGATATCGAGGTTGTCATCATCGAAGAATGACTGTCTTCCTGGTGGAGAAGTTATAACGTTAGTCATATTTTATGAACGAATCAGATATTATGTCGAATTGTCTCTTTGATTTTTAATTGATTATTCCAACAGGTCTAATTTTTCAACTTTAATGACTTTAAATTTTCTGCTAATTGGATCCACTTTTTGTGGCACTTTACGTCAGCTGTGAAAGACTTTTGAGTATCACTACCTGCAAGTAGCGGTGCGAGGAGCAGCTTCCAATTCGATTTTTAGAGAGAATAAATTTCGATTGTTGGAAGCTTTAGGTCAAATGAATTTGTCTCTAAGAGAAGCTGCGAATTGGGGTACTTCTGTGAGTAATATGGTGGATATTTGATGTGTGCATCATTTTGGAAGGGGCTTTTTGTATTTCAAATTTAAGGGTGGGAGACTCATGCAGGTGCTGAGCGCTTTAAATTAAAATTTGAATAAATCTATTTTCGTGAATAGAAGATGCTCATTATTGTAAGCTCACAGAATTTAAAATTGTTGGCCGCAATTCGAAACATGGGTAGATCTTGGACGTTAATAGAGATGAGGCGATGGTGTAATAACATTATCTTGAGAAAAAATAATCGAGAAAAATTTACTCCCATTTCCCAGGTGATAGTGTCGCTTTGGTGAATATTTCCTTTATAGGGTCTGCTATGCCTCATGCGTGTGTTTGTGATATCAATAAAGTACTGGGGTTGGATCAAGGGAGAAGAGGCATTAATGAAAGAACTACTTAATTTTTCATAAGAAGAATAAACTTTCCATTGAATATAGAGTCGTTATCCAAAAATGAAGATGCATGCCATTTCTTGGATATGGATATCTCTGCAGACTGAAATTGTCCACAGTGAGCTGCTTTTCATATCCTCTTCGCATTGAGCAAGTCTACTTCTTTGATTAGATAGAGAGAATTTTGCAAGCAGATAAAACTAGTAGTCTACAATCATGTTGAGGGTGAACTCGCATCAATGATGCCCAAAAGCCGGAAGACTTGAAAAAGTCCATCTTCCTGAAATTTTTAAAATGCAGCTCGAAATAATTCATGGCAATAGCACTCCCGGAATTCATCTGTTATTGATTTTCCATTCAAACCCAAATTCAGAGAGTGACATTAATTACTTTACATACAATAGAGAGAACAATCATTTGCTTGACATCTCTTTCTCCATCCTCAAAGTATCCAACAGGCCTCTTAGCGAATACCATGAAGGAGAGACTCACTAGTTAAGAGACCATCATAACTAATTAAGAACTCAAATGATTTGTTTTGGAGTCTTGTTTTCCTCTCATCGTTGAATAGGAAATCGATTTGAGTGAGAGAGAGAAAAAAAAAATCAATAAAAAAGAACGCCCACCGTGGGGCTCGAACCCACGACCACAAGGTTAAGAGCCTTGCGCTCTACCGACTGAGCTAGACGGGCTTTCCAACAGATAGAGCCTTGAGTTCATACTTTAACCTAAATTTCCCCTTCGATCAGCAAGCTATTTTAAGTTTCTTCTTCTTCCTCCAATTTTTTCTCAACAACTAACTCATTACTAAATAACTCCATAAGTTAAAGGTTATTTAATGCATTTAAGCATATATACTGACTGTATCGAAATTGTTAGGAAGACCAAACACTTTTTGTAAAAAATTATAGACCACATTTTCTCTTTTCATCACTTAGAAAATATAAGAAAAAAAAATGCCGAAGGATTTGCACTCAATCCCGGCATAATGTCATAAGTTTTTTCGTTTTAAAGGTATTTTGTTATTACTTTTTCAAGCTTATTTTTATCTAATGGTTTGAACAAAATTTCTTGTAGACCTGCGCCCAAAAACTCATCGATCTCTTTCTGTCCAACATAAGCTGTGTTCCCAACGACGAATTTCTTCGCAAGCTCACCGCTCTCAACCATCTTCGATATCTCTCTTGTCGTCTCAATGCCATCCATAATCGGCATGTTCTTATCCATGAGGATAAGATTCACCCACTTGCAGTTACTGTTACTTGGATCGCATCTGTAACCTTCTTTCTTTCGCAACTTATTCAAAGCGTCTTTACCATTAAACGCCGTCACGCACTTCTTTTTCCATTTGCTCAGAAGCTGCTCAAGGGTCATGACATTAAATGGCTCGTCATCTACCACCATGACCTGACAGCATGTGCATTCCGGTTCTTTCGGTATCTCCTGCGGGTTTAAGAGAGCTATTTTCTCGTCCTTCACGGGTTCAACCCTAATAATTGAATCCCCTTTGGTTCTTCCTCTCTTAACACCATTAAGGTCTAAAGACGATGGACGTAATACGACGAGACTGTTGAGCATTTTCTGGCTCAGGTCATACTTCTCGGCATCGTAAGCTTTTTCAATAGATCCAAAATCGATGTCTTTGTCTAGATTCACGCCGCTGTCATTTGCATCCGGTTTAATATTGGCTGGCAGGACGATCGATTCGGTTCTTCCAAAGCTAAAATGCTTCGCAGATGGTATCTCAAACAGCTGCTTACTCTTCATTCGAATCTTCTGTCCCTTCAACTCAAACTGTAGCCTTGACACGCCGTTCGATACATAGACATTCATAGTAGTCTCCGGTTTTTCATCAATACGGAAACAGAATTTTGACCCTTTGTTGACGGTAGAATCGAACGTCACTCCCGCTTTGCCCTCTGGGCCAAGCATCTTCGCCAAGATATTCGAGACGTTTAATCCAAGCCCTGCGCCCGTTGATCTCACGGCTATTCGCTCATTAGCGTTCATCTTCGAGAGCATATTCCTCAGCTTGGTGATAGTTTCTTCGTCCAGTCCGATTCCAGTGTCTTCGACACTGAAAAGGAACGAGTCGTCTTCTGCTTCCACTTTCACTCTTATCATCCCTTCGGACGTGAATTTTACAGCGTTATTCAGAAGATTCAATACCACCCGAGAAAGCCTAACATGGTCTGTACAGATGAGATCTGGGACGTCTTTCTCAATTTGTAGATCGATCTGTAGCCCTTTCTTCTTGGCTTGAAATTCCACAAGGTACAGGCAATTTTTCAGCGTTTGTTTGAGGCTATGCGGCTCGAAATAGAGCTTAATGCTACGGGAACTGATCTGACTTAAGTCCAGAATGTCGTTAATAATATTTAGTAATATCTTTCCGTTCTTTAGGGCTGGTACCGCGTATGCCTCTCTTACCTCCGACGGTACACTACCATCAGCGACGATTTGCTCAAGACAGTTAATATTTGTGTTCAATGGAGTTCTCAGCTCATGAGAAACCGATGCCAGCAGCGCGTCTTTATATTGGTTATTGTCTTCTAGTCGAGCGATGACATCACGTTGGGTTGTGTCTCTGAGAATAAGAATAATCTTTTCCTCTGAGACTTTATTGGAGAAGTTGGCAACTGCAATTTTAACTTCAACGCCACGTTCTTGGGTTGAATTTAAGTCAGGAGCGAACTTCATGTCAATGACAATAAACTCACCGTTAGTGTTGTCATCTAGGAACCTTCTGAATCCTTTAACGTCTTTGGAAATGCCTCGAAGGATTTCAAACAAGTTGTGGTCCTTGACTCTCGTGTTTTCTGGTCTAGGAGCATCGACATCTTGGACTGTCTCGAAAAGATTCTCCGGGAAGACGAACTTGAAGAAGGCCTTCTCCAATTCTTGATCTCGCAGAGTTGGTTTATGTAACGCTGAGAGTCTCATCACGAGAAGCCTGCTCTTCATTGAGTCTTCCGTCTCCTTTTCATCGACCTCTTGCACCAGGTTTTCAGTGAGCGCTTTTGTGTGCATCTCCTTTAGACCAGATTGCTCCATATTCGTTGTACTTCGGAGAGTTTCATGTTCTGCTTTGAAAAATTTATCAATGAGGTTATTTTTTTCCGCGACGGAGAGATCAGGGTTGAGCATCAGGATCATCTCAGGGATGTTCTTGATGATATTCGAAAAAGTGGAGTTTTTGTTTCTAGATTGTTGGAAATCCATAAAAACCACCCTTTTTATCTTCTCGCTAATGTACAACAAAAAGATCGTGTAAATCGCAGAGACAGCCGCTCTTAGATAGACAGCTCCGGAAACGTCGTAGTCATCTATGGTCAGGGTCCTCAAAGAAATGATGATGATGTTCGCTGCGACCAGTAACACCTTAAATATCCAGTTTTTCATGACAATGAAGAAAAAAAACTGAATCCAAACGCTCTGCATCCCCATAATCACAAACTCAAATCCTGTCCTTGATTGTGAGGTGGAATCGAAGAGATCGTATGTGATATAGAACGATCCATAGCAATAAAGGAGGAAATAAATCAAATCTATGATATAGTCAAACCTTCTAGTTCTTTTTTGGATGCACAGTCCTAAAAAATAGCCTCCAATAACAGCTATCACGAGAATGAAATCGAGGAGGAGGAATATAGCACCCTCATCACGAATACGCTGGTAAATTTTAAAGGCGTATTCAATAATTACAACCAAGATAACGAACCACTTGATAAGTCTGAATCCCTCCATATTTTGAACATCTACTTCCTTTTGGAAGGCCTTGCTGAACTCTTTATCTTTGAAGTTGAGTAATATATTCATTCTTTTTGAATTTTCGCTGGACTCAATTCACTTCTTCAAGTTGCGATTATTTATATATTAAAGCGTTTGTTTGACCTGTGAAAATGCTAAAACAACCCTCTCTGCCAACAGCTCACCCATAATACTATTCGTTCAATTCGTCTCAACGAAACGAGTTCTTCGATCGAAAAAGTCCGAAGATCTTACAAAAAATATGATTATGAAAATGAGGAGTTTTTTCAACAATACCTCAAAGGGTACATGGACGTTTTCGTGCGATGCACCCTAAATTAGAAGACTGAATGAAATTTTAAAATTTTATTCGTGATAGGAAATCAAGTAATCTTTCTTAATGAGTATTTTTCTTCAAGCTGCTCGTTCCGTGGTAAAACGGTGTGCAAAACTACCTTTGTATTCTCTCGAAGCTGCCTATAAGCCAGTTACACTCCATTACAAGCCCAAATTAAACTACTCTGTCCTACTTTCCAAAAAAGCTGCTATTGACGACCATTACGCGCATCTAGAAAACAGTAACACTTCCTCACCAATTCGTTTTGCCTAACCTCGTTGTTGATAGGGTGGTTCCTTAACGTTCAAGAGTCCGCGAACGAAATACTCGAGTTAGACCATGCGCTTGTGAACGAAGCTATTAATGTTTTTCGAGAAAACATTTTCCCCCTTGAAAACCGCAAGAACCTGCCTCAGCTCATTGAAGCAGTTGTGAGAAACCACGTCAACACGCTCGGTTCTAAGAAAACCGTTGAGGCCGTTGCGAGTGATTTGCTCATTGGATTGAAAAGAGTCATGGATTTCTTGGATAAAGCTGATAAAGGCTTCCTTACTGGAGATTTGACACTCCAATTGGTGATCCAAACTCAGAAGCAACTCAATGAAATGGTCCCTAAAATAATCTCAGATAACACAACGGGATTAGTAAAGCGAAGTGACCTCATCGCAAGAATGTACGATAAAGTTTACAAGGTGGCCTGTGACGCTGGCTTGTTCCGTCTGCCATTGAATGGGATTCCTCACCCAACGCTGGAAAACCCAAGGAATTTATTCGAAAGACAGCTCTCCCTTGAAGACGAGAGTAAGGACATTGCTATTGAGCGTTTTTTGGATATTTATGAGGAGATGGAAAAACTTGACCTGACCTTTAATATGGAGTTTGCGAGAAGTAAGATCGTCGAGTGGTTCCCTACGCTTTGTAAGGTCATTCGAGACGAACAGGAGAAATGCCTTCTCGGAGATTTAAAAGCCGATAGGAAGAGCTACGCGCCTTATCTTGTGAGAGTAACTCCGGAGAAGCTCTCTTTGATCTCGTTGACGGAACTGATGAAGTCAATTTTGAGAATGCTGCCGAAGAAGCGTGAGGAGGGTGAGACTCATTATAGTGGCTATAATATCATCTCCAAAGTCCTTTTCCAAGCCATCGGAAAAGCCGTCAATGTTCAAATTTTATTCGATTTTGAAGAAGAAATGAACAAGATTTTTGAACAAAAAGAGCAAGCCAAGCGCCTTTCATCCACAGAGTCGCTTGAAGAACTCAAGACCTTATCCAATACGCCAGAAACTCCCAACGCTAAGCCCCAGCACAAGTCTCAGCTGCCAAAACGAGGACCAACGGGCTCTACTTTGAATATGCTGCGTAAAAAACTCGACTCAAACATCTTCCAAGATGTCGGAATACCAAAAGACATCCAAATCAAAATCGGATCCCTTCTGACGTATCTCATGAAAGAAACGATTAGGATCAGAAACCAAGAGGGTTTCAGTGAGATGCTCCTTACCTCCGCGTATACTAAGACAAAAACTCAAAACAAATTGGTCGGAACGCTGCAAGTGAATGAAGAGTTCGTCTTGAGTCTCATCGCGAAGGTCGATCAGAGTAAATCGCTATTCATTCAGATGGATCGCTGTCTCCCAATGATTTTCAAGCCAGCTCCTTGGCAAGATTACGAAATTGGTGGCTACTACCAGCAGCCAACGAATTTCATGCGTATTCATGAAAGTATGCTGCAGGAGCGATCGATCAAATACGCGAATCTCCAACCTATGTTCCAAGTACTCGATATTCTCAGCGGGACTCCATGGAGAGTCAATAAGAAAGTTCTGGAGGTCGTCGAGGCGCTCTGGGAAGAGGGCGGTGGAGTTGGAGAAATCCCAAAGAGACACTACAATTTCAGGGAAGATTACGTGTATGGATACCAACTAGCCGAAGCGTACAATGAGAAAGAAAGAATGAAACTGATGAAAAAAATCCAAGAGCAGAGAGATATTCACTCTCTTAGATGCGATTTCAGTCTTAAGCTTGCTGTGGCAAAAGCTTTCCAAAGCATGGGCAGAATTTACTTCCCACATAACGTCGATTTCAGAGGAAGAACTTATCCAATTCCCCCTCATCTCAACCATATGGGTGCTGATTTAAGTAGAGGACTTCTTGAATTTGCAGAAGGCAAGCCGATCGGTCCGACTGGTATCCGGTGGTTGAAGATACACACAGCTAACAAGATGGGTCAGGACAAGTTAAGCATTGAGGACAGAATCCGCTATGTTGAGACAATGATGCCGCTGATAAGAAAATGTGTTGAAGATCCGATTAAAAACCGCGAATGGGCCTCCTTTGAGGACAGCTGGCAGAGTCTTGCTTCGATGTTCGAGTTAGTAGCGGTTTTAGAGAGCAAGAACCCTGAGCAGTACATTAGTCACATTCATATCCATCAGGATGGTTCATGTAACGGGCTACAGCATTATGCTGCTTTGGGAAGAGATTATGCTGGTGCTGTGCAGGTTAATCTTGCGCATGGAGAGAAGCCAGGAGATATCTACACTCATGTGGCGAACATGGTGCAAGAAAGAGTCAACCAAGACTCTGAAAATCCAAGCAGCAAGTATCATAATATCGCAAAGAGACTTGTGGGTAATGTGAAGAGAAAAATCGTCAAACAAACCGTCATGACGACTGTCTACGGAGTCACGTTTATCGGCGCAAGAAAACAAATATATAGGCAGTTGAAAGATAAAGCCTTTATGGAGGACGATGAGAGAGCTCTCTACGAGGCGAGTCATTATCTTGCCCTTCTGACTTTGGACTCTGTGAAAAATCTTTTCTCTGGAGCTCATGCCATCAAAGCATGGTTGATTCAATGCGCCGGTCTTATCGCAAATACATCGTATCCAGTCAGCTGGATTACTCCGCTCGGATTGCCGGTCATTCAGCCTTACAGAAGCAGAGGACAAATGGACGTGATTAGTACGATATTGCAGAACGTTACTCTCTCGACGGTCCCTGATAATGTACTTCATTTTTTTCATTTGAAGTTTTCTAACTCTCTTTTGTTAGCTGCCAATAAACAAAAACAAACAAAAGTCTGCTTTCCCTCCAAATTATATCCACTCTTTGGATTCGACCCATCTCATGTATACTGCAATGGAATGCAGCAAAGAGTAAACTCGTGAAGCGTTAGTTCGGCTAATCATCGAATTTATCATAGAAATATCACGTTTTCAGCTGTACATGACAGTTATTGGACTCACTTGGCGACAATTGATCGAATGAACGTCATTTTGCGAGACCAGGTAATATATTTGATAGCGGCATGAGAATTTAATATCTCGTAGTTCGTAAAGCTTCATTCACAGCCGCTTCTCGAAAATCTCAAGGAGTCGTTCGAAAGACGATATCCAGAAATCAACTTCCCAGATATCCCCGAGAGAGTATTCTTTTTATTTGTAGATCTTATTTCTAACGCGTTGATTCATAGGGCAATTTCAATCTTGAAGAGGTGAAAAAGAGTTTGTACTTTTTCGCTTAGAAAAAACGAAAAGTAGGTGATAAGTTTTTATTCTCATTTTCATTCATATAGTTTAAGTATTTGTTAAAAGTTAGATGTCTGCTCTTCACAAAGCTATTGTTTATCCATATTCATATTGATGGTTTTGAATCTTAATTCGGATATCTTACCGAGAAATTTGCAGAATGGAATTTATCAACGAAGTCGAGGCAGCTCACTCGGCAGCTTAGAGCTGATCCGAGATTGCTATAGATCGAAAACTCATCAATATTCAGGGCAACACCGAATTGGCTGAGAAAAAGTCATAAATATTTAAACTAAACTAAAGTCTGGAATGCGCTTAAACTCAAGATTTTATGATAGTTTGTCGAAAATGATCTCGTTATTTAGAATTGGAAAAAACCGTATCAATCCTGAATTTGATCCGGAATCACATTATTTAAACTAAAAAACATTGGACTAATCGCATTTCGTATATTGCAAGAGGGCTTATAAAGGAGAGAAGGGACGATGAATAAAAAAAATCAAGCATAAACAGATTAAAACCAAAAATAAGAATACAGAGTAATATCGATAAGAATTATCAAGAAGCTGGAAGAATAAATGCAGAAGGTGGAGTGTTTGAATCCGTTCGTTGCACTGATTGCAACCGGAAAAAGTCTGGAAAAGCTTATGATGCCGAAGGTCGACGGATAATTCGAATAGGAACTAATTCAAAGATTTTCTTATCTAAAGGGATTCAGCAAGGGATTTCATGCTTATCTGTTCTCCTCGTGATATTTAACTTAATACTTATTAGCTATATACTTTGGCGTGGCTAGAAAAGCCCCCAAAAAAATTAAGCAAAAAGTTATTTATATGTAGCAAATCGCAAAACATCATGATGGAGGCATTTTTAAACGTGAATTGTTAATAGTAATAAATATTATTATTCAGAGTTCAAATTGTTATGATTGATTCGAGTGAAAAACTTCTAATGGAGTAGGAGATGAGAGCTCCATTAGGGTTATTTGAGTCTGAGATCGGATTAACGTTGAACTGAGATGCTACATTCCAACAACAAATTGCTTAAGTGTCTCCATGAGTCATCATGAAGTTAACAATTTTCATGTGAGAATGGGCAGTAAGTAATGCAATGTAGAAATGAGAATCAGATTTTCTGTGCTCCGGAGGGATCCAATGATGACTATCATTAAGAAAATCAGCCTGAGAGGTTAGGAGGAAGCATAAAATTTGGTTTAAGTTTTATGAGTAGGCTTGGCTCAAGAAGGAAATTAGAATTTTCTGATAGTTAATTGAGAACGAGCTCACCAATAATAATACGACTAGGGATAAGTATATCGTAAATATTGAAAAATGAGTCGAGTCCATAAACGCTATGACGTAAAATTGCAACGAATCGCCAGAGTAAATTTGTCGAGAACATGTAAGAAGTATCAATGCAATATCTTTTTCAAATCTGTAAGGAGCGTAACAATTAATGAGCAGAAAGATGAAGCGACAGAGAAAAGCCAAGAAGGAAACTGATCAAAAATTAGAGGAGCTGGAAGCGATAAACATTGGAGACGAGACGCCCGAAATCGGTCTCAATGCTGAGAATGATCAAAGCCATTCCGAAAAACCGTGCGACGTGGAAAACAGTGAGGTTATTAGTTTAGGTTCTCTCTGGGCTGTTTATATATCCAAAGGGGCTCAACAGAGGATTTTATGCTTCTCATTCGTAGCATTATTGATAAAACTTCATTATTTGTATTTATATAATTACCGCCAGGTGAAATGTAATTGCTCTTCATTGACAGAAAATCTGTTGGCTACACAAAGAAATTAATGAAGGGAGCAACCTTTAACGTCTAAAATTTCCCAAAAAAAAAAAACAACCCAAAAATCTTTACAATATAACTAACTTTGACTATCTCAAGATATAAACTCTTGAAATTTCATTAGAAATTATCTTTTAGTCGCATAAACCACTGTCAAATGACGCAGAAGAGTCTCAATGAGTAAGTTAGCACTCATGATTTTGACTGAAAGTCTAAAACGAGGCTTAAATTTTATAATAATTAACTGAAATTTCCCACGTCATTTGGTGTTGGAACAACATTATCAACGAGCAATAGAACACTTAATTCATATCGTGTTCATCTACATTAATACGTGGGGTCAAACAGAATTTGTAATGCTTAACTTTTCTCAAAAGCTTTAAAAGTATTATATTGATTTCAGAGACCAAAGGCCTATTGATGAACAGAACAATGAAACGAGAGAAAAGAACGCAGAAACAAAAAGATAAGAATTTCAAAGAGGTTGAGACTGTAAATCCCGAAGATGAGGCGCTAGAAATTTGTCTCAAACCCGAGGGTAATATTAACAGTCATCAAAAAACCCATGGGAAGACCTCTGTTGCTGAAGGAAAAGAAGTAATTCATATCGGTTCCACTTGGGCTGTTTATTTATCCAAGGGGGCTCAGCAAAGGATAATATGCTTCTCATTTATTGTATTAGTGACAAATTTGATACTATTTCTCTACATGGTTTTCTATTGATAGAGGAATTGCTGTTATCATATGAGAAAAGTTATTTGTGTGAAACCGACAAACAAACAAAAAATGAGAACATTTCAAATGCGATTTATTAAGAGTACATGCTTATCTTAGATCTTGTGAAACTTATACATACGGTATTTAACGAGTTTTTTTGTAGCAACCTCCACTGAGAGGATGTCAAATCTCTTTCTTTGGGGACCTACTGTGGAATCGGTTGTGTGGAAATTCTGTTAGAAAAGCATCAATCAATAGAGATAAAATCTTTCCTTAAATCCGGACAAAACTGACTGACAGCCTCGATTATGGATGAAGAAATTGGTATTCAAATTACGATATTATTATTTTATGCTTGGATTCTTCTAACAAAAATCAGCGCAGTCCAGATGGTTTGAAATTATGTTAGTTTTTCGATGAGATTTAATCTTGAATTAGAAATTTATAACAATTAATTGAAAACGAGCACGTCATTTAGAATTTACATATTATTTATTTATCAACAGAACTAGTACATTTTTTTCGATGAGAGCAGAAATAACTACGATATTTACCGTTAACGATATGATTTATACATGGAGTTGAATTGAAACACATTATTTAAGTCCTCTCAAAACAATCCAAAACTAGCAAGTTAATTTCGTAATACAAAAGCCAAGACAACATTAGAAGTCCACAAGAAGAAAAGAGAAAGAGGCGTGACGACTCTGATGAACAGAAAATTGAAGGGAGAAAAAAGCGCAAAGAAGCAAACGGATCCAAATTTGGAAGACCTTGAAGCAGTAAATGTCGGAGAAGAGTTACTCGATATCGGTCGTTGTGTGGATTGCCACAGAAAGCGCTGCGAGAAAAAGTTTGACGCGGAAGGGAGAGAAATTATCGAGATAGGTGCTTCTTGGTCTGTTTTCTTATCTAAGAGAACGCAGCAAAAGATTTTAGGCTTATCATTTATTATTTTGATAATAAACTTGGTTCTTTGTATCTCTATTGTTTGCCGTTGGTAAAAGA
>ENA-UOTZ01001671-UOTZ01001671.1-compost-metagenome-genome-assembly--contig:-NODE-1671-length-14172-cov-67.709330_pt1 | contig 14172 bp, 10 predicted proteins | sample MGYA00238144_ERZ746983 | MGnify/ENA primary metagenome ERZ746983 (study PRJEB28759, sample SAMN06268863) | compost metagenome | isolation source: single cell | place: USA: California, Emeryville, Joint...
AAAGATTTACGTACAATAACGCCGGATAAAAACGTGGATGGGACTAAATTTGAAGTCAGAAGAGAACGAAGCTACACTCTTCAAAAGATCGCTGAAGATAAGGAAAGAAAGATACAGAAGATTGACATTTTACCGCCTTTAAATCATAAATCACCAATAAAAATGCGGAATGATAACGCATGTAGAGAACAACAAGGCCCCAAAAGCAGAATAGAAATATTGTTTCACTATCGAAGCCCTAACACAAGCGATTTTCTTTATATAAACGAAAAGAGAACAGTCAAAATTTTAACCGAAGAGAATTGATGCGGAAATGAAAGCAACAGCAAGTTCAATGACTATATATAAATATATTTATTGTGTTTTTTTGTTTTTTTTGTTGTTGTTGGTTACTTTGCAGTGATTCTTAAAAATAACTTCAAGCAATACCTTGCTCCAGAAAGTTTTATTAACAATGGAGAAGAGTATTTTATGTCTATTCATCTGAATAAATGTTTTTTATTTAAGTTTTTTAAATGTTAACTCTCATTTCCATACTCCAAGGGTTTTTCGTCTTCTCACGTTGATTTCTTTCGTGAATTAATGTAATTTCATCATCTTTTCTTTGAATGACCAAATGAAATATATGTATCTTGCTAAAGAGTTCCGTGCGAATAAGATGTGATTTTTATTTCTCTGCTTCAAAGGGCTGTAGGATCATGCAAATAAACCTTTATTACTGCAATGCAATGCCAAAAACTTTTCTTTTTTCCATTCTAGCGGAGGATATGATCAGAATTTAGAATTCACTTCAAACAAATTTAACATGCCTCTTATTATCTTTAATTTCATTCGCGTGCTACTTCTATTTCTCTATAAATTTATCATAGTTTCCTTTCCTTTCTCAAATGGGTAGAAGAAAAATCCAAATCCAAGAGATCAAAGACCCACGACTCCGTTACACTACTTTCACTAAACGAAAGACAGGATTAATAAAGAAAGCTGCTGAGCTTTCCAAGTTATGCCAAATCAAAATGCTTCTAATGTTCGAAGATCTGTCTGGGGACGTCATAAAATACTCAACTCATGGAATTTATGACCCGAATAAGTACTTTGACAACTCGCGTCCATCTCCATATATGTTCACGTTTGAAGATTACCCGCGTTTTTTCGGAAAAGAACAAAGAAATGGCGATGTATCAGAAAAGAATAGCTTGAAAGGTTTCAGCGTGAAAAATGAAGATCATTATCTTGCAGAGCCTGAACTTTCTATTGAAGAAGATGATGAAGGCGAAGATAACGGAGAATCCGAGGAAGAGATCTCTTCTATCAAGAATCTACAAAGAGAATTTAAACGCCATATGAAAGTTTCCAACGAAGACGACCACAACCAAACTAAAGCTTATAAAGCAAAGTTACGCGACTCTTTGAAAATTTCGATACCTAAAGAAAACGGGAGCCAAAATAATGTTTATCCAGCAGGCACGTCTAATAAGAATCAAAACAACTCGGATTTTGCAAAAAATTTGCAGGCGTTGCTGATGATGCAAGCTCAACACGCTAGAAATCTCGAAATCCAACCGATCACTTTTGGTGAATCTCAAGAATCTGAAAATAAGCCTTCAGAAGCTGATAGCGCAAGAGTTAGTTCAACTCCAACTAATCGCACTACTAACCAACCTATTGCAACCCCTCCAAAATTTAATCCAAGTTCGACTCCAACACAAAAGAATCATATGGCCGCTATTACCACGATTTCAAACACCGTCAATTGTACTCCCACTAATACAAACCGAATCACACCAACCAACCTCAAAATTAATTATGCAAAAGGTTTTCAACAGCAAATAGAATCTCAAAGGATGTCTTTCTCGCAAGATGAGGGCTCTCCGAGATATCAAATTAATTCGAGACCTCCAAGCCTTCTAAACTCTTCGCTTCATTCATCAGTGGACCACAATATTCCTACAAGTCGAAGAAGCTCTCTTTCGTCGTTGCTGGATCTGATTAAGCACGATGAGAAAGTCGAGGAGGATCACTTGGGAGATTTAATGCGTGCAAAATCACACACTCACTCCCGGAACGTAAACTTAATGAATCGAATAGATCCGAAAAGACTTGATGATGCGTTCTTTTCCAGGAAGCCAACGAATCAGAATTACCCCAATGGCCAATTCTTTCCCAATTTTACTCAGAAAGGAATGCGAAGTAGTTTGAATTTCGAGGAGCTGCAACTTCTTGGTCGTGATACCAGCAAAATGAGCGTAGAGCCAAACAATTCGCAGTTACTTTCCCAGAGCCAATTGACATCAAGAAGTGGAGATAAATCTGAATCTGTGGATAGGTTTGCGCTGAAACAATTGAGCAATGCTGTACTTAATGAGCCAGGAAGCCGATCACATTCCAAGGATTCACACGACATGAAAAATCCTCATCAGAGGAGAAGTAGTGGAATTCCCACAGGAATGAGAGTTAGTTCCATTCCTCTATCTTCGAAGACAATACTGGGAAGAGAGGAGAGATCACCACTTCGGAATCCGAATTATGATATGGAATTTAATGTAAATCCGGTGAGGCGTGAGACAGCATCGATTGACAGCAGGAAGTCTGGAGAAAATTCTTCAATAAATCTTGGCTGGGGTGTCTGGAATGAACCAACTACATCTGTTAGAAAAGATTTAGATACAACCAGAGGTAAATTAAACATATCCGAGACTTCATCTATCTTCAAGAGTCCACGACCGGAGAAGAAAGTAAAACCGTTTTAAGAAGATTAAATGCGATAAATTTTCAGGTATACCAAATAAAGCGTTTTTTTGTTAAGAGCATTTTAATAATTAAATTTGACAGTAGGAGGAAAAAATTATATCTATCTTATATGTGTATAGATGCAAAGCACTTTAATTGTTTCCTTTTCGCATAACATATTATTATGACGATAGTTTACATTTAGTGGAAAACTACAGATATGAAGCTTAAATGTTAGTAAAGGTTGGTTGAATCTCTTTGAAGCCGTAATATACTGGTCTTACGAATGTGTTGATGCAAAAGCAACACTTTTTTTTGATTTAACGCCACCCCAGATGAAGAAATGTTTATCAAAGATAACATTTAGTTGAAATACATTAATATGAAAGAAAATTTGATCTGTTTCAAAACAGTGAATTATGTTCCCCCTAGTAGGAAAAGCCTACATATCTTGATTGTCATTAGTATTCTTGGAGAAGGACTCGAATTTAAATCCCTTCTCGTCTGTAAGATAGATTTGAAAAAAATTATTTCTTTTGTAAATAGACCTTCATTTTGAAGTTTATGGCATTTGAAGCATTTGAAGCATTTGAGCAAATTAATTTCAGAGAGAGAGAAAAAAAAAAGTAGTATTGAATTTTCATGCAACTTTACTTGTGGCAAGAAAATTATCAAAATAAATCAAGAGATACAAATGGACTTTTGTCTAAATGAACTCACAAATATGGAAGAATATATAGTTTCCAAAATTAATAATATTTTGATACATTGATTGATAAATCATAGCTTAGAAGTCGTAGTTTATTTACATTTTCAGAAAATTTATCTTGAATGTATAGAATCATCCTCATCATTTCGGATTTAAGCCGAAATGCCAAAATTAATTCTGCTGTTTATGTGTTCGACTTGATTGCCAGTTGCCAATTTTTCAACTAGTTTGTGGGTGTGTTGGAAACCAATTCGATCATGGATTTCTTCTGCTTCAGCTACATTACAGTCTTCCACATCGTCGGCTGAAGTTGACTTTCTATTTGAAGATGACTTGGGTCTCTCGACATTTTCTTCGGTTCTATTAGGGCTATCTGGCTTCTTTTCCTCTTCATTTTGAGGATTACACAATTCACCAGATCTTTCCCTTCAAAGAGGATCAGGTACGATGAAATCATAAATTTTTACATTGCTATTTTCTCTGGTGACTTATGTACATTTGCCTGTACTTGAGGCTCATTGGAATTTCTGTGGGCTTCACTTGAAACATTGAGTTGATCTTCTTTTTCAACTAGATTTCGTTCATTTCTTTCAACTGGTTGCTGCAGTTCTGGTTGTATAGAGGAAGGACCTTGCATTCTTTGTGTGATTATAGTGGGCTGCACAACGGCTTGTTGGTTTTGAACAACTGTGTCATTTCTGACTTTTTCTGGAACGGCGCTTGTGACAATGGCATTCGCATTTTCCGTTTGTCTGCCGTTTTTCTTATTTCGCCTAAGTACGGAAGAAGAATGAATATTTGTTTTAATTGTAAGTAAAAAAGATACATTCTCTTCAAACGTTGTAAGTGTCCTTTTACTTTGCATTCTATCAGCACACCACCGACTTCAAGTGTGAATTGGTCACCAAAATTTTCAATCAAAGACTCTGGTTCATCCGCGAGAATCAATGTTCCAAACTTTGATTCAAGGTCTTGGAGGTAGAATTCGCCATCCGCAAGATTAATAGCAGCATGAGTGCGAGAGACGGTCGAATCATTCACACGTAAATCACTCTCAGTAGCTCTCCCCTTAATCAGATATAAGTATATTTCTTCAAAAATAATATCTCTTACAAAAGTTATCTGAGTTTTTCCTTTGCCAAACTTCAAAATATGGTAACCTTTTTGATAATTAGTTGAGGTAATGTTTAAGAATGTCTGAATACCCCTTGACTTCCCTCCAATATAGTACTCCAATGCCACGTGTGGAACCTGTAGCTTTGGAAATTCGATTAACTCGAATCTTTTCCCGTCGACCTCCAGAAAATCTAATTGATAGAAAGAGTTTATTTCGATTTTTTCCATGGTATTTGCTACTTTCAACTTCCTGTCCACAAAGCTCGCATTTTAGTTTATCCCATACTATTGAAACCATATTCGAAGATTCTTTACGAACCGCATGCTTCGTCAACCACTTTTTAAAGCATTTCACATGAACTTCCTTCATGGTTCCAAGGCACTTGCAGGGCATGACAATAGGATCTGTAGGGTCATCTTCTTCACAGAGACATATTCTACAGATTCTTTCTTGAGGTATCTCTGCTAATGAAGTTGGCTTCAAGTTTGCAATTCCCAGACCGAGTCCTTTTTCTGCATATTTCACAGAGTCGTCTCCAATTCGAACCAATGAGCACAGTGATTGCACTCCTCCAGTGTTCTGCTGAGTATTTTCTCCTGTGTAATTAACAGTTTCCCACCGTACACTTTGTCTTCTTTTGGCAGTTGATTTTCTTGGCTTATGGCAGATTGTAAAATCTTCCTCCTTTATTGGTGTTCCAGTTGCACTTAACTTCTTAACTATGAACTGAACTCTTCCAAATCTGATCACATCTTCTTCATGAAGTTTTAAACCCTTTTTAACATTCTATTAACACTATGCCATGAAGAAAAAAGTACAATGGAATCTCGTTCTTGCTGCTTGGGAAGGGCGCTAACCCAAGGCGCGTTTTTGATAGTTACTTTAGAATCTAACAGATCTTTCTCTTCTAGAGCAGGTGGATTGTGAAATTCAATTTTGTCTTCTGTGATTGATATGCCAAGCAGGATCTTTGCCTCTTTGGGAATTGCCTAAATAGTATCAAAATTGCCAAACAGCATCATAATCAAACTCGTTACTTGTTGTGTATTCTTTTGATAGAATTTGATTTGGTTTTCTTCTCGTACAAGGAAGCCTTTAAGAATGAAATTTAGATGCAGAAGCGTGCTCTTCATACCTGACTTAGAAACAAGAACCTTTTGAGAAATATGCTGGGATTTGTCTAAATAGTCATACAATTCCACTTCTTTGCCACGCATAAGGCATTTCAGAACGACTCTGCTCAGTAAAAACTAAGCAAATTTGAAGAGAGAAGGTTAATTACTCAGCTTTGGCTTCTTTCTTCGATCCGCAAGGAGCACTACTGCAACTTCCCATCCGCGATTAAAATGTTTCGATTTTAGATATTATTACTGAATTGTTAGAGCTGAAAGTTTAAATTTCGTACTTTTAAACTGTGAGTCGTTGGCCAAAAACTTCCAAAATGCTTTATTTCCCAGAAAAATGAACAAACCAGAATTACAAACAACAGAGACAATAAAACTATCCTAACCCTTCCTATTCTTCAGTTGGTCTACTGAGAAATAATAGCATATTGGATGATAGATTCTAAAAATTTGTAACAAGACTCTAATGCACATAGTTAAAGGTGACACCGCTATTCTAGCCTATATGATTTTCTGATGTCTCATTTCATTTTGCACATATCTGTAACGTACCTGATTCGCCATCGATTATTCACATTCTATGATTATTCTAATTAAGACTCCAACGGCTATCTCTAATTAGAAGGAGAATCAAATACTTTATCTTCCATATTTTTAGCTTCTGATTGAGAAGGGTTAAACGTCTCTATTTCCTCAAATTTGAACTTGAAATCGGCCTTCGCTTGCTCGTTTATTTTCTCATGTTCTGTATCCTGAGCCTTTTTTGTCATTTCAGCCAAGATCACTCCTTTTGGGAGTTCATGATCTTCATAAACATCACCCTCAGAATCTGTGTTGAAGGATTCTTGCGAGACTCGCAGATTTATTGAAGAGATGGGTTTCAATATGGGAGATGATCCTAAATCTGACAAAGTCTTCTCTGATTTCGAATTGAGCTCAAAACCAGGATCACTCTTATTATTCTTTGTTGAAGAGGGTTTAGCCGGGTCATCAGCGGTTTCCGCCTTTTTAAGCTTTGGGAAAACAAATGCTTTTTTCTGGTGTGTCGAGCTTGGTATTTGGAATGGTTCTGATTCAAGCGAGTGTCGGTCATGTTCAAACTGCTTCACTGATGAAACTTCGGAGAGTGTATTCAATCGCTGGTCAGGTTTTGATTCAAGCCACTTAGTTTCCTCGCTTAAGGAGAGATTTTCTTCTATACGAATTGGAGGAATTGGTCTTTCATTTGAGTCGGTTAGCTCAGCATTTTTCTGATAACGATTATTGATGCTTTTTGAGTTATAAGGTGACTTGGAGCCTAAAGAGTTAGATTGCTCTTCATCGATGCTTGATGCATTTTGATTCCACAGAACTCCTCTGACATTTTTCGGAGAATCCTCCTCAAGAGCCGGGAAAACAGTCACCTTTTCTTCCGGCTCTTGTTCAGTTGAAATCTCGATATTTAACTTTGGGATTGGCATCCCAACAGGTAGCGCATTGTTTTCGCTGGCAAATGTGTATGTACGTTCCCTGGGGGCAGATTTCATTTGAAGAGAGTCCGATGATTCTCTTCGATTTTGTTTTGAAATATTATCATTTTCAGTAGGATGTGAGGAATAGCGGCTATTGTTTGTCGCTTTGTGAGGACTTTCTTTAATTTGAGGAAATTCTTTGTAATCCATGCTGTTGAAGTAAGGAGACCCTTCAGATTCAGAGCCACCAGTATTAAAGCGTGCATATCGGGAGTAAGGGATTTTTAATAGACTCGACATTATAGTTTGATTGTTCTGCTTTGTAAGCTTGTTTGTTTGATTCGTTTCGCGAGCCGATGGCAGCGGAGACCCTGCTTTACTAATACCTCCTGGAGGAGTCTTCGAAGGAGAAGGAAAGTTTCCCATCCTCTTTATTTGTTTTAGTACGCTTTCAAGCTATATTATCAGAAAAACAATTAAGAAACCATATTGCTAAGAAATGTTCTCACCTCCGAATTAAGTCTTTCAATCTCGGTTAAATGTGTTTCTGGATCTTTGATAGAAAAAAATAAATACATCATTTCCAGCTCGAGACGCTTAATTTGAGCGATCAAATGGGCTCCATATTTGTAAAATTCAAGTTTTGGGTTTAACAGCTCATAACTCAGCCTCTCAGTGTTCTTGGAAGTCATGTAAGTAGGATCAATACTAGAAATTAAAAAGATAAAATTACTTCGTCTAACTTAGATTTTCCAGCCATTTTCTGAAGCTCATACCTCTCGAGTTCATCATTTATGGCCTCAATTTCTTGTTTTAACTCCTGGAGGCTTTTTATCTTCTGATAGGTGTATTCGACGGTAAATAAATTATGATGATACGCCAATCATTTACGTTAAATGCAGAATTTTGGATATATTCCCCTTGGAAGACGTTTCCTCGCTGAAGATTTCCTATCACTACGTCCCTCTTCTCAACTAAAGCGCATATCTGGTTAATTATTTTGATGTTTTCCTGTTGAATGATGTCCCTCTCTTGAATTAGAGAATAAATTGTCTGAAAACCCTGAAGATTTATGGTAAATGCGGAGATAAATTCTTCTCTAATCTGATTGTATTGCTGGAGTTTTGCTTCGTACTGTTGTAGAACACATACCATCCTAGGCACCCAAATTACATTGCCTCGTTCTCGTCCATATATCAAGTTTACCGATAATTTTCAGTATTTTTTTCCATAGCCTTCCATTGCTCCTCCACTAATTTAAAGTTCTTCCGACGTCTTTCTATAGCCTCTTTAATGGCAGTAAGACTCTCCTATTATTCTGATAAATATCGAATTCTAATGAAGAAGTTTTACGAATGTGGACGAAGAAGATGAAGTTTCTAATATCTCAGAAATTTCATCATTATCTTGAGAAAGGTTGTTTCGAATTGTTTCAAGTTGCTCCTTTATATCCTGATATTTTTGGGGGGTCAATCGAAATTGTTCATACACAAACGACTAGAAGTTACATCTTCACTCATCATTGTGCCATTAAAATCTCTCTTTACACCATCAAATGCGCTCTTGTCATAATATGAGGAAGATTTTTCAGCATGAATGAATGCTTTAAACTGTTGTATTATCTCATGCTCATGTGCTCTTATCTAAAGAAGGGGAACACCTCTAGAACGGAAAGAGTCCAGAATTAGTTTACTTCAGCTTTGATCTTTTGCGACTCTATAGCCAGCGCTTTCAGCCCTTCAATCTCTAAGTTAGAATATTCATCTTTAGAAGTCGTCATTTGGTCAAGACATCCTCGATAAACTTTCAGTTTTTCGGCGATCTCTTCTCTGTTCTCAACTTAGTTTTCAACAGTTTCAATAAGCTCTTAGTAAAAGAAAGCGCAAATTTACTAATATACTCGAGGAGATTGATCTCAGATTTGAGCTCTTGCAGTCTATCTCCGAAATTTAATTTTTCTCCGTAAATATTCAATGTTCCATCGGCACCACAAGTCACAAAAAATGTGCAATCTTTACTGACTTCCAAAGAACTTATTTCCCCTTTTAATTGATTACTATTCCGAAGTTTTTATAATTTACCTTTGTGGGGTGTTGCAATTTTAGAAATCAGTACATTCTTTTTGATGTTCCAAATATCTACGCTCCTTTTTTGCTTTCTCGTTATAAATAAATATGAAGTGTCTTCACGTGTTGATTCTCCAACTGCAAGGCCAAATCCACCTTCTAATTCAGAGGAAGTAATGAAGAAAAGGGTTATTGCAAACATACTATCCTCTCGATAACAGCTAAGTAAAGTTCTTTTTGCAAAATCCCAAACTCCAACACAATTATCTCTTCCTCTTGTAATGATATACTTGCGGTTGCTGGTTATGCTTACAGATTCAATCGCATCTGAAGAGAGTTAGAAAATTTGCTCACAATACCAATAATCACCTTGATGTGCTGAATGAATAACCTGAAGCAATTTCTTAGAATGAGAATCCCAGAACTTGACGCACCCATCCGCTCCAACCGTCACAAAGACACTATTTGTGCTACTTGCAGCAATTCCCAGAACTGGACCTATTTTTTCAGTGTGCCGACGGGACAATATAAAAAAATAATCTCACCTTCATGTGCATCTTCCAATTCGTAAGCTAGCTCTTTATTGGGTAAATCCCAAAATTTTACAAATCCATCTTCACCCGCACTTATCAGAAATCTGCCTCCGAAAGCATATTCTAGAGCAGAAATGCTCGCTGAGTCAGAAAAAATCAAAAATAGAAAGGATAATAATATATACAGGAATGTGAGCCTCTAAAATGATAAAGACAGATTCCTTGAAATGTATCCCACACTTTGATAGAGCCATCTTCACACCCCGAAGCGAAGAATTCTCCATTAGGACTTATGCATAGGGATGTCACGGGTCCTTAGAGATCATTTCCAGGAGTATTAGACTAAATACTGTTGCGCATATTTTACTTCCGTGAGCCTTTTGTAAGTTCCAAACACCAAGCTTTGTTTGACGGTCCCATAAACGAATCGCAGCGTCTTGACCTCCAGTGATTATATGGATGCCATCAGGATGAATTCGAACAACGTTTATTCTTCCTAAATCGGAAATTTGAATTGAACTTCCTTCAAAAATAGATACCCTGATGCGCTTTTAAGAACTGGTGAATATGATTAGTGAATGATAACTTCGAATCGCCTGGTTTCATGGTTGTTTAAAATTTATTGGAAACTAAAAGTTATCGCGAGTTAGTCTATCTTAAACTGATACCTCCTTATTTTAGCTCTCTTTATGTGAGGACTTTTTAGTATTTTTATTGTTGGACTTGGCAATTTCGACATGACAACATTCTCTGTAGAGGTTTGAAAATGAATGATTTTCTGCGCAAAAAAGAAATAATAATATTTGCTTTATTTGAAAAATATATTGTGAAAAAGTGAAATCAATAATGAATCTACATTTGAAAAGCAATTTAAAAGCGCAAGCATGAGTTAGAAAAAGAAAAAAGCAAAAATTTGGGGGTAAGTGTGTCAAATTGAAATGACCCTTACAGAGTTTTCAAATAAGATACACACAAATTTCTTTTTGATCGTATCATTCTTGGAATAAATTCGATTTTATTGCAGTAGGTCATTTCTGTTCATGGATGATATTGTTGAAAATGATGTTGAAGATCAGCTAGAGGAGAACGTAGCTGCTGGAGTTGGTCTAGCAGAGTTGTTAGATCAACAGGGTGCCATGAATAAATTATCAATAGGTCGAATGAAGATGTTTTTATCAAGGACAACGCAGTTCCTATGCCTTTATGGGCTGCTAGTGTTAGTACTGATAAATTTGTCTCTTACAGTACTAAAAAATGATACGAAGCAGCTAATTTTGATTGAAAACAATTGGTCCCAAAAACCGATCGTAGATATAGTTGTGACTGAAGATACTTGCCCGATCGATTATGAGAATATTATCAATGGAAAGTTCCTTGGAACATATGAAGGTTGCAATTGTGTTATGGGAGGTCCTGTCAAGTGGAACAACACATACAAAGATACATGCTCAAGAAATGATAAGGATAATTGCGACGACATCCGTGCTGTCAGCCCTGTACGACTTGATAACATAAACGGACAGTTTCTCTGGGTTAAACGTGCTGGGCCAAACTTTACAAAGTTGAACCATCCTGTTATGGGTTGCTCTCTTGGTTTCAAAACTTGTGGGTATGTAGATAATTATCTCATCTGTATGCCCGTTGATCAGCATTGTCCTATTTCTGATATCCAGGTCGTTCCCAAATCAGTCAAAACACCTTCAGGGTATAGCGCATTATCATTCAATACTTTTTATAAGCTCATTTTCACGCGAGAAAATGGTAAAGGACGACCTATTGTTGATTTCAAATTCGAAGAAGGGCAACCCTGCATTGATCCAGATGAGCATCCATCTCCATCATATGTTGATTGGCACATATTAGATCGCAGATATTCCTGCGCAGTCCAGATTGAAGGCGAAACTCACAGTAGCCGTTATCATAAATTTTTCTCCACATCTTCCTACGAACTTTATAATCGCATCAAACTGATTGATGAATTGCGGGAATTGCCAGACTATGATGTTGAAAAATACAAGAATTACCAGAGGTCTCTGTATTGGACATCATGGATCCCTTGGGACTTTGAATGCGAAAGGAATACAGGAATATCAAGAGAGCTAATCGCAAAGCATATCAATAAAGTGAGAAAAATTGCTGACTCTCAGAGTTATATTTTCAATATCGCCTTGTACTGCTACATCATTGCGGCTCCTCTTCATGTAATTATATGGACCACTCGTTCTTCAAAGTATTTAAACAACGCGAGACCAGTGTTCAGCTTCGTATTTGGAGTCCTCAACATACTACAACTATCAAAAGTCATTTTGGTGATCAGAGCGCTTGGACCATCTATTGAATTATTTCAAGTTGCTGCCCGCTGCAGTGACTCTATAGCGAATTATTCACTGAAACACATCGCTTCTTCTTTAAAATATAACCAATGGGCTGATATATTAGCTGTAATCATAGAAGTTTTTACTCTTGCTGTTGATACGGGAACATTTTTCATGATACGTTCCAGAAATAAAATCAAAATAGATTGATTCCGTTTCAATAAGTGACTCATTCATACTCTCACAATTCATTGAAATATAAATTGGCATTTGGAATGGTATTGCTAGTCGTGTTTCAAACAGATATCCGTGTCCTATCTATCTATCGATATTTTTTTGGATTTATGAACTAGTTAGAAAGGTGAACATCGCTTTAACGATAATAGATAGTGCTCTTCCAGCAATGCACTTTATGCGTAAGGATTTTTGGGCTAACTATTTCAATCGCGCATTGCATATAATTAATTGCTAATTTGCGACTTTGACTCAAGGAAGCGAAGCCAATGTCATGGTCTACACGAACTAAATAACTTTGATTCGGGGCAAATATTACGGAATGATATCAAAAGAAAACGAAGGTATCACCAAACCGGTAATGTTAGTGTCAAGTACGACTCAAAGAAATTTTAATTCTAGACAATTTAGAATTCTGGTAGGCATTTAGATCCATGAACGCAGTCGAAGAAATAAATAACGGTGGCCAGTACGAAGCTGATACAGATGATGCAAATCATATAGAAGCTGAAATATTCACACTAAGTCCACAATACGTCTTGAATATATTACAATCGAAGGAAATGAGGGATCTAAATTCATTAGCACATAAGTTTGTGGGCCTTTATTGGATTGCAGTCATAATATTGACCAGTCTTGTTCAGAGTACATTGAATGTTGACATCAACCAACTCACATTTTTTATTGACAACTGGTATCAGAAGCCTATCGTTGATATAATCACAAACTCGCATGCTTGTCCTCGAGGCTATGAGAATATCATCGATGGACAATTTCTTGGAACAAAGTGTGGTTGCCATTGTGTTCGGCAAGTCTTTTGGAAATGGAATGACACATATTACGGTCCATGCTCACATAATGCAAAGGTACATGGTAGAGATAAATGTGAAAACGTCCCTGCATTGTACCCAAGACGCCTTGATAGGATTAATGACCGAGTCGTCTGTGTTAAACGAGCCGGACCAAATTTTCTTCAATTGAACTTTCCTTTTACAAACTGCTCAAATGGTTTCAAACCTTGTGGGCCAAAGCACGATTATTTCGTTTGCGTGCCCATTGAACAAGAATGCCCTATCACTGATATCCAAATCACTCCGTTATCAGATGCTACTCTTTCAGAATATGAGGCCATCTATTTCAACCGTTCTCATAAGCTTATTTTCACACGAGACAAATTACACAACCTACACTATCTTCCCATCGTTGACTTTAAATTTGAAGAAGGACAGCCTTGCATCGATCCCGATGAACATCCTACCCCATTAAACGTTGAATGGCACAAACTTGATCAGACATACAACTGCTCTGTTACTATTGAAGGAGAAACGAGGAGTTACCGGTACCATGAATTCTTTTCCATCTCTTCATTCGAGCTCTATTCTAGTATGAAACTAATTGATGAATTGAAAAAGATACCAGGTTATGATGTTGAAAAATTTAAGAAATACCAGAGGTCTCTATATTGGACATCATGGATCCCTTGGAATTTTGAATGCGAAAGAAATACAGGGAAATCGAGATTATTCATCGCTGAACACCTTGTAGGGCACATTGGCAGAGTTAGAGACATCTTCAAATCTCAGTGGCATATCTCTTCTCTCGCTTATTACGGTACTTCTATTGTGGCTATTTTCAGCTACATCATCTGGGCGGGTACAACCTCTAAGCATCAATCAAAGACTTTATGCTTATACTATGTAAGAAGTGTCCTTAGCATACTTTTTGGAAGTTGGACCTTAATTCAGGTCTCAAAATTAATTCTGGAAATCTGGTCACTGGAGCCATCCTTTGAATTCTTGAAATCTTTTGCTCACTGCAGTGATACTATTGCAAATTATACTTTAAAACATACAATTCTATCTTTAAAGTACAATCGATGGGCTGACATGATAGCCC
>ENA-UOTZ01001673-UOTZ01001673.1-compost-metagenome-genome-assembly--contig:-NODE-1673-length-14159-cov-10.896251_pt1 | contig 14159 bp, 11 predicted proteins | sample MGYA00238144_ERZ746983 | MGnify/ENA primary metagenome ERZ746983 (study PRJEB28759, sample SAMN06268863) | compost metagenome | isolation source: single cell | place: USA: California, Emeryville, Joint...
TTATAAAAAGAAAAAGGATGGTATCTGTGACCCTTGCGTATCAGACGGATTATCTGTGATCGATCCTTGGTGTGTCACTTGCCACTCCAGTTGCCGAAAATGTACAGGTACGGCAGCAACTCAGTGCACGAGCTGCTATTCTGGAAAATATCTCCTACCATCAAATAACTCGTGCGTCAAATGCAACATGAACGGCTATTTCATCTCGGGAACTCAATGCTTAGCATGCGACTCTACTTGCCTAACTTGCAATGGATTATCTGCGAGTGACTGCCTCTCATGTGCATCTGATAGATATATTAAGAACTCGACCTGCTTGCCTTACTACACCGATTTTGTCAATGCTGCAGGAAGTTTCGCCGGAATTACCTCGCGAATGCAATCTATAGCCTCCAGCATCATGCCAGCGATGATTGTTGAACGGTCAACAAGTGCAATGATGCTAGTCGGATTTCTGGCTGAAGTTGGTCTCTATAAATATCTGAACGTTCCCTTTCCAGATAATTTTGTATCCTTTTGCCAGAAAATGGAGAATTTTGCTTTTCCAAACATATTTGCGAACATGGATACTCTACATGGAGGGAATAACCCATTTCCACAATTGGATAATTTCAGTTTTGGGAAGTGAGTACAGTCCTCCTGGATAACTCCTGTTTTGAGATTACCAAGGAGCTTATCATGCTCGGGATTATTGCTGTATTAAATATTTTAGTCCTTCTCTTTAAGGGACATCCTAGAATCCAGGACAAATTTTTTAAACTACGAAGGATATTCATGTGGAATGTCTTCTTATCATACTTTCTCGGAGATTATCCAGAACTGCAATTAGTAATCTGAATCTTTTGGGAGTAAATCATAAATAGCATGATCCAAATGAGAGAAAACAATGTTTCAAGTTCGTATGCGCAGTTCTCCTTGGCTTTGACGATAATTATTGTGTCTCCTTACGCAATTTTAGCATGTTATTTTCTCTACGTACTGAATAGAAGACGTCAGCAGCCACAAGGCACTCAAGAAAAATATGCTACGCCTGCTCAGAAATGGGTCAAGGTTCCTGATAGCATTGGAATTATTGTTGAAGATTTCCGTGATAAAAACAGATTTTCCAGAAATTTCCTACTCATTATGCTTTTCGAATCTTCTCTTCAAATTCTTGTAATTTTCTTTTTCCAAGAGTCCGGAACAGCACAAGCAATTCTAAAGACGATAATTGTAGTCGTATATGTATTACTAGCAATCTGGAAGCAACCTTACAAGTCAAGGTTGCAAATGGCGATTCTCTTATTAAATCAATGTAGCAAAGCTGCTATGGGCGTCATGGCGATTGTGTTTGGAATTAACGATATATTCCAGTTTATCTCTTCAGATGTTCTTATTTTGCTGGGCTTTATACTCGCTCTCCTGATCGTTATAGTGATGGCAATGAATTTGGTGGTTTCTGCGCTGTTTATGATCAACGAATTTTACGAGAGATTCAAAGAATGGAGAGCCAAACGCATGAGAGATCGAATTAAATCCCAGAGTAAGCAAGCGAATACTGTTCCCAGAAGAAATAATTTGGTGGCTGAACAAAGTCCATGCCCATCTCATCCTGAAGATGTTTCCTTGGATTTTCAAAATAGATCGAATTTACAAGAGTATCAACACCTTCAAAATCAAAGCTTTCAAGAAGATAAATCAGGAGTTTCATTACCATCAATTCCTGTGCATCTAAGGAATAACTCGCCCAGCTTCAAATAATGCGCAAATAACCTTGATAAAATCAAATTGGCGATCGAAACTATGCAGGAACATAGCTTACATTAAAGCGTAATTTAAGTGAATCATAATTCTGGACCAAATGTTGGCACCAGAGTAATCATATCGGATAAATAGTAAAGAAGAGATAGTTTCTCATTGCATTTGCTGACCCTGAGTTCATTCCTATTCTTCACTCTGTAATGGCCAATAATTTTAAAAGAACGAATCATATTTGGTAAACTTTTATACAGTAAAATTTGGAATATACATCTATATTTTTAATTTCCATACTGAAAGACTCCGCTCTCAATGAAATTTTCTTTCTATAACATTTTTATGAAGCTTGATTAGAGCAATTCTCTGATAATTAACATAAAAAAAAATCAACTGACAAGTGCCCTTTCTATCTAACAGACAGTAGCGAAATCAAGAGCCCTCACACTTGCTCTTCAACCTCGTCAACGATCTTTCTTTGACAAAGTCTTCTTTTGGAGCTATCTGTCTTTTATCTTATTTACTTAGCTTTTTTTGCATGGAGAACCCTCTCGCAATTTTTTCAATTATGTATCCTGCACGTTCGACCTCTAAGTTGTTAAATACGCTGGAAAGAGATGGAATAACAACAGATTTTTTTATTTTGGTGTAGCAATAGAGGTCTTTGACAAATTGATACCAGATGAGGACTGTAGATAAACTGAAAGCTCTTGAATTAAATATTTTTGTTCATGGCCCTCTCCACATCCGAACCTGAGACTCCTAATACGAAGATCCATACAAGGCTGTTAAACTCTCCCGAATCGTTGAGAAGTCCTAGAGATCCAACCTCAAATGCTAAACCCTCAGCAAAATTCAATTATTTCTCACATTAAAGCAGAACTTACCGTTCGAGAAATAATCATATGACAATTTTTTAATTAGGAAGAACGATATGGATATGAGAAATATCATGAAAAGCGTTTATTTCTTGGGTGTCTGGCAGCTATATTTTCGGCCGCAATCAACAATTTCAATTAAACGCATTTTTTGAACTCATTATTAACTTAGAAGAATGTATTTATAGCAAATCTTGCTGAGACTTATTTTCAGATAATGACTCGAAGCATAGCTTTGTAAGTTTAAACCAACGTGAGACTATCTTCATGGATATCAGCACATTATAAGACTTTACAAATGAAGCTTTCTTTTTTCGTCGAGTAAAGGAAAGTATTACATCCAAAGTTTAATAATTTTTCAAGAAATTTTGTTTCAAGTTTTATTAATATCCCATTAAATCTACGGAAAAACCGATTCGTTAAAATAAATATTAATTATATCTTTTGATCAAAATCTCATTTAGATTCAAAATCGCAACATGTTAACAACAGTGGAGAGAAAGAGACACTTTCTTAGTTCTTCCAGCAGTGAAAACTTCAGCAAAAACTTCTATAAAATCTAAAATATAAAATGCTTTTCGATCGAAGAGTCCAGCACACATCCAAATAGCTATATATAGTCGTAAATGTTCTGATCTTTAGTAGACAACTCGCAATCTCTCGGCGATCAATCTTCAAAATTCATTCAAACAGGCTAGCATGACGTCATTTGGTCCTGAACTTTGAAATAATGCTTCATTCTTGCTAGAACATGAGAGATCTCCTCTCACGAAGAGTTTCAGGCTCTGAAATATTGCTCTTTTATCTTTCCTCCGCATTATTTCTGGTCTTTCTGCTTCAAAATCTAGGTATAAGATCTCTCGAAGTTTATCCTCCTAAAATAAAAAATATTGACGTAATAAAAATCACACTTTGAGATGAAAAATGTCAACCTGTTAAGACACTGAGCCTCATATATGGTCCAGACCTTCTGAAAAAGATCCAAAACCTCAACATACTCGTCGTTGGGGCCGGAAGTATTGACTGCAAGCTCGTAAAGAGTCTCGCTAAGTCAGGCTATTCCAAATTCACACCCATTGACTACGATATGATCGAAGTAAGCAATCTGAGTCGCCAATTCTATTTCCGTCACAAGCACATAAAATAACCAAAGGCCCAGACTACGAAAGAAGTGATTTTGGGCTATAATCCTAACCTTAAGATAGATGCATATCATGCAAAAATTCAAGATCCAAGGTTTGACATCAATTTCTTCAGGAATTTTGATTACGTGTTCTGTGCGCTGGACAACAAAGACGCTAGAGAGCACCTTGGAAGGATGTTCATTCAAAGTGGACGAGATATGATTGACGCTGGAACGCAAGACCATTTTCTGTGAGGACTTTATGAATGCAATAACTGTAGACCTATTCCAGCAGGAGAGAACTTCGCATTCTGCTCGATCAGAACCCGGCCTGAACAACCGATTCATTGTATCACATGGGCTAGACATCTCTATGAAATGCTTTTCGGACCTTAAGATGAGAATAATTATCTCTCCAAGCTATCGATCTCTCAAGTTTCTTGGATGATCCCGATCAATTTATCGAGTGGTAATAAAAAATCGCTTGCTTTTCATGTGCTTTATAAGCACCCAATCTTGGGGTTTTCTTTTAAGCAGAATCCGGTAATATTCAATAAGGTAAATACAAAAAAGTATTATCACTTGGAAAATTGAATTTTGGATAACACTATATTTATTTCTATGCACTTTATTAGTTGAATGTAGAATAATTTTCCTCTCATTACATTGGTGTACGGTTTAAATAATACCATTTTCCTCTATTACTCACATTCCTAAGTGTATTGTGGCTTTATTCTTATGAGGAATATAAACAACGAGAATTTGAAATTGACAAATTTACTAAAACAGCGACTGCAATTTTCAACGCTGGTAGGTGCCTACTTAGGGTTTCAATATTATAAGCAACAAATTTCACTCCATGAGAGAAAAATGTTTGCCAAAGCATTCAGAGGATATTGTGAGAAATATTTTGTCAGCAATCCTTATTGAATATGAAATTACTGATACTCAAGAAGATTCTCTCATAAATCATCGAGATAAACTGTTATTATTGCTGAATCATTGCAACATATGGAGAGGTCTCAAGAACTCGTTGTAACCAGTGATCAGACATTGCGAAATCCATCTCCGAATCTCGTTTAACACTTTGATAACCAATAATAGAAGACTATAAAACCTTTTTGTGTGTTCCATAAACAGAATACCTCGTTGACAATTTTGAATCCTGATAGTTGCAACTCCAAAATTAGGAATCATCTCTATGGTGGAAGGAACGAGCGATTTAATGAGGTACATCTGCAACGTTGTTAATTGTGATTAATTTGCTGCCTTTTTTTGTCAAGATGCCACAATGCTCCGAGCAGCACCCTCGAAGTCTTCAACAGGATCTGAATATTAAAGATTCCTAAAAAAAAAAAGAGATAGAGTTGTCAGCCGAACCTGTCTAGGTGGCTTTCGAGAGCTGTTACTTTAAATTGGAGCCTAAATCCATGTATACATCTGTATCAATTCCATCTTTTTAGAATCCCTCACATATTTCTCGTGGAAAGTTTTCCCATTAGTTCAATCTTAGAATCTCTCTCACATCTTGAAAAAATACAACAATAGCTGCCCTTCTTGAAAAGAAAATGCCAGGAGGTAAAGATTCAATCAATTTCAGTCAATTAAAATTTTATTCCTGCTTCCTGTGAGGATATCAGCAAAGAAGCTTATTTTCGTTGTTCGGTTCCAGGGTTTAAAATCTTGAATAAAAAAATTACAAATTGCAAGGTGCGGGAACCCCAGCTAACAGAATCCTTGTTACAATCAATTAATTCAGATTTCATCAGTTCTTATCGATCTAAAGCCTGATTAGCAAGTTCAACTATGAAGACGATAACCAACTAGGTATTACAACAGTTCTATTGTTATTCACAGGGTTAGATTAACACTAACTAACTCGAAATTACATGAAGTTCGAGAATTTTGGTAGCTATTATGAAATTACCGATCACTTTACGATTTGTGTTTCGATTCAAACAACAATTTATATACCATTGATATTTCTTCTCTTGTATGAAAGGGCGCAAACCCGCAACCAACGCATCTATTAATGAATCCAAAACTATTATTGTTCTGACCTATCTGGAGGAGCTAAGCTTTCACGCACACCGGAAAAATTGAGAATTATAAAATCACTTCAAGATTGATTCAAGAAGATCGGCAATAATCAACTATTATAATTAATCATCCTTATCGGCAATTATAGTTTCACTCACGATTCAAACTCAATGACTAGAAACCAAACACTTATCTCCTTTCGTAGCGGAGTTTTAGTTCTGATTATGACTCTCAGAGGTAAAGCAGAAGCTATTTCACTTCTAAAATAGTATTTTGTTTCTAAAGCGGTGAGTCCGGCTGTTCAAACACTCTATCTTCAAGAGACTCAGATAGTTTCCAGCCCTGCGGCACATCCTAGTGCAACAATAACATCTCGCGTGCCCAATTTTTCGTCTTCCACTAAATATGCCTGGAGTGCCTGGCTTTTCAAAACTCAATCGGTGCAGAGTACCCTTGAGTCGTACTTTCTAATTACACAGGATACAAAGTACAAAATGCTCCTCTTTTGTTGAGTAAAATCTGATTCGCGAAATTTTAGGAATATCGCTGGAAGCCAGATGCGAGCAGATAAGGATGTAATTTTTATTAGTTCTACATCTGATACACCAACCTATGAATGGTCTTCCTGGAAAGGGGTATATTCTGTCCAAACTACCTTCAGTATTCCACAATAATGCTTTTTATTAGACTTATGCTGACACCTATATTCTGACGAACACTTGGATTTTTATTGCGCAAGGGACTGATGTAAACCAAAGGAAGCAATATGGATTTCAATATGTCTTGGGAAGCAGCAATGCCACAGCTCCTACGACTACTTTTAAAAGCCGAGATCCAATTTCGTCAGGAAACTTCTATTCACTAACCGGAGCTGCAACTGTTCAGTGGACAAACAATGTTTATGCCGAGCACTGCAACTGCAAAATGCAATATGTGAGAGTATACACGGATTATGTTCCCTACAATGAAGATATGATGATCAATTTGGCAATAATGAATCCAAATAGTAAAAATTAGTTTAATTTGTAACTCATTATTTTTTAACAAAATAATAGGCAAACTGTACGTATTTCATTTTGCTGCAGACTCTTCTACCAATGGCGGGCAAACTATATCAATTGATGTTTATAATCTTACCACCAAAAGTTCAATCACAGGTTATCGCGGTATTCTACTTCACTCAAAAAATGTTTCCTGAATTAATTTTATTAACAATAAGGTATGAGTTCTTCTGATACGAACTTTGATCCTGCTCTTGGACCTTGGAATATGGTACAATGCAGAGAAAATACGATCCTTTTTGTACCAACAGGAGAGCAGAATGCGAATGGAGTGGTTGTCGCTCTCGATCTTTATCTCAACAGTGTAGTTGGAACTGGCCCACGTGCTATTTTCACTCTCCGGAATAGTGCAAACCTTGCCATAAGCTTCACTGCGCAGTTTAATGCCGATCGGGAAGTTCATATTTGGTACGGTACTTCCAATTCGACAACTTCTCTAGTGCGAGCATTTAAGGCAGACCAAATTCTCACTAACAGTAGCTTGTTCTCCTTAAATTTATCTGATCATACCTTCTAAAAAAACTAATAGGTGCTTGGAACCGAGTGACCTTTGAAATAGTTCAAGCGCAGCCGTCTGAGTTTGGAGTTGGCTATTATTCTGGTCGGATATGGATAAATGGAACTGGTATGAACAGAGAATATTTCGGGGATTTCAACCCTGGAAATGTTCTGCTAAGGGATACGGCTCACCTTGAAGTCATGCTTTGTTCAAGAACAGATGACGGGTCAACTCTAAGATTCTCTGGGGATTATGATGTAATGAATTTCATGTGGTTTAAAGGATCAGAGGGCCTCTTTGTTCCAACAGATGGTAAATAATGCTTGTGTTGTCCTCTGATATTTATTTATCAACCATAAATCGTATAATTTGATAGATCCCAGCTGTGCCCTCGCAGGATTTATCAATCCTCTTCAAACTGCATGTCTACAATGCAAGACTGGATACTATCTCGTCGACAAGAAATGCATGCCCAACTGCCCAGCCGGCTACGTTCCTCATGTAGATACTAAATCCTGTCAAAGTAATCTATCATCTTGCGTTTTTGTCCTCATAACCTAATTTCCTATTATCACAATTTCACTTCAAATTTACTTTTATATCTTTAAATTAGAAAGGGGACGGTATCTGTGACCCTTGCGAGTCAGACGGTTGGTCTGTGGTTGATTCCTGGTGCATCTCTTGTAACCCAAGTTGTCGAAAATGTTCTGGGACGTCAGACACTCAATGCACAAATTGCTACTCTGGAAAATATCTCCTCACTTCGAATTTTTCCTGTGTCGACTGTGACGTGGACGGCTACTTTGTTGATGGGACTCAATGCCTCCAGTGCGACTCTACTTGCCTCACCTGTATTGGTGGAGCATCAACTAATTGTGTTACTTGCGAGGCCTCAAAATTTCTCCTCTCTTCGAATAGCTCGTGTGTCAGTTGCAACGTAAACGGTGTCTTCATCTCGGGTACTCAATGCTTAGAATGCGACTCTACTTGTCTAACTTGCAATGGACCAACATCAAGTGACTGCCTCTCATGTGCATCTGATAGATACATTGAGAACTCTACCTGTTTGCCTTTCTACACGGAATTTGTCAATGCAGCAAGAAGCTTCTCTGGGGTTACCTCGCAAATGCAGTCAGTAGCCTCCAGCGTCATGCCAGTGATGATTGTTGAACGATCAACAAGTGCAATGATGCTAGTCGGATTTCTGGCTGACGTTGGTCTCTATAAATATCTGAACGTTCCCTTTCCAGATAATTTTGTATCCTTTTGTGAGCAAATGGAGCCTTTTGCTTTTCCAAACATATTTGCGAACATGGATACTGTCCATGGAGGGAATAACCTCATTTCCACAATTGGAAAATTTCAGTTTTGGGAAGTGAGTACAGTCCTCCTGGATAACTCCTGCTTTGAGATTACCAAAGAGCTTATGATGCTTGCAATTATTGCTGTATTGAATATTTTGGTCCTTCTCCTCAAGGGATATCCAAAGATCAATGACAAATTTCGTAAATTACGAGGTATATTCATGTGGAATGTCTTTTTATCATATTTTTTGGGAGATTTTTCAGAGCTCCTACTCCACAGTATGGTTCAAATGAGAGAAAATCAGGTATCGAGTGCGTATGCGCATTTCTCCTTGGCATTGGCGATAATTATCGTCTCTACTTATGTATTTCTGGCATGCTATTTTCGATATATATTGAACAAAAGGATTCCTCAAGGCACAGAAACTCCCAAAGCACAATCTGCAGAACAATGGGATAAAATCCCTGAGAACATCGGAATTATCGTTGAAGATTTCCACGAGAACAGCAAAGTTGCTAGAAATTTCATTCTTATTATGCTCCTGGAAACCTTTCTTCAGATTTGTGTAGTTTTCTTTTTCCAAGATAACGGATTAACTCAAGCAATTCTGTATACGATAATCGAGGCGGTCTATGTAATTGTCGGTGTCTGCATTAGGCCTTATAAATCAAACTTGCAATTGGTGATTCTCTTAATGAATCAAAGTAGCAAAGTTGGGATGGGCATCATGGCGATTATTTTTGGAATTAACGAAATATTCCAGTTTCTAACCTCAGAATGGGTCACCTTGCTGGGCTTCATGCTTACTCTTCTGATTATAATTGTGATAGCAATGAATTTGGCAATTTCTATGCTGATCATGATCATCTCACTTTACGAGAGATGCAAAGAATGGAGATCCAATCGCAAAAAAGATGTTCTTAAATCCCGAAGTAAGAGTGCAAACGCTGTGCTCAGAGGGAATAGCTTTATAGTTGATCAAAATTCATCTCATCCTGAAGATGTGTCTTTGGATTTTCAAAATAGCTCGAATTTAAAAGAGTACAAACACATCCAAAACCAAAGCTTTCAAGAAGCTAGATCACAAGTCGCTTCACCTTCAAGTCATCCATCAACACTAATTCTGGCGCAGCAAAGGGCTGATTCAAAAAGAGTTCTCAAGCGAGCCAGTTAGAAGAAATTTAGCAATACTTGAGATATGTCAAAGTTATTGACAGGACAACAGAAAAAATTAAAAGAGAATATGAATTCCTGAACATTTTACTATGTTTTTTCCAATAGCTTTACATCTTTCAAAGTAACAAATTCATGAGTTCTATCTGAATCTTATCGAAATTAAATTCTCTGTCCAAATTGCTCTCTACAAAGTTAGTTATCGTTTTATTTTTTTGTGAAAAAAAATTTGGCTATCTTCTGGAGAAAGGTATAAAGCTATCAGTAGAATACGATAGCCATTTCTATCACTAGATTGAGGTCCGTGGGGATATAGCGGAGGAAAATGCAGATTTTTTTTTTATTTATTTATACAAGCCGAATCGTGGAGATGAGTTTGCTTACATACGAGAGAGGTCATAAAATTCTCAATAAAGACAAGAAAGTTTCATAATGAACGAAATGCTGGTGGTCTGAATGACCAGAGTATTTGAGTAGATATTTTTACATCAATCGAAGAGAGCAGATATCCAAGCTTTTCCGAGAACTTAAATGTAGTCTTCTTTTGATAATCTATCTTCAAAAAAAGTTTTAAATTGTTTCTTTTCCGCTCCAATGATCAAACGAAGCACCAATACGATTCAAAACAATAATAGTCGATAGATATGGCGATAACTTTTTTTTTCCTCACTCTTTCATTGCTAAATTAGAGACAATTAGATAGCGACGATTGCAGACGCCACTTCATTGTAATTAATTCAACACTCGCAAATTACCTCAGAACTAGAATTTTGGCTGCCATTTATGGCTTTTCATAGCCACTTGCTATTTGAAACATCTCGTATCACAAACTTGATTTTGCTTCGCCTTTATATACACTTTCCAGACATCCAAAGATACAGTATTAGTGAAATTTTACAGCAATGAAGAAACTTGTGGGAGCTGATAGTCAGCTTTGTCTAATAATGAAAGTTGATACGCCATGGGAGAATTTCTGCGATTCAAATGTGATTTCACCGTAAATGCTTTAAGTTTGAGTTTCTGTTAGAGTTAGTTCGTAGCAAACGAGTTGTTGAATAACAAATCCGTTGAGTTTTGAGATTAGCATGGAAAATTAAGTTTTCCCATGTTTAGGTTATTCCTCGGACAACTATAGGACAGTTTTTCATATTAGATAGTTGGTAATACAGCGCATCTAACGCAATTTCTTGCATTCTCCTTGAGAACGGTCTCATTTCTGGTATACGCCGCTTCGATGATTTTTGTCTGTTTTGTGACCATTACAGCTGATAGAAATGCACACCTTTCAAAAAGTATAGAGTAAAGATATGCTACATAGTTGCTAAAATTTGAGTGCGTTCATCTACACGAACTGGATATTATGCATATACTCCTGAAAGACGTAGATTACACAGAAATAAACCTGATTTTATATTCAATCTAAAATTGAAACTTCCTCTTATTTTATTTATTAAAACAAAACAACTTTGAGGTATGCTTCTTCTTTCAAAAAAAATATTCAGTTCAATTCTCTCTCTCTCAAATTGGTCTTAAATAAGCTCATATCTCTTGAGAACTCATTTCTAAGCAACTGAATAGACTATTTTACCGTGTAATAAACATTTGTGTGATAAATATTGTATTAAATCGGAGATCATAAAATCCATTCTAAGGCCAACTATCAGGTACCTTAATGATGTTTTATTGAATTTATAGATACAACTAGTGGCTCCGTCGTTTTGCTGTAGTACATCGACGCTACAAAAGTACAATCTGAATGCTTTATTTGACGTAAAAGAGTTGACTTCGTATTGAAGAGACATTGCTATTTAAGCTGTGCACAGAGTTTCTCCGAAATTGAGTATGCTTTGCACTTCTCTAGCAACACTTAGTTAATCACGTGCTTAATTTACTTCGAGAATGCTTGAATCAACTTTTCAATATTAACAATTTTGTTTAAACTTGTAAAATTTATTTCAGGAGACTCGATTCTGCAATCTGGTCAAAGCAAATGGTGCCAAAGACGACACAAATCTTCTTTCAGATTGTCATTATGGCTTTCGTGATCATGCCCAGTAAAAGATAAGCAAACAATTTAAGTCTAAACAGTGTTTTATCGTTCAAAGTTGTCAGTTCAACAGTTCAAATCTTCTATCTCCAAGAGACACAAGTTACTTCGAGTTCTTCGGTATTTCCTAGCAAGACGATAGCCTCTCTCGCACCTAGTTTTACAAGTTCCTCTCAATATGCATGGAGTACTTGGTTCTACAAAACTGGTTGGGAAGGTTGGGATCTAGTTTTCAGAATTTCACTCACTACCAGGTACAGAACATCATAATTTCAAATAAAAACTTAAAATTGAAATTTAGCACAGATTTCCATGAGGGGAGAATCGCAGGGAGTCATATAAAAGAAGATATTGATAATGTCTTTACAGGTTCCCAAACAGGCACCAATATTTATGATTGGGCTCCATGGGAAGGGGTAATTCTGCTGAATTTACGCAATAATATTTTATTAGGTGGCTGCTTCTACATACATTCCATTGGACACCTGGATTTTTGTTGCTCAAGGAGTTGATTCTTCTGCGAACATACAATATGGGTTTCGTTATGTACTGGGAGCTAGCTATTCTGTTACGAAGGTTTTTAAAACTCGGACTCCAACATCAGGAAATTTTTACGCATTGACATCAGCAGCTACTTTTGAGTGGACGAACAGGGGTGGTTCCCAACATTGCATCTGCACAATGCAATATGTGAGAGTATACACTGATTACATCCCTTACAATGAAGATATGATGATCAGTTTAGCATTAATGGATCCAGACAGTAAAACTTCGTTTACTTTGGCAACTTTTGATTTTTTAACGAAATGGTAGGCAAACTGTACGTATTTCATTTTGCTGTCGATTCTTCTATCAATAGCGGACAAACAATACCTGTCGATGTCTATGATGCTACCTCCACGAGCTCTACTACAGGAATATTAGGTATTTGAGTTTACTAACAAAAGTATTTACTGGATTGGTTTTATTTAACAATAAGGTGTGAGCTCTTCCGATACAGACCATGATCCTGCTCTTGGAGCTTGGAATACGGTGCAATGCAGATCCAATACCTACCTTATATTGCCATTGAATGAACAGAATGCAAATGGAGTAGTTGTCGCTGTTGATATCTTTCCGATTAGCGGTGGAACATACCCTCAACTCATCTTCGCTCTCAGAAACAGCGTTAATCTTGCTGTAACTTTAACATTTGAGTTGGGAGAGGATCTTCAACCCAACATCTGGCAGAATTTAACTGAGTGGAAAAGAAGAGTCACACCAACAGCTGCTCTCACTAACAGTAATTTATTTTCGAAATTCATGTGATCTGATCTCCATAAACTAATAGATGCGTGGAATCGAGTGATTGTTGAAGTAGTTCAAGCTCAGCCTTCTGAATTTGCGGTTGGCTATTGTTCTGGCAGAATATGGATAAATGGGGTTGACATGAGTCGAACTTACTTTTCAGATTTTAGTTCAGGAAAATGTCTGTTCAGTGATATGAATAATGTCGAGCTCATGCTTTGTTCAAGGAGGATTGAGGATGATTCGAATATGTTATATTATGGAAATTATGACGCAATGAATTTCATATGGTTTAAAGGATCAGAAGGTCTCTATGTTCCAACGAAAGGTAAATTATGCTTATTTTGATGTTTTTCGAATTTAATCATCATGAATGGATACGAATTTGATAGATCCAACTTGTGCTCTAGCAGGTTTCATAAATCCAAATCAAACTGCATGTCTCCAATGCAATGCTGGTTACTATATGGTTGAGAAGACGTGCATGGACAGCTGCCCAGCAGGATACGTTCTTCATCCAGGCACTCAATCCTGTCAAAGTAATTTATCACATTGTGATTTTATTCTCTTAACCTAATTTCGTTTTAGAGTGTCATTATGGAGGCTATTTTGTAAACTTATCATCACAATTTCACTTCAAATTTAATCTTTTAAATAGAAGGAGAACGGTATCTGTGACCCTTGCGTATCAGACGGCTTATCTGTGGTTGATCCTTGGTGTGTCACTTGCCACTCCAGTTGCCGAAAATGCACAGGGACAGCAGCAACTCAGTGCACGAGCTGCTATGCTGGAAAATATCTCCTACCATCAAATAACTCGTGCGTCAAATGCAACGTGAACGGCTATTTCATCTCGGGGACTCAATGTTTAGAATGCGACTCTACTTGTCTAACTTGCAATGGACCAACATCAAGTGACTGCCTCTCATGTAAGTCTGATAGATACATTGAGAACTCTACCTGTTTGCCTTTCTACACGGAATTTGTCAATGCAGCAGGAAGCTTCTCTGGG